>OIZE01000084.1_pt1 | contig 101350 bp, 97 predicted proteins | sample 1588421 | NCBI WGS metagenome assembly OIZE01 (sample SAMN03283251) | human gut metagenome | biome: human-associated habitat; material: feces | host: Homo sapiens | place: USA | collected 2013 | reverse complement strand
TATCTTGTTAGTTAAAATTTATATTTGAACTGTATACTTGACAGGACATAGTACAATCACCCTTTCCATGTCATGGGCATTTTAGCATATCCTAATCGCTTCAAAATCATGAAATCAAAACAGCAATTTAATTTTAATCGTTTTTTTCTTTGACTTTCGGATGATAGAACATTCTTCCATCCATTGCAAAAAGCCTTTCAGTAAAAGCTCCGCCTTCAGTTCTTGAGACCGAATTTCTGATCATTTGAATCGAAGCGTCCAAATTGTCAAGCTGATGAAGAACGTCGGCCTCAAGCAAAAGCGGCTTAACCGGCGAACCATACTCAAGCAAACCGTGATGCGAAACAATCATATGTCTCAACAAAACTGCATCTTCAGAATTCAAATCAACGTCTAGTTTTTTCATTGCCAAGACAATCTGCTCATCAATCAAAACGATATGTCCGAGAAGATTTCCTTCAAGAGTGTATGTCGTTGCTACCGGTCCTGAAAGCTCCAACGTCTTGCCCATATCGTGCAAAATTGCACCTGCATACAGCAAAGATTTATTTACCTCAGGGTATTCTCCGGAAACTGCTTCTGCCATGCGTAAAATTGAAAGCGTGTGATAGGCTAATCCGCCTGAATAGGCATGGTGATTTGACTTGGCAGCAGGAAAAGCCAAAAACTGCTCTGAATTTTCTTGAAAAAGCAGCTTGACCACGTCATGCCACGTTTTGTTTTCAATTTTCTCCAAATACTCTTCCAGTTCCTCTTTCATTTTGCGAGTTTCCTCCGGTGCATCCGGAACATAAAGACTCGGATCTCTTGGCTCATCCTCTTTTGCCAAACGAAGATGAGCAATCTTGATCTGCGGATTATTTTGATAGTTCTCGCGCTTTCCCTTCAAATAAACGACATTGCCAGCTTTGAACTGTTCAATATCTTTTGCGGACGCATCCCAAAATTTGGCGCTGATTACGCCAGATTTATCTGAAAAGTTGATTGCAATAAATTTGTTACCGTTTTTGGCAATCCTGGTTTCCGATGTTTTAATCAAAACAAACAAAGAAACGTTTTCGCCTACGTCATAGTCATATAGTTTTTTCGTCATATTTCCTCCATCTGATTCGTATGTTCCTTACTACTTTAACACGAAAACAAGAGCGAGACAAAAAGCCATGTCCCGCTCCGTAATTAATCCTTGTAAAGTTCTTGAATCGGACGAAAAATAATCTTGCTCAGTTCATCCATCATCATGCTCAAAGACTGCTCCTTTTGCATCAGCGTTTGCAAAGTCTCATATCCGTCTGCTTCTTTGCCTAAATCCTGAAGTTTCTTAAAATCGTCTTCAGTCGGCTTTTGTCCAGACATTTGCTTTTTTTGAAGTTCTTCTTGCAAAGAATGAATCTCATTGAAACACTTAAAAGCCGTCTCATCAGCTTTCAAGGCTTCATAAGCCGTCTGAAGCTCCTGGTATTGACTGGTCTTTCTTAAATCCTGCTCCATCTGGTTGGCCGTATCGTAAATATTGATCATGCTGATCCCTCCGTTAATTTCCGAAAATCTGTTGTAATTTCTGCTTGCCGGCATCAATCCATGAGTCGACTTTTTGCTTAATTCCGGAACCTGATTTTTCAATGTTGGCTCCGGCATTTTTAATCGAATCCCAAAGATTTGAACTGCTGCTTATATTTTCATATGCCAAGGTCGATGCTGCCTTGACTTTAAATTGACTTTGCTTCGTCTTCGGCAAAATGCCTTCCATTTCCGACTTGAACAACGCTGCGCCGCCTCTGGTACCGGCATTTTCAATCGAATTTTTATTTGAATCGAACCCGACCCAAGTTGCCAAAACAACGTCCGGCGTATAGCCGATATACCATCTGTCAGTATCGGCTGCGGTTGGATCAACTCCGTTTCCCTGAGTCGAACCGGTTTTTCCTGCAATCGTATAGCCGTACGGTTTTGCAGAAACCCCCGTTCCGTTTTTATAAACGTCAATCATCATGCTTGTCATCTCGTTGGCGACTTTTTCCGAAACCACTCTGGTCGAATCAGCATCTTCTTCGTCAACAATCGTTTTTCCGGAAGCATCGACGATTCTTCGTATAAAGTGCGCATCATACTTCACGCCTTCGTTGGCAAATGCAGAGTAGGCAGATGCCATCGTCATTGGAGAGACGCCTTTTTCCAATCCGCCCAAAGCAAGGCTCAGGTTTTTATCGGAATCTGATAGTTTCAACCCGAATTTTTCGGCTGAACGATATCCCTCCGAGACTCCGATTTTATTCAACAACCATACTGCAGTCGTATTTTTGCTTTCGGCCAAAGCCTGATAAAGCATGATTTTGCCTTGATACGTCCCCGTCGCATTCTTAGGACTGTATTTATTGGAACCATAAGCCTGATGCTTGTCTTCAACCATCGAATCATAATGATAGCCATGCTGAAGAGCCGGAGCATAGACGGCTAAAGGCTTGATCGTCGATCCAGGCGAACGAACGAGTTGCGTTGCGCGATTGTATCCGCGAAAAACATGACTGTCGTTTCTGCCGCCCACCAAAGCCGTTACGCCGCCTGTCTTTGGATCGATGGCAATCGAAGCCCCCTGCGCGCGAGTCCCGTCATCCGCATCATAAGGAAAAAGCGAACTGTCGGCAAAATCTGTTTGCATCGTTGACTGATAGTTTTGATCAAGCGTCGTATAGATCTTATATCCGCGATTCATGATGTCTTCTTCGCTAAGACCATATTTTTTGATTGCTTCGTCAATGACCGAATCGAAGAAATACGGATAACGATACCCCGAATCGTACTGATAATTATCGCTTGTAATCATCGGACTGTCTTGATACGATTTCATCTGCTCCTGAGTCAATTTGCCATTGTCTTTCATCAAAGTCAAGACAACGTTGCGCCTTTGTCTTGATTCTGCCGGGTGATCTTTTGGATTATATCCGTTCGGATTTTTCAGCATTCCGGCAATTGTTGCCGCTTGCGGAACCGTCAGCTGCGAAGCATGAACGCCAAAATATTTTTCTGACGCATCCTCAATGCCCCAAACACCGTTTCCAAAATACGCATTGTTTAAATACATCGCCAAAATCTGCTTTTTGCTGTACGTGTTTTCAACCTGCATCGCAATGAAAATTTCCTTGGCCTTTCTGGAAATTGTTTGCTCTTGCGATAAAAAGGCATTTTTGACAAGCTGTTGCGTCAACGTGCTTCCTCCGCCCGCAATATCGCTGCTGCCCATGATCCTATTTTTCAGATTGAGCAATAGCGCGCGCACCATCCCCTTGATGGAAAAGCCGTATTCATGGTAAAAATTGCGATCTTCAGTTGACAAAACCGCATCGGCAACATTTGGCGAAATCTTGTCAAGAGAAACCCATGTCCCTTTTTGAGAATACAGATATCCTGCCCTGTCACCGTCTTTGTCATAAATCGTCGTCGGTCTCTCCAAGGCATTCTCGAGGCCCTTGACGTTGGCTGTCTTGGCTACGTAAATCAAATAAATGCTTGTTGCTAAAAAAATGCTCAAACATACCACGATGAACCATCTGATCACTTGGTAACGATGACATTTTTCCTTAAACCAGCTTCCAAACAAACTCAAAAACCGTTTAAGCGATTCTGTTATTTTTTTAAAAAAAGATTTGTCCATTCAGATCCTCTTCCATGCTCTTTTATACTTAAGAAATATTATCACATCTGCTCTGATAAAAGGAGTTTTATAAGAGAAACTTAATCATCTTCAGGCGCGATTCCGATCGCATCATGATTGATATGTTCAATAGCCATCTTTTTGAACTCTAAAGCAGCATCTGCGGAGGGACTGATTACTACCAGCGTATCATAGCCGGCAATCGTTCCGGCAACGCATTCAGGTTTCAAATCATCGATTATTGCCGCCAAAACGTTTGCATTTCTTGGCATCGTCTTAACGACATTGACAAATTCGACTTGAGTAATTTCGATCACAAAATCATAAATTGCCTTATAAAGTCTGAGCCACTCGGCTTGATTTTGTTCCTTGAAGACAACGTAACGCAAATGACCATCGCCGTCTTGCTGCTTAACAATCTGCATTTCGCGAATATCACGCGAGATCGTTGCCTGAGTAGCTGAAATTCCCGCTTTCTTTAAAGCCTTTAACAGATCATCCTGATTTGAAATTATCTGCTTGGTAATCAACTGTTCAATCTTAGCTTGTCTAAGCTCTTTTTTCACGAATATTCACTTCCTGTTTCATCTGCTATAGGCACAAGTGTTTTTTAATACATTTACCTATCATTTCTATTATAGCAAATAATATTAGAAAAAGGTGAATTTAAATGCGCGGCTTGTATATGCCAGCCATTAAAAAACGTTCAGCAAGTCCACCGGAGCGGAGTAATCATATTTGGCATTGCAATGATGCCCCGTCAACTGCCACGATTTTATCGCTGAGCTCTTTGATTGCTGCTAGTGCAACTTTTGATTTTGGCTTATCAAACATTAGTATCCCGGATGTTTCAAAAATTCCAATTTCGGATTCGGCTGCAAAATAGCGTCTCATGTATTGTAAAAGCAGACGGTTGGCAGATTCTTTGACTGACGTTTCGACAATGCCGCAAGTTTTTTTTCGGGCATTTCTTTCTTCTATAACAAAAAAGCAATAAACAACGGATAACGTTCTCGCAGTAATCTAATACGCATTGTTTCTTGGACTTTAGTTCCAAATTGACTGACAAAAGCATCCGTTTGTAGTACAATTTTATTGTTAATTCAATGGGTATGTTTTGTCAACCGCTTATCTGTCAATAAGATAATAACTATTAAGTTATAAGGAAGGAGCTTACCAATGGCCATCTTAAATGACAACACCATTCTTCAATACCTTGACAGCCTGCTAAAGTACAACAGTTTTACTAAAGCATCAGAAGATCTTTACATTTCACAGCCATACCTGACACAAGTTGTCAAAAAAACCGAAAAGCACATCGGAGTCAAAATCATCGATCGCGGGAATAATCAGATCCGTCTGACGGAAGCCGGACGCCTTTACTATAAATATCTGACCGAAAACGTCGAACACACGAACAACTTCATAAATCAATTGAACGAATTCACTCAAAAAAAGAACTCTGTCATCAAAATCGGCGTGCTGTCGACTCTCGGAAGTTTTCTTTTGCCGCAGTTTTTGCCAAAGTTTATTAAAAACCATCCTGACGTTAAAATCGAACTTGAAGAAGCTTCACCTGAAATTTCCGTTGAAAAAGCCATTAAAGGACAGATCAATTTTTATATCGGGCAAACCCCGGCAACGGTCGGGCCACAGCTCGAGTGCGAAGTCAGAGGACATGAACCTTACTACTTTATGATTCCAAAAACTTCAAAATACTATCATCCCGATCAAAAATTTGTCAACATTGAATCCGTTGACATTGAAAAACTTTTGCAGGAACCGCTGCTGTTGACTTGTGCCGGTTCAGCCATCAGGCAACAAATCAATTTTTTGACTCACAAATTCAAGACTAACCCCATCATCGTTCTTGAGAGCACGAATATCGAGACGATTGCTTCTTTATCGGCCAAAGGAATCGGAAGCACCATCATTCCGGCAACCGTCGCCATGCACTTGGATGAAGGAGAATACAATCTGTGTCCTTTGCCGCAAGAAATCTTATCGCTTGATTACTTTTTAGCCTATGCCAAAGAAAGAAAACTGAGTCCTAATGAAAAAGACATGATTGAAACGTTCAAAAAAATCAACATCATTGAATGCACAAAAAAGGAGAGATGGACCAAGTTTTCAGAATTAAGGTAAGGGACAAAAAATAAAGATATGAAAAAGCAGACAGGTTTTCAAATCATCAAAAACCTGTCTGCTTTTATCTTTTTCAAATTTTTGCCGTTATCCCTTACGAAAAAATCGTTCTTCGCTTTATGGCAACGGCGTCATGTTCCTGCTTTGAGATTGCAAAACGTGTTCTTCGACGATTGTCAAAATCGTCTTTGAAACTGTAGCCATTGCCTCAGTCGTGACATATTCGTACTGCCCATGGAAGTTGTTGCCGCCATTAAATTCAAAGTAAAAACTACATTTCATCGGGTGCCTTAACGCCGAGCAGACGCAATGATTCCTTCAAAACTTCGGCAACGCTCTTAACCAAGGCAAGTCGCGCTTCTTTTTGATCATCGTCTTCCAAAATTCTTGAATGTGCATAGTAACGATTGAAAGCCTTGGCCAAATGAATTCCGTATTTTGCAATAACTGACGGCTCATATTCTTCAACCGCCTTCAACACCGTTGCAGGGAAATCAGCCAACAGACGCAACGTTTCCCATGCTTCAGAATCGTCAAGACGATACTTGCCTGCAGCATCAAGTCCAGGATTGCCTGCTTTGCGCAAAATACTCATTGCTCTTGCATGCGAGTACTGTACGTAAGGACCAGTTTCGCCTTCAAAACGTACGACTTCTTCCAGATTAAAATCAAAATTGTTCAAGCGATCATTCTTAAGATCGTGGAACACAACGGCTCCGACGCCGACAGCTTCTGCAACTTCAGCCTTGTTTTCAAGTGCAGGATTCTTTTCTTCGATTTGTTTTTGCGCCAACTTGACGGCATCGTCAAGCACTTCTTCAAGCAAAACGATTCTGCCTGAACGAGTCGAGAGCTTCTTGCCGTCTTTTGTAATCAAACCGAACGGAATGTGGTGAATGTCATCAGACCAGTCATAACCCATTTCCTTTAAAACGGCCTTAAGCTGCTTGAAGTGATTCTTTTGTTCATTGCCGACAACATAAAGCGATTGTGCAAATTCATACGTACGCTTCCTGTAGATGGCGGCAGCCAAATCACGCGTAATGTATAAGGTTGCTCCATCTGTTTTCTTAATCAAGGCAGGATTGAGATCATATTTGCTTAAGTCGACGATTTGAGCACCTTGACTTTCATGAAGCAGATTCTTTGCTTCAAGCATTTCAACGACTTCATCCATCTTGTCGTTGTAAAATGCTTCGCCGTTGTACGAATCAAATTTAATATCCAAACGGTCGTAAACGCGCATGAACACTTTGAGAGATTCTTCACGGAACCACTTCCAAAGCTTTGTAGCTTCTTCATCACCATCTTCCAAGCGTTTGAACCATTCGCGCGCCTCTTCGTCAAGCTCAGGATGATCGACGTCTTCTTCGTGAAAACGCACGTAATAGCGCAAAAGCGAGTCAATAGGGGCTTTTTTGACTTCTTCTTCTGAACCCCAAAGCTTATAGGCGCACATTAATTTGCCAAACTGGGTGCCCCAGTCGCCCAAATGATTGATTTTGACCGGCTTGTATCCAGTCTTTTCGAGCAGCTGCGCAATCGAATTGCCGATGACGGTTGAACGAAGATGACCCATGGACATCGGCTTGGCGATGTTCGGCGATGACATGTCGATCGGTACGTTGCCTCCCTTTCCTTCGTCAGCGTCGCCAAAACTTGCTCCTTTTGAAATCACGTCTCCCAGAACATCCGCAGAAAAATCCTTCTTGTCCAAAAAGAAATTCACGTATGGTCCAACGGCTTCGATTTTTTCAAAACCGGCATGGTCGATTTTTTCAACAAGATCTTGCGCAATCATTTGCGGAGCTTTTCTGAGAACTTTCGCCAATACGAAAGCCGGAAACGCATAGTCACCAAGGTTCAACGACTTTGGCGTTTCAATTTTTGCAGTAATTTCATCAATGCTGAGCTGACCGTCAACCGCTTGACTCACTGCAGAAGCGACAACTTTTTTATAATCTTTCATAAATAATTGATTCCTCCTGAATTTTAGTAGAATAAAACGGATAAAAAAAACGTCCCCTGTCAAAAAACAAGAGACGAGATTTCCCCGCGGTACCACTCTAATTGAATCATCCACTCAATATTAAAATGCATCCTAAAAAGTGCGCTTCGCCAGTTTCCGCTGCTCGGCTTCCATCCTCCCGAACTCGCTGCAAGTTTCCGCAGGCTACTCCTCTTTTATTATTGGACAAGACCGCTATATCCGAAGTCTTAAGCGGGTGACGAGAATAGAACTCGCGACATCAGCTTGGGAAGCTGGGATTTTACCACTAAACTACACCCGCATAACAGAGATTATTATATCACATCTCTGCTTAATTGTCATTAATTTTTATGCAGTAATTTTCTTCATATGCTTGAGACTAACTACTGTCCGATTATGAAAATCAGTTACGGCAACATTATCGTCTTTATGATGCTCAATAATTTCAACTACTGCTGAATTTTCATAGATTTTTTCAATTGAGCCCACAAAATCATGACTCATTGATGCGAACTTATCGCATGCCACACGGTCACCGATCTGAAAATTTGTTTCCATCATTTCACCTACTTCGCCTACAATGTTATGAATAGTATCAAACTTTCAAATAAATTGCAAGTCTTTTTAACGAAATATAGAAACTCTTAATTTTAGCCGTTTCTTTAACATTCAGTGCCGCTTTCTTCATTGCTTTTATTGTCTTGTTCTTTTTCACGTTGTTTCAACATTTTGTAAGATTTGACGTATGACGGAATCAAAACGAAACAAGATCCTGCCCAAGCCATCGGATTGGCGCAGCACGCACCGGCATAGCCCAATACTTTTGCCAAAAACAATGCGGCCGAACTTCTCATGACAAGTTCAGCAATTCCCGCAAGCGTCGGCACGATGCTTTGTCCCAATCCTTGCAGAGTATAGCGAATAACGAATAAAATACCAAGCACCCAGTAAAAAGTACACGTTATGTTAAAGTATGTTTGCGAAAGCTTCAAAACCGCCGGTGCCTGATTACCGACGAACAATGTAACGAGCTGTTTGCCGAAAATAATAATCAAAACCGCACCGATAATTGCCACGGCAATCGAAACGATAATGGTTTGTCGTACACCTTGCAAAATTCTGCCGTATTTTTTGGCACCATAATTTTGGGCCGTAAACGTCGCCATCGCAACCCCAAAAGACATCAGCGGCAGCGTTGCGAGCTGATCGATTTTTCCTCCGGCCGTCGAAGCGGCGACGGCAGTCGTTCCAAGACCGTTTAAAGCCGACTGGAGCAACACCGAACCGATTGCAATGATCGACATTTGAAATGCCATCGGAAGTCCAACGTAAAGATGCTTGCCAAGCGATTCTTTGGTAATCGTTTTGAAATCCTTCCATTCAATTTGGAGCAAAGGCAGTTTTCTGACGATATAAACTATGCATAAAACCACCGAAACTCCTTGTGCAAGCACGGTTGCAAAACCTGCACCGGCAATTCCCCAATGAAATACCAAAAGAAACAACAGTTCCAAAATAACATTGACAATAGTTGCAAAAATCAAAAAATAAAGCGGCGTCTTACTGTCTCCCAATGCTCTGATAATATTTGAAAGCAGATTGTATGCCATCAATACTACCATGCTTGCAAAAATAACCGAGATAAACGTTTGAGCATCATTTTTGATTTCTGCCGGTGTTTGCATCAAGTCCAAGATCTTGCCGACGAAAGTCAAACTAAAAATCGTCAACAGCACGGTTACGATGACAGTAATCACGATGCTCGTCACAAAACTTTGGCGAACTTTTTGGTAATCGCCTGCTCCGAAATATTGTGCAGTCAAGATTGACAATCCTGCGGTAAGTCCTTGCGCAAAACCGATAATCAAAAACTGAATGCTGCCGGTCGAGCCAACCGCTGCCAATGCGTCAACTCCAAGCGTTTGTCCGACGATAATCGTATCAGACAAGCTGTAAAGCTGTTGAAAAAGATTGCCGATAAGCAACGGAACGGCAAACAGCAAGATTAGTTTGATCGGATTTCCTTTTGTTAGTGTTTTCATTTTTCTGTGAGGCAAATGCGACGTCGATGCCGCAAAACAGACTTCCCTTTTCCATGCTTCGCACCGTATCAATCGTGCGCTGCATTTAAATCCAAAAGTCAGCTTGCCCCTTCCTCCTTTCATTTAAAGACGTTTTTTTCCGTAACGCTTATCAAGATATGTCTGAACTTCTTCGATAAATACTTGGGTTGACGGGGTCTGTTGGCTCTTAGCGTGCGAAACCAAACAAATCGTCCGATAAAAATTTCCATCAAACGGATAACAAACCACCCGACCCGAAAGTTTTTGCAGCGCAAGCTCCGGCAAAATTCCAAATCCGAGTCCTGATTCGACCATTGCAATAATCGAAGCATCGTCAATACTGTACTGAATAGAGTTCAGCGAAACGTGAAAGGCATCCAAAGCTTTTTTGGTGTCCCTGTCATAGTCGATTTGCTGCAAAATAAACGTTTCGTCGCAAACGTCGGAAGCAACGACCGTTTTTCCGTTTTCAGGAACGAAACCTTCAGGAGCAACGCAATAAATTCTGTCTTTATAAAGCGGCAAAACCGAAAGCTTTTCTTGAATCGGCAAAGCCGAGAAACCGATTTCAAGGCTGCCAAACCTGACTGACTCTGCAACTTCATTGAAAGGCCCCTGTCTGACTGAAATCTCAACTTCAGGATATTTTTTCTTGAATGCGTTGATAACGTCAGGAAGCCAATTGATGCAGACGCTGCTGAAGGCTCCGATTCTGATCGATCCTTGATTCAGTCCTTTGATTCTCGCGGCTTCTTCATTAAGCTTAGCTTCCGAGTTAAGTATTTCCTGAACGATCGGCAAAACCTTTTCTCCATCAGGGGTCAACATTATGCCGGTTCTGTTGCGGACAAACAATGCAAAACCCAGTTCTTCCTCCAATCCGGAAATCGAGTGACTGATTGCCGACGGCGTAACGTTCAATACATTTGCCGCTGAGACAAACGTCTTTTGCTTGGCAACCTCGCTAAATACACGATACGCAAAATTAGCCATAGTCTACCACCACCTTCACATTCTTGTTTACTTGATAACGTTATCACCTGTTAGCACAAATTTCAAGAGTCTAAATTAACACAAACTCACAATCTTTAAAAATTTCATTCATCAAAAAAATCTTCGAGACAACTTTTCCCGAAGATTTTTAGCAAATTTTTTATTTGAAACGATCAAAAACATCCAACCGCAACTTTATCTCAGTCTACCGATTTCCTTTTCAATTGCCGTATTGAGACCGGCTTTTTGTGTTTCGATCAGATCGATGCGGCTTTGAATAACTTCCGTATCCATCTTAATTTCGCGAGCCAGTCCCGGATTGTCAAGTTTTGGCTCAAAGAATCGCTTGAATTCTTCCAAACGTTTCTTGGTTTTGAAGACTTTGGAGATAACCGTAACATATGTCGGAAATTCCATATCGCCGCCGACCGTTTTTTCAAGCCAGCCCCATTCATCACAAATCCAATTCCAAGCGGCTTCTTGACCTTTTTCATTGGACAAAACGCCCTGGAACCATCCGCGAAGATCTTGCGGCTTGATCGTATCGGCATCTTCAAAATAAGAAACGATTTTCTCTGCCGATTTGATGTCCGGCGTCTTTGTCAACGCATATCTGATATCGGCCTTATACCCGCCGTCAGCTGTTTTGCGATATTCCTCAAGAAGCTTGTCGAATAAATCATCAGAACTGAAGTTGACGACTTCGTTCATCAAAACGTAAGGTCGAATTCCTGCTGAAACCTCAAGCAGATTATCCTTTGACGCAACGAACAAATCATGCGTTTCTTTGATCGCATCCTCATTTTTGGCATACAATGCGGCACTTAATACGAACGGACGAGATAATTCGTCTTCTGCCGTTTCGCCATCCTTTGGCAAGACGCCCAAACGCTTGAAGTTTTCCGAACTCAAAGTTTCAAAATAGCGACGCAGTTCTGTTTCTTCTTTCGTATCGGCTTCAACGAACTTCTTAAAACCGTTCGCAACCGAATACAAGTATTGGTTGACCATGCTGGATTTGCTGTTCGCAAATAGCGGAAGCAACGGCACAAGTTCCTTATAGTCAATTTTTTGACCTTCTGCCAACAAGTAAAGATCCTGCATCAGTTGGAGTTCGGAAATGTCATCTAGTTCTTCAGTATTTTCCAAAATATCCTTGAACAATTCATCATCGTACTCAACGATAAAATGCGCATTGTTTTCCAGGTTCAAGCGGAAAGGCTTGCCTTCTTTTTGCCTCATTTCAGCATAATCGCCCACAACAAGCTCTTTATCCGCCATGAGATCCGGAACTTCTTCATAATTGCTGTTGAGCGGAATTTGCCACTTGCGAGAAACTTCTTTTCCTTTGCCGATGAAGAATTGCTTTTGCGTCAGGACGAGTTTTCCATCGTCAACTCTTGCCGAAACAACAGGGTATCCCGGCTGTTCGAGCCATGAATTCATGATCGTGCCGACATCGATTCCGGAAGCTTCTCCGAGCGCCTTCCACAAATCTGCTCCAGCAGCATTAGAATACTTATGTTCCGCAAAATAATTTTTCAATCCTTTGCGCAAAGCATCATCACCGATCAAAGAACGAACCATGACAAGCATCCTTGAGCCCTTAGCATAAACGATCGCACCATCAAAAAGCGTATCGATTTCGGCAGGGTCGTTAACTTCGACATGGACTGACTGAACCCCGTCGGTTGCATCGCGCAAAAGTGCTGCGGCCGCTTCTGACGTTTGGAACATTTCCCAAATATTCCAATCCGGTTCAAGAGCATCAACGGCAACGTACTCCATCATGTTGGCAAAACTTTCATTCAACCATAAATCATCCCACCATTTCATCGTGACAAGATCTCCGAACCATTGATGAGCAAGCTCATGCGCAATAACGGTCGCAACAAGCTTTTTCTGATCCAAGGCCGTGTGGTCGGGATCAACCATCAAATAGACTTCGCGATAAGTAACGAGTCCCCAGTTTTCCATCGCGCCTGCTGAAAAGTCAGGCAGTGCCAACTGCCAGGAATGAGGCAACGGATAAGGCGTTTGATAGTAATCTTCATAAAATTCGATTGAGCGCTTGGCAATGTCTAAAGCAAAATCAAGTTCTTTAGATTTATGTGCTTTCGTTCCAAAAACACCGATCTTGACGCCGCTTTTCGTTTCAGTCAGCTTGCCTTGCAGTTCGCCAAAGGCAAAGGCCACAAGGTATGTAGACATACGAACGGTTTCTTGAAAATAATGGACGCCGTTTTCGCATTTGATTTCCGGCATATTGCTCAAAGTCGTTTCGCCTTCATGCTCATCATATTTAAGCGCAAGAGAAAACGTTGCTTTGGCTTCAGGTTCGTCAACACAAGGAAATGCTTGACGAGCAGCGTTCGTTTCGAATTGAGTCCCGATAATCTGCTTTTTTTGACCATCGACTTCATAGTATGATGGGTAAATCCCCATCATCGTGTCGGTAAGTTTAGCATCATATTCGATGAAAAGCTCTGTTTTCCCTGCATTTTCAAGTTTGATCAAAATCGCATCGTTTGCATCGTCGACCTTAAATTCCGCATTTTTACCATTTTCTTTAACGCTCTTAACGTTCAAATATTTTTGATGAATTGCAATATCGGTCTTTTTGGCCTCGCCGACAATCGTTGTTTTCCCGACAATCGTTTTCTTTGAACGATTGATATCAATATACAAATCGTAGTGACTTGGTTGAAAATCATTATAAAATCTTAATAGTTCAGCCATTGTAACTTCCTCAACTTTCATGATAAATTAATCGCATACATCAATTATACGCCTTTAGATAATTAATTGCACAAAAAGCGGGCTCAGCATCAAACGAGCCCGCTTGCAAAATACTTTTAAAACCTTTTTCCCGTTGCCTTATAGCCGATGTCTTTACGATAAAAGCACTTATCAAATTCATGCTCTTCAAGATATCGATAAATCTTTTGTTGAGCATCTTCAATCGTTTCAGCAGTTGCGATTGCCGTCAGCAAACGTCCTCCATTTGCGGTAACGTTTGGAAATTCGCCCGCAACGTTTGCATAATCGATTGAAATATCGCCTGATTCTTCAAGTTCAGGCAATTTATGGCCTTTGACAGGAGATTTCGGATAGCCCTCAGCAGCTAAAACAACGCCTATAACGGCATTTTCAGTTTGCTTAACTTCTGGAAGCGGCTTGCCGTTGATGGCCGCGTCAACCAACTCGGCAAAATCGGAATCGATTCGCGGCAAAACAACTTGCGTTTCCGGATCGCCTAAACGGACGTTGTATTCGATTACTTTTGGTCCTTGCCCCGTTAAAATCATCCCGATATAAATCAAGCCGATATAATTGAATTCGGCTTTGCGCAAACCATTAATGGTCGGTTCGACAACCTCTTCAACCATTCGCTCATAGTCTGATTCGGAAAGCTGAGGCAAAGGACTATAGGCTCCCATTCCGCCCGTGTTTGGACCTTCATCGCGATCATATGCTCGCTTGTGGTCTTGAGCCATCGGAAGAATGCGATAATCTTCTTCACCGATCACGACAAACATCGAATATTCGTCACCGGAAAGAAATTCTTCCAAAACGATTTGCTCTTGTCCTTTTCTGAACATCATCTTGATTTCTTCTTCAGCTTCCGCCTTCGTCTTGGCAATAACGACGCCTTTACCACCGGCAAGACCGTCAGCTTTGATAACGACCGGTTCTTCAAATTTTTCCAAACCGCTGATCGCATCTTCTGATGAACGGAACGTACTATATTTTGCGGTAGGAACATGATGCTTTTCCATAAATTCCAAAGCAAAATCTTTTGAACCTTCAAGACGTGCTGCTTCTTTGTCGGGTCCAAAAATCTTCAAGCCGTCTTTTCTGAACGAATCAACGATGCCAGCGCAAAGAGCATCTTCCGGACCGACAAACGTCCATTCGATTCCGTGGTCATAAACAAACCCCTTCAAAGCGTCAAAATCGGTTTCTTCGATTGCAACCGTTGAAATGCCTTCGCTTTCCATTCCGATGTTTCCCGGCGCAACGTAAACATGCTCAACATGCGAACTTTCAAGCAGCTTCTTGGCAATCGCATGTTCACGTCCCCCGGAACCTACGACTAACAAATTCAGATTATCTTTCATCAATTATCACCTAAAATCTTAGTGTCTGAAGTGACGAATGCCTGTCATAACCATCGTGATGCCGTACTTGTCAGCCATATCAATGGAATCTTGATCACGAATCGAGCCGCCAGGATGAACGATTGCCTTGATGCCGTGTTCTGCGGCATATTGGACGCAATCATCCATCGGGAAGAACGCATCGGATGCCATCACGGCAGCATCAGTAATCTTGTCTCCGGCATGCTTGATGGCAATCTTCGTTGAATCGATGCGGTTCGGCTGTCCCGCGCCGATTCCCAGCGTCTGCTTGTCATCAGCGACAACGATTGCATTTGATTTCGTATGTTTAACTGCCTTCCAAGCAAACATCAATGCTTCAAGCTGTTCTTTCGTCGGCTTGTTCTTAGTTACGACCTTCCATTCGGATTCATTTTCTTCGATGACGTCTTGCTCTTGCATCAAAAGCCCGCCCATAATCGAAACCGTTTCAAAACGAGTCTTTTCATCCTTGTTTTCAAAATCAAGCTGCAGCAGACGGATATTCTTCTTTTTAGCCAAAACTTCAAACGCGTCATCGTCATAACCAGGAGCAATAATGATTTCCAAAAAGAGTTCATGCATCTTTTCAGCCGTTTTGAGATCGACTTTGCGATTCAAGACGATAATTCCGCCAAAAATCGAAATCGGATCAGCAGCATAGGCACGATCCCAAGCCGTTTCGATATTATCAGCACGTCCGATTCCGCACGGATTCATATGTTTCAAAGCAACGACTGTCGGTTCATTGAATTCTCGCGCAATTCTGATTGCAGCATCAGCATCTTTGATATTGTTATAAGAAAGCTGTTTTCCGTGAAGCTGCTTTGCACTGGAAACCGAATACTTCTTCGGCAATGCATCCCGATAAAACCAAGCGCGTTGATGAGAATTTTCGCCATACCGCATCGTATCTTCGAGCTCATACGTTAAAGTAAGCTTTTCAGGTGCTTCAACCCCGACTTTTTCAGATAAATATTGCGAAATGAGCGCATCATACGCAGCCGTGTGTCTGAATGCCTTGGCAGCCAATTTTGCCCGCGTTTCAAGCGTTGTTTTGCCGTTTTCGTTAAATTCGTCCAACACCGTTTGATAATCGTCTTTGTCAACCACAATCGTAACGTCGTGATAATTTTTAGCTGCAGAACGAACCATGCTCGGGCCACCGATATCGATGTTTTCAATCGCATCAGCCAACGTGCAATCCGGTTTTTCAATCGTTTGCTTGAAAGGATACAAGTTGACGCAAACCAAATCAATCGGATGAATATTGAGTTTCTTCATCGTCTCAACGTGTTCGGGAACATCTCGACGTCCGAGCAGCCCTCCGTGAATATATGGGTTGAGCGTTTTGACGCGACCATCCAAAATTTCAGGAAAACCGGTAACGTCTTCAACTGAAATCGTTTTAATTCCTGCTTCATCAAGAACCTTTTTTGTCCCGCCTGTTGAAATGATTTCAAAATCATTTTCAACCAATCCCTTTACGAAAGGTACCAGATCATTTTTATCGGAAACACTGACAAGTGCTCGTCTCATTTTTTAATTACTTCCTTTCTCATATGCAATTCTGTCATTTAATACTCTTTTGATCGTCTGCGGAAATAAAATGTGCTCACATTCATGAACCCTTTCCTCCAACTCATCAACCGTGTCCTCATCATAAATCGGAACGTGACGCTGTGCGATAATCGGACCCGAATCAAGGCCGCAATCAACATAATGAACGGTTACGCCGGTTTCTGTCCTGCCGTTTTGAACATGATCTTCAAAAGCCCTCTCAATCGAATGAAGTCCGGGATATTCCGGCAGGTAAGCAGGATGAAGGTTAATGATGCTGTTTTCAAACGTTTTGATAATCTCTGCACCGATTACGCGCATGTATCCTGCTAAGATCAAAAAGTCGATCTGATGCGCATTAAGCAAATCTAAAAGTCTTTCTTCATATGGCTTCTTGCCGCCGCATTCCTTTACCGTAAAAGATTCATACGGAACGTTGAGCTTTTTGGCACGTTCAACCACATAAGCATCAGGATGATCGCAAAAAAGCAACGACAATTCGCCGGGAATTTCACCTGATTGAAATTTTTCAGCCAAAGCTTGAAAATTAGTTCCGTTTCCGGAAGCCAAAATTGCGATTTTCATAATTCTGCCCCTTACCTGAAAATAATTTTTTCTTCACCGTCTGGACGTTTTTTCAATTGGCCGACCTTATACCAAGATTCGTTTTCATCTTCAAGCAACCCAACAAGAGCATCAACGTTTTCGGGTTTGACGGCCAAAATCATCCCCAACCCCAGGTTAAACGTTTCGCGCATGTCGTCTTCGGCAAGTTCGCCCATTTTTTGAAGATATCTGAACACTGGCAAGACCTTCCATGAACCGAGCATGATTTCAGCCTGAAGATCATCAGAATACATTCGCGGAAGATTTTCAATCAATCCACCGCCAGTGATATGACTGACTCCATCTACCAACCCTTGCCTGATTAATGGCAAAACTGCCTTAACGTAAATTTTTGTCGGTTCAAGAATTGCCTCTCCAACGGTTTTTCCTTCCAATTCGACAGGTTCGGCATCCAATTTGACGTCATGATCCTTGAACAAAATTTGACGCACCAAAGAAAAACCGTTTGAATGGAGTCCGCTTGACGGAAGTCCGATCAAAACGTCGCCTGCTTTCGGTTTGTCAGACGTCAAAAGATTTTCTTTTTCGGCGGCACCGGTCGAGTACCCAGCAAGATCATATTCGTCTTCATCGTACATATCCGGCATTTCGGCCGTTTCGCCGCCAATAAGAGCGCATCCCGCCTGACGACAACCTTCGGCAACTCCCGCAACAATCTGTGCCATTTTTTCTGGCGTATTCTTTCCGGTTGCTATATAGTCTAAAAAATACAGAGGCTCTGCACCCTGAGCCAAAATATCATTCACGCACATTGCCACGCAGTCAATTCCGATCGTGTCATGCTTATTCATTTTTTGTGCAATCATCAGTTTTGTTCCGACACCATCGGTACCGGAAACAAGTACTGGATGTTTCAGATGCAGTTCTGAAAGATCAAACATTCCGCCAAAACTTCCAAGTCCTCCCATCACGCCAAGACGTGCAGTTGATTTGACGTTATCTTTGATTTGACGCACAAGTTCATATCCGGCGTTGACGTCAACACCGGCATCGGCATATCGACTCATTGCTGTTTCTCCTCTCGTTGATGCTGTTTGTTTAACGAGGCCAGGTAGCCTTCTTCGTAATCATAAAGCGGCGTTGGATATTTTCCGTCAAAATAAGCAACGGTCAGGCCGCCGTTAGGAGCGTTGCCCGCATCAGGAAGGTCGATTGCTTCAATCAAACTTTCAACGCTCAAAAAGCCAAGCGAATCAGCACCGATCATCTTGCACATTTCATCAATGCTGTAGTTTGCAGCCATTAATTCGGAACGCGTCGAAATATCGATTCCGTAGAAACAAGGAAATTTAAGCGGAGGCGAAGCAATCCGCATATGAACCTCTTTTGCGCCTGCTTCCTTGAGCATTCTGACGATTTGCATCGACGTTGTCCCGCGAACGATCGAATCATCAATGATTGCGACTCTCTTTCCTTCTACAACGCCCCGAACGGCTGAAAGTTTCATTTTGACGCCGCGTTCTCTCAATTCTTGCGTTGGCTGAATAAACGTTCTGGCAACATATTGGTTTTTAATGAGTCCCATTTCATACGGCAGTCCTGCTTCTTCTGCAAAACCTGAAGCCGCTGAAAGAGATGAATTCGGAACGCCGATGACCATATCGCAATCAACCGGCTGTTCCTTTGCAAGCAGTTTTCCCATCCGCTTTCTTGCATTATGAACAGTTACTCCGTGGATAATGGAGTCCGGCCGCGCAAAGTAAATGTATTCCATTGAACAAATAGCCAATTCCGTATCTGTCGTAAAATGTTCAATCCGAAGGCCGTTTTCATCAATGATGACCAGTTCTCCCGGAAGCACGTCTCTGACAAATTCAGCACCGACCATATCCAAGGCGCATGTTTCGCTTGCAACGACGTACCCTCCGTCTGAAAGACGCCCGATGCAAAGGGGTCTGAAACCGTTCGGATCAAGGGCCGCAATCAATTGATCCTTGCGCAAAATGACGAAGGCAAATCCTCCGTGAACCTCATTCAAGCTTGCCTTTAACGCATCAATAAAATCAAGATCCTGTTTCTGCCTGATTAAATGTATCAAAATTTCAGTATCAGAATTAGATTGAAAAACAGCACCTTCATCCTCAAGTTTTTGCTTTAGGCTTTTAGCGTTGGTCAAATTCCCGTTATGAGCCAAAGCAACGTCGCCGTCATGAAAATGAAACAAAAACGGCTGAACGTTTGCAATTGAATTATTGCCGCTCGTTCCATAGCGAACGTGACCGATCGCGCTTGTTCCTTCCAAGCGATCAAGGTCTTGCGGATTTGCAAAAACTTCTGACAACAATCCGCGATTGCGATATTGACGAAGCTTGATGCCATCGCTTGAAACGATGCCGGCACCTTCTTGACCGCGATGCTGCAAGCTGTGAAGTCCGAAGTATGTCATATGAGCAGCTTCTTGCGATCCAAAAACCCCAAAAACACCGCATTCTTCATTTAATCCTTTGATTTCATAAGGCACGGTAATGCTTCCTCCCAAATCTTTTGTGCTTCATCGGCAGAAACATCAAGCTTTCCGTCAGCAAGCTCTGCCTTAATCTCATGTTTGGATGTGACAACACCGACTTTTACGGCATCATCGCCAAGAATCTTTTCAAATGCCGCTGCATTTTCCGGTGCAGCAGTAACAATGAAACGTCCCGGAGTTTCGCTGAACAACTGTGCTTTTGTCAAATCAAGATCAAGTTTCAAACCAAGTTCGGTTCCGAAGACCGTTTCTGCCATTGCAACGGCTAAACCGCCTTCACTTGCATCATGTGAACTTTGAACCAATCCTTGTTCCATCGCATTCAAAAGATTTCTCATATAAAGATTCATGTGTTCAAGATCCAAGTCGTTCAAAGCACCATTGATTTTGCCGGTCAGCATCTTTTGAATTTCCGATCCTGCAAAATCATTGCCGGTCTTATCTCCCACTAAGTAGACGTTTGCCCCTTCCGTTTGAACGAACGAAGGTATTACATGCTTGATGTCTTTGATCAATCCGACCATTCCGACCATTGGCGTTCCGTAAATGGCTTCACCGTTATTTTCATTATAAAGGCTGACGTTGCCTGAAATAACCGGTGTATCAAATACTTTGCATGCTTCTGCCATTCCTTCGACCGACTGATGAAGTTCCCAATAAATTTCCGGAACGTTAGGATCGCCGTAATTCAAGCAATCAGTCATTCCAAGCGGAAGAGCACCAGATGAAACAATGTTTGCGCATGCTTCAGCAACGGCACGCTTGCCGCCGATCTTAGGATCAAGATAGACAAAACGACCGTTTCCGTCAGTCGTCATTGAAAGTCCTTTCTTTGTTCCGCGCACGCGTAATACGCCGGAATCAGAACCAGGTCCGACAACAGTTGAAGTTCTGACTTGCGAATCATATGTTTGAGTAAACATTTCTTTAGAAGCAATCGTTGGTTGGGCCAAGACTTTTTTGAGCATCTCATTTGCATCTTCAACTTCAGGAACGTATTCAGGCGCCTTCTTTGCGTCAAGAATGCGTTGAGGAACGCGTTCTTCGCTTGGCTCTTCCAAAACGTCTTCCGTCAAACTGGAGACCGGAATATCGGTAACAACCTTGCCATGATGACGCAATACGTATTGATGCCCTTCCGTAACGCGACCAATCACAACTGCTTCAAGATCATATTCTTTAAAAAGTTTGATGACGTCCTCTTCATGTCCCTTGCGAACGCAAAGCAGCATGCGTTCCTGAGATTCGGAAAGCATGATTTCATATGCGGACATGTTAGTTTCACGCTGAGGAACAAAATCCAAATCAAGTTCCATGCCGGAATCAGCTTTTGAAGCCATTTCACAAGATGAAGAAACAATGCCTGCGGCACCCATGTCTTGAATTCCGACAAGCCAATCCGCATGATCATGAGTCAATTCGAGACAAGCTTCCATCAAAAGCTTTTCCATAAACGGATTGCCGACCTGAACTGCTGAACGCTGAGTTTCTTTTTCATCGTCAAAATCAGCAGAAGCAAACGTTGCACCATGGATGCCGTCACGTCCGGTTTTTGCACCAACGTAAATGACTGCATTTCCGATCCCGGAAGCTCGACCCTTTTGCATATCTGCCTGATCCATCAAGCCAACGCTCATCGCATTGACAAGGCAATTGCCCGTATAACATTCATCAAACGTCATTTCACCGGCAATCGTCGGAATCCCCATACAGTTGCCGTACCCGCCGATGCCGGCAACGACTTCATTGATCAGGTACTTAGTTCTTGGACGATCGATTTCGCCGAAGTGTAAAGAATCAAGCGATGCAATCGGACGAGCGCCCATGCTGAAAATGTCGCGCAAGATTCCGCCTACGCCTGTTGCAGCGCCTTCATATGGTTCAACGGCTGAAGGGTGATTATGACTTTCAGCTTTAAAAACAACTGCCTGATTGTCGCCAATATCAATAATACCCGCACCTTCACCCGGTCCTTGCAAAACTCTTTCATTCTTGTTAGGAAACAGGCGCAGTACCGGTTTTGACTTTTTATATGAGCAATGCTCGCTCCACATAACCGAAAACAAACCCGTTTCAGTATAGTTGGGCAAGCGGTGCAGCAGCTTTTCGCAAATAAAATCATATTCGCGCTCCGTCAAACTCCAATCAAGATATGGTTTTTTTTCTTTGATTTCTTCTGGGGTCATTTCAGCCATTAGTTTGCAACCTCCGTTTTTACCGTTCCGTTTTCAAGCAAGGATTGAAACAGTCTCAATCCGTCAGTATTTCCGAGCAATGCCTCAACGGCACGTTCCGGGTGCGGCATCATGCCTAAAACATTGCCGCGTTCGTTGCACACCCCGGCGATGTCATGCAACGAGCCATTCGGATTTTCATTCGCATAGCGGAAAACGACCTGATTGTTTTCTTCCAATTTCTGAAGCGTCTCGTCATCCGCATAGTAGCTTCCGTCAGCGTGCGCAATCGGAAGTCTGACATGCTCTTTTTCTCCATATTTTGTCGTAAACGGAGTTTTGTTGTTTTCAACTTGAAGTTCAACCGTCTTGCAAACAAACTTCAAACTGTCATTTTGCTTAAGCGCACCCGGAAGCAAACCGGCTTCGGTAAGAATTTGAAAACCGTTGCACGTGCCAAATACAGGCTTGCCTTCATCAGCCATTTTGACGATTGCAGGCATGATGTTTGCAAACCGAGCAATCGCACCGCAGCGCAGGTAATCACCATAGGAAAATCCTCCAGGAAGCATGACTGCATCGAATCCGTCCAAATTGTCGCGTTTATGCGACACGTATTCAACATCTGCACCGCAAACCGTATGCAATGCTTCGTAGATGTCAATGTCACAGTTTGATCCCGGGAAGACTACGACTGCAATTTTCATTAATCAAGACCTCCCAAAACTTCATAACGATACGTTTCAAGATTAAAGTTTACAAGCAGTTCTTCAGAAATTTCCTTAACCGACGTTTCAACGTCCTTTTTTTCAGGATTGATTGCAACGTCAAAGAATTTTCCGACTTTAACGTTTTCTACTTCATCATGTCCAAGAGCATGAATCGCATTCTTGATCGTATCCCCCTGAGGATCGAAAACAGATTCCTTATATGTGACATAGATGCGTACGTTGACCATTTTTATGCTTCCTCCTTGGATAATTCATTCTTTAAGCGACGAAGAACTTCTTCATATACTGATGTGAGATCGCCGAGATCGCGTCGATAAACGTCCTTGTCCATGTGGGCACGCGTCTGTTTGTCCCACAAACGACAATTATCAGGCGAAAATTCATCAGCCAAAACGATGCGTCCGTTTGACAAGCGCCCGAATTCAAGTTTGAAATCAACCAGAATAAGTCCCATCCGGTCAAATAAGGCAGTCAAAATTTCGTTCACTCGCCGAGAAATATCCCACATTGCGTCAAGTTCTTCTTTTTTAACGATTTTCAATGCCAAAGACTGTGATTCATTGATAAAAGGGTCATCCAATTCGTCGCTCTTGTAATATGTCTCTTCAACAGGCGTTTCGAAGCAGATGCCTTCCTCAACGCCGAAGCGTGTAGCAAAATGACCCGCAGACACGTTTCGCGTAACCATTTCGAGCGGAACGATCTCAACTTTTTTAACCAACTCTTCAGTTTCAGAAAGCTTCTTAATGAAATGAGTTTCGATGCCTTTTTTCATCAAATACTGGAAAATAAGCGATGAAATTTCATTATTGACGATTCCTTTGCCATTGATCTGATCCTTTTTCTTTCCGTTCAACGCTGTTGCCTGATCCATGTAAACCACGCGTAAAACTTCTGGATCATCCGTACTCCACATTTGCTTGGCCTTGCCTTCATAAATCAATTTTGCCATGATAACATAAGGTCTCCTTTAAAAAACGAATTTACCAACGAACACAACCGAGAAACATTCGTTAATTTACGTTTTAAGATTAACAATAATCCAGGCTTTCGTCAAGGGTTTTTCACGAACTATCAATCTATATTATCGATTTTTATCAGTAAATTACGAAATATGTCTCATGCTCCATTAAAGATAACTTCTAAAACATTAGAAAAGCGAACTTTAACGCTAAAAAGCAATTATCATTTTTGCAAAGATGACTTCAGCCCTCCTTTCATGTTACATTCATTAACATCAAATTAGTTTTTTCTTACAAAACGATTTGACAATTATCTTTTTGAGCTTTAAAATACAGTCAATCCATTAAAAAACGAAGAATTTAACACAATTATCGGTTATCAGCCTTATTTATGCGTTATAAAATCTTCCATGAATCTACTAAGGGATGTGAACAATGCAGCATAATTTTAATTTGTATCGCAGGAGTTATCTCAAAAGTCATTAATATTTGGAGGTATTCTTATGGAACAAATTAATAAAGATGGTACCAGACGCGAACTGACCAATTTCAACGTCCAAATGATTGCGCTTGGCGGCGCAATCGGAACCGGCTTATTCCTTGGTGCCGGGCAGACGATTCACCGAACAGGTCCGTCAATCCTTTTGGTTTATCTTGTTGTCGGCCTGTTCTTTTCAGTAATGATGCGGGCCATTGGCGAAATGATGTATAAAGACCCGAGCCAGCATACTTTTGTCGCGTTCATTCATCAATATTTGGGAGCTGATTTTGGCAAATTTGCAGAATGGAGCTATTGGATGACTTTGATTCTCGCAGGCATGGCCGAATTAATTGCGATTGCTACATATATTCGCTTATGGCTTCCGAACGTTTCCGCATGGATGATCGAAATTTTGATTCTTGGAACCTTGTCGATTATCAACTTAAGCATTGTTCGTTTTTTTGGAAAAACCGAAAGCATGCTTTCAATCATTAAAATCATCGCAATCATTGCTTTAATACTTGTTGGCATTTGGATGATTGCCGTTCATCATAAAAATCCCGTCGGAACTTCTGCCGGTCTCGGGAATGTCACAAAAGACTATACAGCATTTCCGCATGGATTCCGTGAATTTCTCAATGCCTTTCCGATGGTTTTCTTCTCATTTGAAGGAATGGAATTTATCGGTATCACGACTGCCGAAACGAAAAATCCGCGTCAGGTTCTTCCGCTTGCCGTTAAACAAGTTGTTTTCAGAATTTTGATTTTTTATATCGGTGCCCTGTTCGTAATCATGGCTATTACCCCTTGGCAGCAAATTTCACAGTCAAGCAGCCCGTTTGTTCAGGTTTTCCAAATTGCAGGAATGCCGGCCGCATCGCAGATAATCAATTTTGTGGTAATCGTTGCTGCGACCTCCGCCCTAAATTCAGCAATTTTTTCATCCGGGAGACATTTGTACCAGCTTGCCGTGGAATCCGATTCTAAATTTCTTTCAAAATTACGCCACGTTTCGAAATCAGGCATCCCATCATATGCCGTTTTGTTCTCAGCCTGCCTGATGCTGTTCGGACCAGTGCTTAGTGCTTTCAAAGCTTTGTCAGCAGCCTTTTCGCTCGTTGCTTCAATTTGCGGCGACATCTATATTCTTGTTTGCATTCTGACGATGATTGCTCATTATCGCTACCGTCAATCGAGCGACTTTATGGAAGACGGATTCAGGATGCCGGCATATAAAATTTTGAACCCGTTGACGATTGCCTTTTTCTCGTTTGTCTTTATCACCATGTTCTTCAATAAGGAAAACGTCATCCCTGCAGTCGGAGCATTGATTTGGCTCATCGTCTTTTTGACGGTCGTCAAGTTCAGAAAAACCAAAGAATTTCCTAATACCATCGTTTAAAAAACGATTTTGACTCGAATAAACAACTATAACGAATACCCTTTGAGCATGGGATGAACAAGAAATTGTTCCTGTGTTTGAAGGGTATCTTTGTTTACCGATACCAAAACAAACTTTTCCGTCAAATACAGTGCTGAACATCTCATGCTCAATCAGTATGCCAAGCCATCGATTACGGTCAAAACGGCGATTTTTGAAATATGTCCGTAAAAACCAGCCAAGATCTCATCCCAATTGCTTTGCCAGATGCAGTGCCCGTGCTCCAAGAGTTTACCAACGGACTCTTTTTTCTTAATCATAGCAAGCGATTTTCATGCATATGCAAAAAAACCGAATTAATTTGCAATTAATCCGGTTTTTCAATTTTAAGCATAGTTTTTTCCCAGCCTCTAAAAACTTATTCCGGTTCTTTTTTGGTTTCCTGCTTGATTTCTCCGTTCATCTGCTGCATGTAGCTGTAAAAAGCGCCATAAAGACCGATTCCGTTGCTATATTCTGATTTAACCAATTCAGGATAAATCAATACTTGCTGTGCTTGTGGGAATTCAGAGACAATTTCAGTATATTTTTGCTTGATCGTCTTAAGCACGATTTCCTCGTTACTGATGCCACCGCCAATAACAAAACGCTGAACATCCATCGTCAATTGCATATTAAAAAGAAGCTGCGCGATATTTTTGCAAAACTGAGCAAAAATATCGCGGGCATTTTTATCTCCCGATTTGATTTTTTCAAATGCGGCAATGCCATCCAATTCATTTTCGTTTCCTGCAACGCGATTAATCGCCCTGATCATATTGACAGCAGAACAATTCGATCGAACTAACCCCTGAGTTCCGCGAACGTTTAATTCATCCCGAATCAACGAAAACAAACCTGCCTGATGATGAGCACCGCGAACCAATTCTCCGTTAACGACGAAGCCACCGGTTACGCCGCTGCCAAGCGTCAGCAAAATTCCGCTGTCAATCCCATTCAACGAACCATTCCAAAGTTCTGCGGTTGTTGCGGCCATTCCTTCATTTTCAACCGTAATGGGCAAATCCTTGTTTGCAGGTCCGAAAATTTCTTTCATTGAAATTCCGTTGATAAACGGCAGACCCTCGCAATTATAAAAGGCTTTTTCATCATAAATGACCATTGCGGGTGCGCAGAGCGCAATGCCGTCAATCCTTTGACGATAGCCGTCAACAAAAGACCGAAGCAATAATTTAAAATCATTCAAGTTTTTTGGCGTTTCGACCGTGTTCATTGAAAGAAGCTTGCCGCTTTCACTCAACAGTCCATATTTGATAAACGTACCGCCAATGTCAACGCATAAGACTGCCATTTTTCACACCTCATTCCATTTTAATCACAAACAATTATATAACAAAACATCATTTCTATTCCTGGTTTGATTAAAAATCCAATAATTATTCACAAAAAAAGCCGAAATATTAATTTCGGCTTCTAAATCTTCATTTTTTAATCTGATAACCCGACACGTTCAAAAATGTCATCAACATGACGCAAATGCCAATGATAATCAAACGCATCATCAAGCTCTTCTTTTGTAAGTCGAGCTGAAATCGTTGGATCAGCTTCAAGCAATGGACGGAACGGAACCTGCTCATCCCATGATTTTGCCGTATACGGCTGAATCAAATCGTAAGCATCTTCGCGGCTCATTCCTGTGTCAATCAGCTTCAACAAAACTCGACCACTGTAAATCAAACCAAACGTCCGGTTCATGTTGCGTTTCATGTTTTCAGGGAAAACTGTCAGGTTCTTCAAAATATTTCCGAAACGATGCAGCATATAATCAATTAAAATCGTTGTATCGGGCAAAATGACGCGTTCTGCACCTGAATGAGAAATATCGCGTTCATGCCACAAAGCAACGTCTTCATATGCAGTCAGCATATGTCCGCGACAAACGCGTGCCAACCCGCAAATGTTTTCAGAACCAATTGGATTACGCTTATGCGGCATAGCCGAAGAACCTTTTTGCCCCTTTGCAAAGTGTTCTTCAACTTCACGACATTCTGATTTTTGCAAACCGCGAACTTCCGTTGCAAATTCTTCAAGACTTGTCGCAATAAGAGCGAGACAAGCCAAATATTCAGCATGCAAATCACGCGGAAGAACCTGACTGGAAATTTCCTGTGCGCGAATGCCCAGCTTTTCGCAAACATATTTTTCAACGAATGGATCAATGTTTGCAAACGTTCCTACGGCACCGCTAATTTTACCAGCTTCAACACCCTTTGCAGCATGTTCAAAACGTTCCATGTTGCGTTTCATTTCAGAATACCAACGGGCAAGCTTCAACCCAAACGTTGTCGGTTCGGCATGAACGCCATGGGTACGACCCATCATGACAGTGTGTTTATACTTTTTGGCTTGATCAGCTACGATTTGCGTAAAATCTTTTAAATCTTGACGCAAGATATCGTTTGCCTGCTTAAGCTGATAGCCATAGGCCGTATCAACGACATCAGTACTCGTCAAGCCATAGTGAACCCACTTTTTCTCATCGCCCAAAGATTCAGATACGCAACGCGTGAAGGCAATCACGTCATGGTGAGTAACGGCTTCGATTTCCTGAATGCGTTCAACGTTAAATCTAGCATTCTTTTTAAGTTTTTCAACGTCTTCTGCCGGAATATGACCAAGTTTGGACCAAGCTTCATCTGCAGCAAGTTCAACAGCAAGCCAACAATCATATTTTTTGTCATCTGTCCAAATTTCGGCCATTTCTGGACGCGTATATCGTGAAATCATTCTTTTTTGCTCCTTTGATTAATCCCAAACTGAAGTATCTTCTACTTCAGCAAGTGTTTTTTCAATATCATCAGTTAAAATTGTAACATGTCCCATCTTGCGGTCAATGCGAATTTCGCCCTTGCCGTAATCATGGAAATGCCATTGCGGCTTCTTTAAAACAAGTTTTCTGCATCCGTCAACGTGCTGCCCCAAAATATTGACCATCACAACCGGACTGAGCAAATCAATTTTTGGCATCGGCCAGTTGCAAATAGCACGATTATGAACCGCAAATTGAGAGAAATTGCATGCTTCGATTGAATAGTGTCCGGAATTATGCGGCCGCGGCGCAAGTTCATTGACATATAAGCGACCGTCAGACCCAACAAACATCTCAACGCCTAAAATTCCGCAAAGATTCAATGAATCTGCAATTTTTTCGGCCATTTTCTTTGCATTCGACTGCAATTCCCCGCTCATTCTGGCGGGTACGATGCTTTCATGCAAAATCTGATTGCGATGAATATTTTCGCTCACCGGAAATACAGAAATTGCTCCGTCCATGTTACGTGCAACCATCACTGAGCATTCCATTGAGAATTCGACCCATCCTTCAAGAATGCATCTTCCTTGTTCAAGCAATTCATCAGCATTTTTTAAATCTTCTCTAGTGTGAAGAACCAATTGAGACTTTCCGTCATATCCGCCTTCACAAGTTTTTAAAACGCTCGGATAACCGATTTCTTCAATGGCTGAAACAAGATCTTCTTTGCAGCTAACAGCAGCAAACGGAGCGACTTGCAGTCCATGCTCTTTAAGAAAAGTTTTCTCGCGAAGTCGATCTTTGGTAATTCTTAAAAGCTCCGTCCCTTGAGGAATCAAAACTTTGTCGGAAACATCTTCCAAAGCTTCCAAATCAACGTTTTCAAATTCATAAGTCAAGACATCGCTGCGTCTTGCCAATTCTTCGATTGCCTTCTTATCGGAATATTCAGCCACAATGCTTGAATCAGCCGCCTGCGCAGCCGAGCAATCAGGATCAGGATCTAAAATAACCACTCTCATTCCCGCCTGCTTGGCAGCAAACGTCAACATTTGTCCGAGCTGTCCTCCCCCGATGATTCCAATCGTCTTACCTTGCTCAATGAGTTCAGACAAGCTGATCACCGCTTTCTGCAGCCTTGTCGTGCATTTGTTTACGATACTCGGTCATTTTAAGCTGAATTCTCGGATTTGTGGTTCCGAGAATTTCCAAAGCCAACAAAGCAGCGTTCTTGGCGCCTGAAACACCGATTGCCGTCGTAGCAACAGGTACGCCGGCCGGCATTTGCACGATCGACAATAATGAATCCATCCCACTTAAAGCATGTGACTGCACCGGCACGCCAATAACCGGCAAAACGGTATTGGCAGCAATCATTCCAGGCAAGTGAGCCGCACCGCCAGCTCCGGCAATAATGACTTTTACGCCTGCAGAAACCGCACCCTGTGCAAATTCAAACATTTCCTGCGGCATTCTGTGCGCTGAAATTACTGCTTTATCATATTTAACGCCGAATTCATCCAAAATATTGGCAGCTTCTTTCATCGTGCTCCAATCAGAGGAACTGCCCATTACAAGACTGATTTCGTTACTCATGTTGCGATACCTCCCAATTGATTTAAGCATAACAAAAAGGAACGGTCATGTCAAAGTAAAATCGAACTATTTTAGCAAATTCTAACCTAAAAAGCAGCATAATGTTCGTGTTTTAGTGTGATAGACTTGCTATCAATTAAAAAAAAAACGTTAATCACGTAATTTAACGGACATTCATCCTTTCTCAAAACAGCTTGCGCATTGTGCGCAAACGCTGTAACATTAGTTGATACTCAAAACAAAGGAGTCGATTGAAATGATTACGTTAGCCGGCATCATCGGTTCAGGAAAATCAAGCCTGACCGAAATTCTTTCGCGCGAGTTGGGCAGCATTCCTTTTTATGAACCGGTCGAAGACAATCCCGTTCTTCCGCTGTTTTACAAGGGAAACGAACTCGCTGCTAAAAAACGACAAGCAGGCGAAAAAGATGCAACTAATCCTTATGCCTATCTGCTTCAGACTTTCTTTTTAAACAGGCGTTTCATGATGATGAAAAAAGCTCTGCAATCAAGAAACAATATTTTGGATCGCTCAATTTATGAAGATGCGATGTTTATGCGAATGAATACCGAAATGGGAAATGCTACCCAAGTTGAATATTCCATCTATCAAGAACTTTTGACAAATATTTTGGAAGAATTGAACCATGTCGTTCCTTCAAACGATTATAATCTGATGATCTTGATCAAGGTTTCATATGATACGATGGTTTCAAGAATCAAAAAACGCGGTCGCGAATATGAACAAATCGAAAACGATCCTTCGCTAATCGACTATTACGGTCGTTTGCTTAAATATTATGAAGAATTTGAAGAAAACTACAATCAATCCGAAATGCTTGTCATTGACGGCGATAAATTTAATTTTGTTGAAAACATCGATGATCGAAACCATATTTTAGACATGATTGAAATGAAACTGGTTGATCTTGGGAACATTGATTGCAACGAATATGAAACGCTCCGTCAGAAACGTTTGGGCTGATTATTTAATTATTAGTTTTTCCAAACAAGGAATGGTCTTAATCTGACGTAACAAAAATTCAACGCATCCAAAAATATTTTACGCTTTAAATCCCGTCAAGGTTGATTTGCTTAATTTCTTTAATGTATGATATTTTCACTTTATTTTTGAGTAAAATATCCGATACCATATATTAGATTTTATTATAACTAATTACGAGGTTATGCTTTGGACGTAAAAAAATTCTTAAATATTCATAAATCGTTTATTATATTGATTGTGATTCTGTTTGTAACCGAATTTGTTTTCGCGCTCTTTTCCATTATCGCTTCCAGAAATTCGGAATGGGCCGTCTTGGAACACAATGCGGAAAACATAAAAATGCATTGCAAACACGACAAAGACCATGCGACATCCGGCGGCATATCACAACAAGGGCGCAGCATCAATTGGGAATTGTCGTCCAAAAATGAGTTGAAATTGACCTCAGACCAACTTGACGAACTTCAACGAGCCAAACGTCTGAAATTCATCAATGGTCACACATATGAGTTGTTTCTCAAACTTAAGGGATCAAAAAAATATCTGCACGTCAGCACGCAAAACTATAATGCCAGTCAAACAATGAATCGCATCAACGTCATCATCACCATTTTGAATCTTATTTTGACGTTTGGCTTAATTATTCATCATCTGATAAAAAACAAGGAGAAAACACCATGATTTGTCTCAATCTTGCATATACTTAAGCAGTATTTAATTCCAAATCAAGCTAAAAAGGTTGAATCGCAACATTCTTATGCAATCCACCCCTTATCAGCCACCACCGACTAAAAATCAGCAGCTTGTGAGCTATGAATCCTAACGAATTTCAGACCACAATTTACATGGATACAAACACCTTGCCTGACCAGCCAAGGTTAGTTTTTTAGCATCATCAGTCTCATCACAAAGCCACAGTCGTGACATGTTTGAGTAGTATTTCTTGGGCTGATTTTGATGAATAGATGACCATACGGATCTGCTTTATAAGTCAATATGCCGAGAAAGGAACGCCATCAAAGCGCTCAAAGGCAGAATCGCCTTTGTTTTCTTGCATCGACACCCGGAAATTCGGCGGCCCCAATCCCGGAGCGGTCATTTATGATCGCCTGGCTGCTACATGAGCACGTCAGGTAAGTAAAGAAACAGTCGAGAAATATATAAACAATCAAAAATACAATGAGATGAAAAAGCTCCTTACAGAGCCTGATAAGGCCTGTCCAGGACTGGGGAAAATTTCTCTTTTCTCTCTTGAGTTAAACGAAAAGCCGAACGAAAGCGGTCGATTTGCGACTGATTTTGTCCGGCATTTTTAAATACAGTGCTGCTCAACCAATTCAGCCCAAATTTCATTCAAATCTACGGACAAACCGGCATTTCCCAGTGATTTGTCTGTAAATTTAGCCATAGCCATTTACGGACAAAGGCTCCATTTTCATCGATGTGTCCGTAAACGGCAGTGATTTTGCCAAATGCAGCGCCTGATAAATCAGCGCGCCAAACTCTCAATTTACCGCCAAAATATTTTGGGTTATTTCCATTATATCAGGCGTCATGCACACGAAAAAAACCGGATAAGATTTGCAATTAATTGCAAATCATCCGGTTTCTCGATTTGAGACAGAGTTTTTTCCCAGCCTCATCCGGCTAGACATAATTAAAATTATTTTCCTAACAGCTGCCTGTAGCCGTTTTTCTCTCCCAAAAACATGTCTTGCGAAAGGTCCTTATAAAATGCGGCTTTCGTTGTCGTATAATACGGCCAATACCAAATGAACCCGATTCCAAATGGAATTATGCAGGCTAAAATGAACCAACCGGCAAAACTTAGCTGAAGCACGAAATAGTCGAGCTTATGTCCCTTCATCAGAGAACGACTAAGGGTAATATAGTCAAGAAAATTCAAATTCTCATCTTGACCGCTGTCCGTTATATCCTTATAGATATAGCAGGTCTGCGAATATGAATAAGATTTGATGATTCCAGGAACAACAAAGCACAGGGTCCATAGTACTTTGAAGATCGTCGTCAAAATGACCAAAATAATCGTACCGACAAAATACTTTTTGCAAAAAACGGCAAAAATTCCGCTGGCGGTATTGAAATCGGCTTTCTTGGTCCTCAGCCAATCAATCGTCGTAAACATTACGCCAACCGTCAGCAACGTTCCGATAATCGAAGTAACGGAGCTTCCGACGTTCGCTCCGGAACCTCCTGAAGACACGTTGCCGTTTGTTGAATTGATTGCTTCAGCAACATGCCTTGCAGAATCCGAATCAACAAACGATGCGATCAAAAAGACGCATAATCCGATCAGCGACATGCTGATGATTGATCCGACAATAGGAATGATATTGAGCAAGATTGCTTTTCCCCAGTGACCCTTGAGAAGTTCTTTTGATTCGCTTTTTAATTCTCTTCTGGTTTTCATTTAAATCCCCCTTCTCCATAAGCACCATAATACTCTAATTAAAAATAAATTTCAATCTTTAAACAATTTTTGGATTGTTTTTGGCGTTCCCGTCACAAACAATCTGACATCTTCTTCCAACGTTATATACGGATCAACATCCATCGAAAGTTGCCCATTTTTGCGATAGCCAACAACGTTCATTTTGTACTTCCTCCTGATGTTCAAATCGGACAGCGTTTTGTACAGCCAAGCTTTAGGAACGTCAATCTCAAAAATTGAATTCTCGTCATCAAGTTTGATGTAATCAAAAATATGATCAGAAATATACCTGATTGCGGACCATTCGGCAAGTTCTTTTTCGGGATAAACGACTTCATCCGCACCGTTTCGCAGCAAAAATTTGGCATGAATCCCGCGTGCGGCTCTTGACACAACCTTTTTTGCACCTAATTCCTTTAATAACAGCGTCGTTTCAAGCGAACTTTGAAAATCATCACCGATTGCGACAACGCACAGATCATAATCATTTACGCCAAGCGTTTTCATAAATTCCGGGCTTGTCGTATCTCCAATCAACCCCCGCGTAGCGTAAGGAAGTGCCACTCTGACCCTTTCTTCGTCACCGTCAACGATCATTACCTGATGACCGAGCTGATTCAACTTTTGCGCCATATGTCTTCCAAAACGACCTGCTCCAACGATTAAAACTGATTTCAAAAAATCTTCCTCCTGTCTTTATCCGACTTGAACTTTTTCTTCCGGTTTAAGCGGATCTATGACGTGCCTTCTTGCAATCGTCGCAAAAACGAGCGTCATTCCGCCGACTCTCCCCATGAACATCAAAACAATCAAAATCAACTGCGAAAGCGTGCTTAAATGCGGCGTGATTCCAAGAGTCAATCCAACGGTAGCCACTGCAGAGGCGGTCTCAAACATGCATTTCAAAAAAGGAAGTCCTTCAATCGCACTGATAGCCATTGCGCTGATGACGCAAGTTACAAAATATAAACTGAAAATTGCTGCCGCATCAAAAATTACGCCGGTTCCGATCCTTCTGCCAAATGCAGTGGCGTCTTTTTTACGATGCAAAACAGAATGTGCAGAAATTGCCAAAACAGCAACCGTCGTCAGTTTCATCCCACCCGCAGTGGATCCCGTAGCTCCTCCAATCAGCATCAGCATAATATTCATCACGACACCATCATCGCTCAATTTATTCAAGTCGACCGTGTTAAAACCCGCAGTTCTCGGGCTGACGGTCGTAAAAAGGGCTGCCAGAATTCGTTCCTTTAACGGATAGTGGCCGAATTCGGCAAAAAAGAAATATAAAAACGGAATAATGATCAAAATAGCAGTTGTGGCCAAAACAAGCTTTGATTGCAAACAGTAGCGCGAAAAATGCTGCTTGTTTTGGCGAACGTCTTCCCACGTGCGAAAACCTAATCCGCCAATCAAAATCAAACTCATAATTACAAGGTTGATTGGCAAATTATCGACGTATCTCGCCAATGACGCATAAGGATGCGTTATTCCAAAAAGATCAAAACCGGCATTGCAAAATGCAGAGATCGAATGAAAAACCGCATAAAAAATACCGTGAATCCCGCCAAACTGATGCCAAAATACCGGCAGCATCAGCAAAGCCCCTAAAAGCTCGCAACAAACGACCGTTCTAATGATAAAAGAGGTAAACTTGACGATTCCGCCGACATAAAAAGCAGAAATCGACTCTTGCATCACCGTTCGCTGCATCAAACCGATTTTTTTTCGACCCAACAGCGAAAATGCCATTGCAACGGTCACGATGCCAAGTCCTCCGATTTGTATCAAACATAAAATAACGCACTTTCCGAATAAGCTCCAATATGTTGCCGTATTCTTGACGACCAGACCCGTAACGCATGTTGCCGACGTTGACGTAAACAAGGCATCTTTAAAAGACGTCGCATTTCCGTTTGCCTGTGAAATCGGCAGCATCAGCAGCAGCGTACCTAAAAGTATCAGGAATAAAAAACCAAGAATAATTATCTGAAAAGACGTTAATCTGACTTTTTTCAAAAAATCACCCCAACATTCGTTAAAGTTTATTCTACCACAAAAAAGCCCGGCTATTTTAACAAACAGCCGAGCAGCAAAAGTATTAGTTGTTTTGTCCAAGAATTACCGGCATCTTTTCCAATGCTTGAAATGCTTCCCAATATTCAACGTCGCTGATCGTCAGTACCAGTTCATCTTTAAAATTATCCGGAAGCGATCCGTAATTTGACCTTGAAAAACGCGGTATCAAGTATCTTTCAATCAAATCAATTCCCAACTGCTGAATATTCCCCATGAATTCCTTGTCCTTAAGCATTTTTTCGCATTCTTCCAACTCATCTGAAGAAGCTTCATTCGGGTATTCGCGCATCAAAAGAGCTTTTCCGGAAACGCTGGCTTTTGAAACTTTGACCGCATACGCAAATGCTTTGCTCATATCAACTGTCCATGCGTAATGATTGTAAGCGATAATGTACTCAAGAGCAACATTGATTGCGACTTTTTGACAAAAATCCAAAAGCTTGACATCGTCCCCGGTTCTTAATTTTTGATATCTAAATGCTCTAAGCAGCACTTCGACACAATAATCGTCAAATGCAAGTTTAAATTCGTCTCTGGCTTCATATGCTTGAGCACGCAATCGATATGCCTCAACAAAAGCATGTTTTTTCAGCAATCGAGTTGCATATTTTATGGCATCATCATAACGAGAATAGGCAATCGCATTAAATTCGTTTTCAACCTTCTTAAGCAATGCATATTCTTCGGCTGTTGGTTCATCCAGTAAAGTTCTTTCGGAATTTTCGACAAAAAACGCGGACTTTTGCTTGATTCCCGTCTCAGTCGCATATAAATCGTAACGCTCTCCGATTTTATTCAACGCATTGATTTTACGATGAAATTCTTCTAAAGGCATTTTACTGAAAATTTCGCGCATAAATCTCAGCTTCATCTGATTTTCATACCCGTCATTTATCATTGCCAACAAGTCATAGACTCGTCTTGCTCCAAGACTTACCGCTTCGGCACGAAAATCTTCGCTCCGAAAACGCGCCAGACTGACTGCACATATTTTTTTTTCCAAATCCTTGTCAAATTGGCTTTTAACAAACAAATCATAATCAGCCTTCGTTTCGCTGGTCATATACAACTTAGCCGACGAAACATGGTTGATGTCATCCAACATCACCAAATATCCCAATGAGGCCAAAAAATCTTCCAATTGCTTCAAGATCTTGTTTTGTTTTCGATTAAATTCTTCTTGGCACTCTTCGCTGACGGAAAATGCCAAATACATCAAATGAACGCTTGCTTCTCTTGTATCGCCTTGCCTCAGATTCAATTTGTACAACAAAAAAATCAACTCGCTGTCAATCACTTTAAACTTTCCGAACGTTTCCCGTGCCATTTTTAATGCTTCCTTATCTCGTCCGGCCTCCGTCAGCATAGAAATTATTTGAAGTGATTGTTTATATTCAAGGTCCAACATGCTGATTCACCCGTTTCTTTCTAATCGTAATATATTATTTCATTTAAGTTTAAAATAAAAATAGGCTTTTTTTGTACACATAGAATAGAAAAATATATGAAATTTGCAAACTAAAAAAGCAAGCGGGAAAGCTTGCCTTTTCATCAATTTATCAAACGATATGCAATACATGCTAAATAGTAAGCAAAACACTCATCATAACTCAAAAGATTGCATCCTAAAATTTCACTGATCCGTTTTAAGCGATACTTTACTGTATTTCGATGAACGAATAACAATTCGCTTGTCTTTTGCAAATCTCGCTGAGCATCCAACAAATAGGTGCAAAGCGTGTGCATCAATTCTTCATTTTTCTTGACCGGCTTCAAAAATCCAAGCAGATCTGAAGACGTATTGGAATCATCCTCTAAACCTCTTGCGGTTTTAACAACATATTCACACTTGACAAGCGAAAAGAAACGCAAATTAGGAAAAACTTTTCTCAACGCCAACCGATGCATTATTACTAACCGATACGACCGTCCAAAATCAGCCAACTCATTCATCTTCGGACAATAAACGACCGTCTCAATCTGTTTCTTGGCAAAATCACCATCCAACCATTCGTTGCAGACATTGTTTTCAGCCTTGTCTCGCTTATATCCTCCACACATGACCACGATATGATCGTCAATGTGATCAATGACAACTTCTTCGTAACATTCTTTTAAGTATTCGTCAAGATTGTCGATGACTTCCTTGAAATCACCGATGGAATTAATCGAAACGATCCACATCACGTTAATTTTTTTAATGTCAATTCCAAATTTGCTCGCAACTCTTTGCGAACGATCCGACTCATTATTCAGAATCCCCCAGATTAATGAATAATATGTAACGTGCAGACTGCTTGTTCCCCAAATATCAAGCACGTTTTCCACGACGTCCTTTGCCTGCTGCAGTTGCTTGTCGGTCAACTGTCCACGTTCCTTTACAAGCCACAAATCATATCGATCTTTAGCCCATTCGTTGTTATTTTTTTCTCCGAGTTCAACTGAAAAAATTGATCCTTCACATATTTTTTCAGTTCCGTTGATTGATTCAGCCAGATTCAATTCAGAATTTCTTGGCCACCTTGCGCTATACTCTATTTCGTTTCTCCCGTTCGTGATGACAACGTTTGAATTTAAGGCATCAGCCAACATTTTAAGTGCCGTTTCAATCGTTTGCGACCATTTCGGAACTTCTGAAAGTTTCCGCATGATAAGCGGCTCAAATTCAGAGTTTCGGTATTCAAAAAGCATTTGAGATATTTCGGTAACGGCTTCATTGAAACGAATATTCGTATCATTCACAGGCATTTGAATAATTGCAAAATTGATCTCGTTTGCCGTTTGGAGAAAAGAATCATCTAAACGAGGAACGAAAACGCCCACGTAATAAACAATGATGCCGACAACGCCCAAATCATGCATTCCCTTGATTAATTCGCACTGCTTTTCCGGATCGTCTTTTATGGTATACAACGAAGTGATGTCCAACTCGCCCAAAAAATACTCATCCGGCTTTAAAACGTTCCTTCTCAATTGACTCATATCGCATGCTTCTAAAAATGACAACGACATTATTTCTTTTTCAAGCGCCCTTTTTCCGGCAACAACAGTTGCACCTTGCAAAGACGGAAGCTTCATCAGCTCTTCAAGCTTTACTCCCAAATAATCAACCCCTAGCTTAGCATTGTACACATTTAACATTTTAACTCTAATCCTGCTTTTTTTCAAAAAATGCTCAATTGCTCAATTGAAAATTTTTTCAAAGCTTAATGGCTTTTAAGATTTTTGAACATTCTTTATAATTTCTTATGAAAAGCAGGCTGAAAAAGAGCATTCAATGGTGTACAATGATAACATGGTGTTTTATATTAAGCGGAACTTAATTTGTTTTAATGAATTTAAACTCGCTTATCAAGTGTTGTAGAAAGGGGGGGCATGTATTTTTACATGCCGTTTTGAATACTTATGATAGGATATTATAATTATGCCGTGATTTTGACCTATATCAGCATGTTGATTTCATTCGGGGGGATTTCTTACGTAATTGACAATAAAATCATCGCTGCTTGCGTGTGCTTGCTGCTTTCGGGGATTTGTGACACTTTTGACGGCAAGATTGCTCAAACTAAGGAACGTACTCAACATGAAAAGCGTTTTGGCATTCAGCTTGATTCTTTGGCTGATACGGTATGTTTCGGCGTTTTGCCTGCAACAATCATGTATCATATCGGTGGTTTCAGAAATCACGTTACGTTGACGGTTGCAGGCTTTTACGTCTTAGCTGCAATCATCCGCTTGGCATGGTTCAATGTTGACGAGGAAAAACGGCAGGATTCTGCCAGCAAATGTCGCGAATTCTATACGGGCATGCCCGTAACGGTTTCGGCATTTATTTTGCCGATTGTTTTGGCGTTGGCCAACATCAGCGGAAACTCTATGCTGATTCCCGGCACGATTACGTTGCTGGTGCTCGCGTTTGCTTTTATAGCACCAATCAAGGTTCCCAAACTGAATTTTTCAATCGGTCATCAAAAAAATAACGAACAGGAAGATCATAGTGAATAATAATCCCAATAATTCTTTCATCACTTTTTTATATCAGACTGCTGCCGGACGCATGATTCTCAAGGGAATCATGAAGTCCGGCGTTTTGAAGGCAGCTGAAAAATATGCCAAATCAGAATCGTCCAAACCCCTTATTCCCTGGTTTATTTCTGAGAACAAAATCGACATGACCGAGTACGGAAATTATTCATATCATTCATATGCTGAATTTTTCAGCCGTCAAAAACTGAAGAAATACTCTAAAACCGATTTTTCAGACAAGCATCTTATCTCGCCGTGCGATGGTTTTTTATCAGCGTATCGCTTATCTGACGATTCTTCATTTGCAATCAAAGGGTCTCGTTACCGCGTATCTGATCTGTTAAACGATTCCGAACTGGCTAAACGTTTCAAAAACGGAATTTGTCTTGTTTTCAGGCTTGAGGCCCGTGATTATCATCGCTATTGCTATATTGATGATTGCTACCAGCATGACAGCCATTATATTGAAGGAGAACTTCACAGCGTTCAGCCGATTGCCTTGGAAAACTATCCGGTATTTGCCTTGAACAGGCGCCTTTGGAACTTGCTTGAAACAAAGAATTTCGGACCGATCGTCCAAACTGAAATCGGTGCCCTTTTAGTCGGAGGTTTCTCTAACAATCATCCAAACGGCCATTTTATCAAAGGTGAAGAAATGGGACGATTTGAGCTTCATGGATCAACAATCACGCTTTTGATCGAAAAAAACAGAATCGAACTTATCGATAATCTGGAAGCTGCTTTTAAACATGAAATTAAAGTTCGTCAAGGAGAGTGGATCGCTAGTGCAATCAACCAATGAAAAAGAAAAGGCAACCATTTTAGGCATCATTCCTAGATATGCTGCCCTTCCGCTCTTGATTGTCGTTGCATGGAATATGTGTGTTTACTTTGGAAATCGCATCTTTTCATCAAATCTTTATCACTATGATTTTACGACGTCATTAGATGAAAAAATTCCTTTAATTCCATGGACCATCGTGATTTACTTAGGTTGTTACCTTTTTTGGATCATCAACTACATCCTAAGCTGTCGAGACAATAGGGAGAAGGCCCTGCGCTTCACAAGTGCTGATGTAATTGGCAAAACGGTCTGTCTTCTATTTTACGTCTTCTTGCCGACTACGAACGTCAGACCTGAAATTGTCGGTAATGACGTCTTTTCCCAAATGATGAATTGGTTGTACGGGACCGATGCGGCAGACAATTTGTTGCCTTCAATTCACTGTTTCGTCAGTTGGATGTGCTTTATCGGTGTAAGAAATTCGCCAAAAGTCCCTTCTTGGTGGAAAGAAGCGTCATTTGTCATTGCAATTGCCATCTGCGTCTCAACTTTGACAACCAAACAGCATATTCTGATTGACGTCTTTTCGGGTGTCATGCTTGCAGAAATTTGCTATGCATTGGCAGAGAAATTTCCTGTCTTGACTAAGCTTCCGTTAATTTGAAAACATACGACAAAGGGTCCGTGCCATGTGGCATGGACCCTTTTTGTACCGTATTCTTACAACTTTGAAACGGCCTCTTTCATTTGCTTAACATATTCTGCAACATACGGAACTGACTCAGCACCATACTTTTCACAAATTTTAACGATTGCCGAGCCAACAATCGTGCCATCGCTTTGCAAAGCCATTTCGTGGGCAGTTTCAGGCATGCTGATTCCAAAACCGATGGCACACGGAATATCATTTGCTTCCTTGACAAGTTTGACCATGCTTGAAACATCAGTTTTGATCTCTTTTCTGGTTCCGGTGACGCCAAGCGATGAAACGCAATAAACAAAACCTTTGGCATCCTTTGCAATCATCTTGATTCGTTCTTTTGAAGTCGGTGCAACCATTGAAATCAAACATAGTCCGTATTCGTCACACACATCGGAAAACTCTTCTTTTTCTTCATAAGGAACGTCTGCCAGGATTAATCCGTCAACTCCGACGCTTGCAGCCTTTTTCAAAAAAAGTTCCGTATCATAGGAATAGACAACATTTGCATAAGTCATCAAAATCAGCGGAATCTGGGTCTTTTGCCGGATTTTTGCAATCATTGAAAAAATCTTGTCCGTTGTCGTACCCGCTGAAAGCGCACGCAAATTTGCTGCCTGAATGACAGGACCTTCAGCCGTTGGATCAGAAAAAGGGACGCCCAGTTCAATAATATCTGCCCCAGCATCATCCATCGCATAAACAAGCTGCTCCGTTGTTTCAAGACTCGGATCACCGCTTGTTATGAAAGGAATGAATGCCTTGCCGTTCTCAAATGCTTCTTTAATTCTGTCAATCATACAAATTTTCCCCCTCGTATCTTGCAATCGCTGCAACATCTTTGTCGCCTCTTCCTGACAATGTGACGATTACGATTTGATCCTTGCGCATTTTCGGAACGATTTTTTTGGCATAAGCGACAGCATGAGCACTTTCGATTGCCGGAATGATTCCTTCGGTTCTTGACAAGTACTCAAATGCGTCTACTGCTTCATCATCCGTGATCGGAACGTATTTTGCGCGCTTTTCATCGTGTAAAAATGCGTGCTCCGGACCAACGCCAGGATAATCCAATCCGGCTGAAATAGAATAGACCGGTGCAATTTGTCCATATTTGTCCTGGCAAAAATAAGACTTCATCCCGTGAAAAATGCCCAAGCGCCCCGTCGCAATCGTTGCCGCAGTTTCAAAAGTATCTGCTCCTTTTCCTGCCGCTTCGCATCCGATCAGTTCAACGTTTTTGTCATTGATAAAGTTATAAAAACTTCCGATTGCATTTGATCCTCCGCCAACGCAGGCAATCACCGCATCCGGCAGACGCCCTTCTTCTGCCAAAATTTGTTCTCTTGCTTCTTTTGAAATGACGGCCTGAAAATCACGCACGATCGTTGGAAAAGGATGCGGCCCCATGGCAGATCCGAGAACGTAATGCGTGTCGTCGATTCTTCTGGTCCATTCGCTCATCGTTTCAGAAACGGCATCTTTCAGTGTTCCGGTTCCCGTTGAAACTGAATGAACTTTTGCTCCCAGAAGCTTCATGCGATAAACGTTTAATGCCTGTCTTTTGCAATCGACTTCACCCATGAAAATCTCACATTCCATTCCCATCAGTGCAGCAACCGTTGCTGTGGCAACGCCGTGCTGACCGGCACCGGTTTCGGCAATGACTCGTTTTTTGCCCATCTTTTTCGCCAACAGGCATTGTCCAAGAACATTGTTTATTTTGTGGGCACCAGTATGATTGAGGTCCTCGCGTTTAAGATAGACTTTGGCGCCTCCGAGATCTTTTGTCATATTTTTGGCATAATAAAGCAAAGACGGTCGACCCGCGTATTTTTTCAGCAAATCATCTAATTCGCGCTTGAATCCTTCATCTTCTTTGTAGTAATTATAAGCCTTCTCAAGTTCATCAACGGCGTTCATAAGCGTTTCTGAAATATACTGGCCGCCGTGTGCTCCAAATCTCCCTTTAGAATCCGTCATCATTGTTCCCTCTTTCTTGATTGTTTTTTAAAAATTCAGTGATTCGTTTGATTTTTGCATAGTCTTTTTTGCCATCGCTTTCAACACCGCTGCTGATATCTATGGCATAAGGATCTAACGCATCAAGCGCAGACCCGATATTTTCTTCGTTGAGTCCTCCGGCCAAAAAATACTTGCGCGATGACCGCACATTTTTCAAAATTTCCCAGTCAAATGCTCTCCCCTCTCCTTTTCCGGCATCAAACAGCAAATAGTCTGCTTTCGTTTTGCAAAAATACTCAACGTCAGTGGCATTTTTCGGAATAACTGCTTTAATAACCGGCTTTGATGTTTTCCTTTTAAGTTCTTCGATATAGCTTTCTGATTCTTTCCCGTGAAGTTGTGCCATATCAAAGCTTGCCATCGTTTTAATGACCTTTTCCATGGGTTCGTCAACAAAAACGGCGACCTTCTTGACGGTTTCCAAAACATTTGCGGCCAATCGACAAGCTTCGTTTGGTTCCAAACTTCGTCTGCTTTTTGGATAATCAACAATAAATCCGCAATAATCGGGCTGCGTTTCATTGATTATTTCAACGTCTGCTTTCGTTTTCAGACCGCAAATTTTCAACTTGCTCATATTTTCGCCTCGAATCCTAATTCTTTCAAAGCGGCTTTTTTATCACGGCTTTTCATCATCGTTTCACCGATAAGCACGGCATCCACGTTATAATCTTTCAATTTCTTGACATCTGCCGACGTTTTAATTCCGCTTTCTGAAACAAAAATAACCTCTGCAGGTACAAACTTTCTCAATACGGTGCTTTTTGCCTGATCAACGTCAAAATTTTTCAAGTTGCGATTGTTGACCCCAATAATTTTTGCTCCTGATTTTAATGCAACATCGATTTCAGCTTTGGAATGTGTTTCGACCAAAGCATCCATCCCCAAACTTTCAGAAAGTTGACGATAACTTTTCAACTCTGCTTCATCAAGCAGACTGACGATCAAAAGAACTGCTGAAGCCCCTAAAACCTTTGCTTGATAAATCATGTATTCGTCAATCGTGAAATCCTTTCTCAAAACCGGCACCCTGACTTCTTCAGAAATTTCGGCAAGAAATTTATCGTTTCCCAAAAAATATTTTGGCTCAGTCAAAACGGAAATTGCGCTCGCACCTGCTTCTTCATACTCTTTGGCAATTTTCAAATACGGAAAATCCCTTGCAATCAATCCTTTTGAAGGAGAAGCTTTTTTGACTTCGCAGATGCATGACATTTTCTGTTCATTCAATGTTTTTAAAAATGAACTCCGGCTTTTGGCATGTTGTGCCTTATGTTTCATTTCTTTAAGACTTATTTGCCTTTTTTGAAATTCGATCCGCTCTTTGGTCGAATCAGCCAAGATCTTTAAAATATCTTCTGTCATTCATCATCCTCACTTGTTCGTCTCTTCCACAAATTCTTCCAGTTTGACCTTGGCTGAACCGTCATCAATCAGTCGTTCTGACAATCTGACTCCTTGAATCATATCTTTTGTCAATCCCGCCAAATACAGAACCGCACCGGCATTCAGGCAAACAACCTCACGTTTTGCTCTCCGATCTTCTCCGGTTAAAACTTTCTTTGTGATTTCAGCATTTTCCTTTGGAGTCCCCCCTTTAAGATCCTCCTTTTTGCATCTTGAATAGCCAAAGTCTTCCGGCTTGATTTCATAAGTTTTAAAAACGCCATTATTGATTTCGCAGACTTTCGTTTTTGCGCTCATTGAAATTTCGTCCAGCCCGTCTTCTCCGTACACAACCATCCCTCGCTTTACGCCGAGCCTGTTCAACACGCGTGCCAACGGTTCGACCAAATTTTTTGAATAAACTCCCATTAACTGGATTTTAGCATCTGCCGGACTCGTTAACGGTCCTAACACGTTAAAAAGCGTTCTTATGCCAAGCTCTTTTCTGACGGGTCCTACAAAACGCATTGCCGAATGGTATCGTTTCGCAAACAAAAAGCACATATTGGTTTCGTTTAAAATTTCTTCGTTTCGTTCCGGATCAATATCTATCTTGGCCCCCAATGCTTCCAGACAATCAGCCGCACCTGATTTTGATGACGCAGAACGATTGCCGTGCTTTGCAACAGGAATGCCTGCTGATGCAATAACAAACGAGGCGGTCGTCGAAATATTGAACGAATCAGAACCATCGCCACCGGTTCCGACGATTTCCGCCACTTTACGATTCGTCTGCAATTTTGTTCCTGCAGCACGCATTCCTTCAGCACTGGCTGCAATTTCGTCGATTGTCTCGCCTTTCATCGCCATCGAAACAAGATATGCTGATGCTTGAATGGGGGTTGCCGTTCCGTTCATCAATTCCGTCATTGTCATACGTGCTTCTTCGTAAGTAAGATTTTCTTTTTTCGTTGCCTTTTTGATAACTGATTCAATCATTTTTCATGCCTCCAAAAAATTCTCGATTATTTTTTTCCCGTCTTCCGTCATTATTGATTCAGGGTGAAACTGCACCCCATAAATTGACTTGTCGCTATTCTCCACGGCCATAATTTCTTGATCGTCAACATCCTGTGCAGTTACCTTTAACTCGCTCGGCAAACTGTCGGGATCTGCCGTTAAAGAATGATACCTGGCAGCCGTGAATCCGCTTTTAATTCCTTTAAAAAGATTCGACTTTGAAACGATTTTCACCTGACTCGTTTTGCCATGCATTAGATGTTTGGCATGAACGATTTTTCCTCCAAATGCTTGACAGATTGCTTGATGTCCTAAGCAGACTCCCAAAATAGGAACATTTCCCGCAAAACGCCTAATCAAATCAAGGCAAATACCGGCATCATCAGGTCGTCCCGGACCCGGTGAAAGAATGATTGCCTGCGGATTCAATTTTTCAATCTCGCCTAACGTAATCTCGTCATTTCTTTTGACGATAACCTGAATACCGGTTGCACCAAGCAAATGGTAAAGATTATAGGTAAAACTGTCATAATTATCAATCAGCAATATCATCTCCGATACCTCCTTTCGCTTCTTCAATCGCCAGCACAACTGCACGTGCCTTATTTTGGCACTCTTTGAACTCTTGCTCCGGAACTGAATCGGCCACGATTCCCGCTCCGGATTGAATGCGCAAATTGGTGCCCCGTTTGCTGACAAGCCTGATTGCAATGCAAACGTCCAGACTTCCTGAAAAATCCAAGTATCCGATTGCTCCGCCGTAAATTCCCCGTTTGCTTTCTTCCAATTCTTCGATAATTTCACACGCTCTGAATTTTGGTGCTCCTGAAAGCGTTCCCGCAGGCAAAACGGCATCGATAACGTCAAGTCCGTCCTTTTGGTCCGAAATTTCCGCGACAACAGTTGACCCTAGATGCATTACTTGTGAGAAACGTTCAATTTCCATGTGTTTTTCGACTTTTACCGTTCCGATTTTCGCAACTTTTCCAAGGTCATTGCGTCCAAGATCGACCAGCATCTCGTGTTCAGCTCGTTCCTTGCTGCTTTTTTTAAGTTCTTTTTCAAACATCAGATCCTCTTCCTCATTTTTGCCCCTTCTCCTTGTTCCTGCCAAAGGAAAAGTAGCCAATTTGCCATTTTCAGATCTGATAAGCGTTTCAGGAGAAGCTCCGGCAATTTCTTCATCTGAGGTCGATAAATAAAACATGTACGGTGAAGGGTTTTCGACACGCAAGACGCGATAAGCATCAAACAGACTTCCTGTAGCTTTTGCCTGAATCGGATTCGACAAAATCATTTGGAAAATATCGCCAGCAAAAATATGTTTTTTTGCTTCTTCAACTTTTTTGGAATACTTTTGAAGGGAAAATTCCGTTTCAAGACTACTTTTTAGTTCAAGCTTTTCAAATTCGAACCTTTCTTTGCCTGCAAGCACGTTGCGCAGATTTTTTAATTTCTTCTTAGCAACTTCAAGCGATTCATCAAGTTCAGCAGGATTTACGTTTGCTATCAAAATGATTTTTTGCCGGTAATGATCAAAGACAACCGTTTCGTTAAACAACATCAGGTCCAAATCGTTAAAGTCTCCCTTATTTGTCAGTTTTAGTTTTGGTTCGCCGTATTTCAGATAATCATAAGCAAAATACCCGACCAAACCGCCTGTAAATGGTGGCATCACAGACAATACCGGGCTTTTGTTTGCTTCAATCAGCTTGCGCAAAAAAATGCGTGGGTTATCTTCATCCGGTTTTGCTTGACCGGTCTTTTCTCCGTTTTTATAAAATAATTGCTTGATTTTACCGCTGTTGCAAACAATCTCCATTTCAGGATTACAACCAATGAACGAATATCTGCCCCAACGTTCATCTTGACTTGCACTTTCAAACAGATAACATCTTTGACTCACATTTCTCAGTTTTTTCAATGCCTCAACCGGAGTAGTCACGTCAGCATACATCTCAATCGCAACCGGGATTCGATGATACTTCTTCTCAACTGCCATCTTTTTTAACTGCTCATATTTAGGATACACGCTCTTTCATCCTCCTTATAAAAAAGACCCGCCCCTGCAAGCATGAATAATGCTTGTAAGGACGAGTCAACCCGCGGTGCCACCTTCTTTATGATTGCTAAATCATCTTCTCGAAATCTGTAACGTCGATCACGCGTCATGGAATACTCAAGCCTTGCTCTTTGACCATGCCCTCAACAGTCCATTTGACAGCCGACACGATTCGGATTCCAGCACCCCGAACTCTCTTGACGCACTTTTCTGCCTTTATCTCTGTTTCAAAGGTTTCGATATTTTGAGAAAGCCGTGATGTCGGAAAAAAAACGACCGCATCATCTATGCGGTCGTCAATAAAGATTGTACCAGCATAGGCTTTCCCTTGATTGTTAAACAAACAAAAGCAAACCTACACTGAAATGATGTAAGTTTACTCTAAGCTATGCCAGACTTGCCAAGTTTTAAATAACATCTTCATAGTACAATCTTCCTTTCCGTTAATGTTGATATAATTATATTTTAACTTAAAACTTTTGTCAATCTTTTTTCACTTTTAAATATAAAAAACGAAAGCACCTTGCGATGCTTTCGTTCCCGTTCCTAAAATATCACTTGGCATATTCAACTGCACGTGTTTCACGAATGACAGTAACTTTGATATGTCCCGGATATTCAAGTTCATCTTCGATTTTATTTTTGATATCGCGTGCAAGAACAACTGCACCGTTATCGTTGACTTCATTTGGCTCAACAATAACGCGGACTTCACGCCCTGCTTGAATGGCATAGCTCTTCTTGACACCATTAAATTCGTTGGAAATATTTTCCAATTTCTCAAGACGGTGGATATAGTTTTCCAAAGACTCGCTGCGAGCGCCTGGACGTGCAGCCGAGATTGCATCTGCTGCAGCGACCAAAACGGCAATGACCGTTTTAGGCTCAACATCACCGTGATGAGACGCAATCGTATTTACGATTGTCTCATTTTCATGATACTTCTTGGCCAATTCGACCCCGATTTCAACGTGAGAACCGTCAACCTCGTGATCAACGGCCTTCCCGATATCGTGTAATAATCCTGCGCGTTTCGCTAATGTAACATCTTCACCTAATTCAGCAGCAAGAACACCCGAAATTTTCGCAACTTCAATCGAGTGTTCCAAAACGTTTTGACCATAGCTCGTTCGATAATTCAAACGGCCGACAGTCTTGATCATATCCGGTTGCATCGAATGAATTCCAAGGTCAAAGATCGTCTCTTCACCTTTTTCTCTGATTCGAACATCCATCTCTTTAGTAGCCTTTTCGACCATTTCTTCAATTCTTGCCGGATGAATTCGTCCGTCTTGAATCAGCTTCTCAAGGGCCATTTTTGCGATTTCTCGACGAACGGGATCAAATCCGCTCAACACTACCGCTTCCGGAGTATCGTCAATAATCAAGTCGATTCCTGTCAGAGTTTCCAATGTCCGAATATTTCGACCTTCTCGACCAATAATTCGACCTTTCATTTCATCATTTGGAAGACTGACAACCGAAACGGTCGTCTCCGAAACCATGTCTGCCGCACTGCGCTGAATTGCTTGAGCAATCAGATCCTTTGCAGTTCGATCTGCCTGTGCTTTAGCTTCATTTTCGCTGTCTTTGATCATTACGGCTAACTCATGAGCAAGACTTGATTTTGTTTCCTTTAAAATCAAATCCTTTGCCTGTTCCTTGGTCAAAGCAGCGATTTCCTCAAGCTTAGTCTCTTGCTGTTTTTCAAGCGAAGCAATTTTTTGACGTTTGGCCTCTAGTCGTTGCTGTTCAGAATTCAACTGGCCTTCTTTCTTTTCAATCGCATGCTCGCGCTTTTCTAAAGTATTGTCTTTGCGATCAATATTTTCTTCACGAGCAAGCAACCTGTTTTCTTGCTTTTGAACTTCCGAACGGCGAACCTTCAATTCGTCTTCGACTTCGCTACGATAGCGTTGACTCTCATCTTTAGCCTCTAACAAGGCTTCCTTTTTTTGAGCCGCTGCTTCTTTTCTAGCATTGTCCAAAATCCCGTTGGCCGTTTTAGTGGCGGCATCAAGAGACTTTTCATAGCTTTTTTTCCGATAAGCAAAGCCAAACACGAACCCAAGCATCAATGTTACAATCGCGATTACGAGGATGACAAGCATATTTTCCAAATTTTGCCCCTCCGTCATCGTTTCAAGAATTGATTATTATCTTGTTGTGTTTTTATTAAGATGTTAAAAATATTTTTACGCACAATAATATTTTAATGTTTTTCAGTGGTGTATGTCAATGCTTATTAGAAAAACAGGTTGCGCGAATGCAAGGAAAAAGCAATCTCAAATAACTAAATGTCACTTTCTTCCTATTACCGAATTTATTGATTAACAAATTCAAGCTACGTCCAAACACAAAAAATGTTAAATTGATGAAAAAAGCTTTTACCGATTCTAAAATCAATAAAAGCAAATAAGTTTTTCCGAACGAATGTCAGAAACTATTTTGTACTGTCTTCAACTTTTTTTGATGATTTAGCGGCCGACTTTGTACCTTTTTCATCATCAATTTTCAATTCAAGCTGCTCATCATCCTGTTTATCATCAATTCCGTACGCTGCTCTAACTTTCTTCGTAACTTCTTCCATGATATCCGGATGTTCCTTCATGTATTTCTTTGCGTTTTCACGCCCTTGACCAATACGTTCTTCACCATATGAGAACCACGAACCGCTCTTCTTGACGATTTCCTTTTCAACTGCCATATCAATCAATTCACCGGTCTTGGAAATACCTTCACCATACATGATGTCAACTTCAGCCGTCTTGAACGGAGGCGCAACCTTATTTTTGACAACCTTGATACGAACACGATTCCCAATAATGTCTGATCCGTCTTTGATCTGTTCAGCACGGCGCACTTCTAAACGTACCGTCGAATAAAACTTCAATGCACGACCGCCAGGAGTTGTCTCAGGATTGCCAAACATGACGCCGACCTTTTCACGAATCTGGTTTATGAACAAAGCAATCGTCTTGGTTTTATTGATTGTGCCGGAAAGTTTTCGTAAAGCTTGCGACATCAAACGTGCTTGCAATCCAACGTGCGTATCGCCCATTTCGCCTTCAATTTCTGCTCGTGGAACCAAAGCAGCGACCGAATCGACAACAACTATGTCAATCGCACCGGATGAAACCAATGCGTCACAAATTTCAAGTCCCTGTTCTCCCGTGTCAGGCTGCGACAGCAATAATTCGTCGATATTAACACCCAATGCCTGTGCATAAGCAGGATCAAGAGCATTTTCAGCATCAATGTAAGCTGCAGTTCCGCCTCGTTTTTGAACTTCAGCAACTGCATGCAATGCAACAGTTGTCTTACCAGAACTTTCAGGACCGTAGATTTCAACAATCCTCCCACGTGGGAAACCACCGACTCCCAACGCTTCATCCAACGAAAGCGAGCCAGTTGGCACGGTCGAAATCCTGGTATCAGCTTTATCGCCCATCCTCATAATGGAGCCTTTGCCAAAATTTTTTTCAATTTTCTTAAGAGCATTATCTAATGCCGCTTTTCTATCGTCGCTCACCGAAACCCCTCATCTCTCTTATAAATTGAACATTTGTTTTGTTTACATACCTTATGATACTTGTTTCTTTAAAAAAAAGCAAGCATATTGCGAACTAAAGTTTGATTAGCTGTTTTTTTATTATAGTTCATTGTTAATCAGGTCGAATCCGGCTAAAACGCTGCGAATGCGAACCGCATCTCGATCCCCATAAAAATGATATTCAAAAGCAGCAGTCTGCCTGTCTCGCTGCGATATCCCGATCCAAACAGTTCCTGCGGGATTTCCCTCCAACGTATCAGGCCCGGCAACGCCCGTAAATGAAACGCCAAAATCCGTATCCATTTTGATTCTTGTTCGTTCAGCCATCCACTTTGCGGTTGCTTCGCTGACGACACCGTTTTCAATAATTATTTTCTTCGGGATGTCCAACAGGTTTTCCTTGGCGGAAGCAGAATAGGTCACGAATCCGCCGGGAAAAATCTGTGAAGAACCGGCAATGTCAGTAACTGCTTTCTGGAATGAACCGCCAGTTAAACTTTCAGAAGCTGAAACCGTCAATCCTCTTTGTTTTAATTTTTCAACGACAACCTTCGGAAGACTGTTGTCATCGCCATACCCATAAAGATATTGACCCACGCGTTTCGAAATAACTTGCTCCGTTTCATCAAGAATTTCTTTTGCGCTTTCTTTTGAATCTGCCTGAGCAGTCAAACGAAGCGTGACCTCGCCAACTTTAGCGTAAGGCGCAATCGTCGGATTCGTTTGTCCGTTGATCAAATCATCCAATTCAGTCACCAATTGTGATTCGCCAATACCGTAAAATCTCAAAACTCGTGAAAAAAGCAGATGTTCTCTTGCATAGTTTTCTTTCAATCTGTGCATTACTTCCTTGTCAAACATGGGGCGCATTTCGCTTGGAGGTCCGGGGAGCAAAATAAAGTCAGGCCCGTTTTGATTTTGATAATAGCTGCCTACCGCCATGCCGCTTTCATTCGGAAGCGAAATCGAACCCTCGAGATATTTTGCCTGCAACAGATTGTTATCGGTCATTTTCCGATTATTTTGACGATAATACTCCTCAATGTACTCTAAAGCATCCTTATCCGTCAAAAGTCCGCAATTTAAAAATTTGGCTACGGTTTGCTTCGTAAGGTCATCTTTTGTCGGCCCGAGTCCACCGGATAAAATGACCATGTCAGACCTGCCTGAAGCAATCTCCAAAGCTTGAAGCAATCTTTTTTCATTGTCCCCGACAACCGTTTTAAAATAAACGTCAATCCCCAGTTCGGCCAAACGTTGGCTGATAAACGTCGAGTTTGTATCCGTAATCTGGCCTAACAAAATTTCCGTTCCGACCGAAATAACTTCTGCATGCATTAAAATCCCACCTATTCTTAAATACGCGAAAAAACGTTATTTCATTTTATTTTCCTGTTAATTATTTCACGGCACCGGAACTTTTTCAAGTCTGTCGCTAAAAATACAAACAGGGTCAAGAAAATTTTCTCGACCCTGCGAAATTATTTACTGAACGAATCTTCAAAAACCGCCCGGCTGTTCCAAAAATAGTCAATCCCTGAGTAAACTGTAAAGAATAAGCAAATATAAAGCAAAACCTCACCAATCGGGAAATGAATATTTGCAAAAAAAACATCGTTTAAATACAGAAATATGATTGAAAACATCTGCGTAAACGTCTTGATTTTACCAGGCATTTTTGCTGCAATAACCTCACCGTCGTTTTCAACCACGATCAATCTGAGACCGGTAACCGCCAACTCGCGACAAACAATGATTGCTGCAACCCATGCCGGAACCTTGCCCATTTGAACCAAAATAACAAAAGCGGTCATAACGATCATTTTATCCGCCAACGGATCGGCAAACTTGCCAAAATTAGTCACCAGCTTATTGCGTCGCGCAATTTGACCATCAGCAAAATCCGTGATTGAAGCACATGCAAAAATAACGGCGCCAATAAACTGCGTTACCGGAATAGAAGTTCCCGCAACCATAATGCTTCCCCAATCAAGCGGAAGCAATAATACCAACATAAACAACGGTATCAATAAAATTCGAATAACCGTCAACTTATTAGGCAAATTCATAATAATCCTCCCAAATCAAAAGGTGTTTGCATCTGTAAAAGGCTTTCAGCCTTGCCATTCAACGTTACCTACTTAAGATTAAGCGTAATCGTTCTGACTGTCAACGTGTCATTTTCCTTCTTATAATCAAACTTCTTGCCATTTAATTTAAGCGAAGTTGAATTTGAATTGCCTAAACTGATCGTAATCGTCGTCGTACTTTCCGGAAGTTCGACAGTATGGCTGCCACCGTCATTCAACGTCCCTTGCCATACTTGAGAACCGTTTGATGAAACGGCGCTCCAAGCAGCACTGCCGCTGACGGAAAGCTCCAATTTGTTCTTATCCGCTGCATTTTTAACGTCATAGACGAATTTTGAACCTTCTGAAGAAACGTTCTCAATCGTTTGCTTAGTTGAAGCTGCTGACTTCTTTTTAGCAGACGGCGTTTTTGAACTTGTGGTTTTTTTAGCAGAAGACGTGCTTGCAGACGATTTCTTTTTCTTGACATCAGATGAAACCGAAACCGTCTGACTTGAAGAACTTTGAGACTCGGTATTTTTGCTGTGATTGCCCCAAGCAACGACATAAATCGTTCCAAGAATCGCAACGACGACGATCACGATAATGATCGTTGGCAAATAGTTCATCAATTTGCCCAAAAAGTCATTCTTTTCCGCCTGTTCGATTCTGACCGCCTCTGTCCTCGTCGTCGTCTCATGAGCAACCGGAGTTTCAGTTTTGATCCCTGTTTTTTCTTCGAGCTGTGCAAGCAACTCATCGCCATCCAAGTCAACGACCTTGGCATACTGCTGAATAAAAGCTCGCACGTAAAAGTCACCTGGCAGCGCATCAAAGTTTTCAGCTTCAATTGCAATCAAGTACCGCTTTTGAATCTTTGTTGTCTGTTGCAGATCGTCAAGCGTTAAGCCTTTCTTTTCTCTAGCTTCTTTTAAAGTTTGTCCAATCCCATTCATTGAAATCTCTCCAGTATTTTTCGTAATGATTGTGAAAATATTTGAAAACTCAATCCACTAATAATTATAACATATTTTATCAACTAAAATGATAAGAAAACCTTTATTTTAGCCATCCTCCGGTCGCATACAGCGTCTGACCCGTCAGATACCCTGCTTTTTCGCTTAAAAGTACCAAAACCCAGTAGCTGATTTCGTCAGGAGATGCAAACCGTCCGATCGGAATTTCAGCATCGATATCTGCTTTTTCGCTTTCAGAAAAAATCTTGTTCATCTGGGTGTCAACAGCACCGGGCGCAATAACGTTAACCGTTATCCCCAACGATGCGACTTCTTTCGCATATGCCCTTGAAAATGCACTCAAGGCACCTTTAACCGTGCTGTAACCGACTTCCATCGCACTGCCCGCACCGCCATAAACGGAACCGACAAAAACAATGCGACCGAATTCAGACTCAGCAAGCTTATCCTGGAGCGACTGAACGATTCTAAGCGGGGTTCTGAGCTGCATCGTAATCATCATATCCAAATTGTCTGGCGATAACTCTGAAAAAAGGCCATAGTAAGTCGTCCCTTCCGAAAAAACAACCGCATTCAGCTTTCCGAAAATTGAATCGCAGATTTTGGAAATATTGTCCGCATCCGTCATATCGTATTGCAAAGTGATGAAATCCTGTTTTGGATGCTTTTTGAAAAGTTTTTGGGAAATTTCATCTATCTTTTCGCGATTTTGATAATAATGAAGATAAAGCGACCAGCCTGCATCGGCCAAATCTTCCGCAACTTTTGAGCCAATATCTCCCGATGCTCCAAAAATCAATGCCCACTTCACGCTTCTTCCCCCTTTGGAAGAATTTGATAAACGCTGACAGCTTCGGATCTGATGAATGATTCGGCCGTTTTCTCGACGTCTTTCAAAGTCATCTTTTCAAGCAGCGGCACGATATCAAAAATCGTTGCATAGTCAAACAGGCTTCCTTCATAGCGATTGGCGATATTTTCAAGCGAATTCATTGCCGAAATGCTGCGCCCGATCAGCTCACGTTTGGCAAGCTCGAATCTTTCCTCTGCATTTTCCAAAATTTTCTGAGCATTTTCAGCAATCCCGATGATCGAATTTGAAAAGTCTTGCGGAAATTCCGTATCGCCTGACATCGTCACAAAATGAAATCCTCGCTCAACCGTAACGTCATAACTGAAACTATCATCCAAAATGCCCTTGTTATATAATTCAAGGTACTGTTCAGACGTTTCGTCATACAGCAAATACATCAGCATTTCCAAGGAAAGCTTATAAAAAAGTCCGTCTCTTCCTCCCGGAACGTCATCCAACCCTTTGATTCCGACGATGGATGCAGGTCTTTGAACGTTTAGCTCATTCATCCGATACGGGATGACGTCTTTTCCTTCTTTATCGGTTGAAAAAGCTGCTCTCGTAATTTCAAATGGAGCATCAAACGTTTTGTTTGCCTGATTTTTTTGAATAAGATCCAATACCTTGTCCTGATTGAATCCTCCGACCAAAAAAAGATTCATGTTGCTTGGTTGATAAAAAGTCCTGTAACAAGCATATAGATCATCAGGGGTAATCTGCGCAATCGAATCAACCGTCCCCGCAATATCGCTTGCTAACGGATCTTCAGGATACAAATTCCCGATTATGCCGAAATAAAGCTGCCAACTCGGGTCATCGTCATACATTTTAATTTCTTGACCAATGATTCCGCGCTCTTTTTCAATCGTTTTTTCAGAAAAATAAGGTTCTTGAACGAAATCCAATAAAATCTCGATGCACTTGTCAACGTTTCGAGTTGCAGAAAACAAATAGCTCGTTCTCGTAAAACTTGTAAAAGCATTGGCGGATGCGCCATACTGTCCAAAAAGATCAAAAGCATCATGATCTTGTTTTTCAAACATCTTATGCTCCAAAAAATGCGCAATCCCGTCCGGAACTTTGATCAATTCTTCTTTGCCATACGGAATGAACGTATTGTCGATTGATCCGTAATCCGTTGTCAAAACACCATATGTTTTATGAAAATTCTTTCGAGGCAACAAATTAACGCGCAATCCGTTGGCAAGAACAGTCGTATAAAGAACCTCATTGTACCGCGGATAATTTATCTCTTCCACGCCTAATTACCTGCTATATAAAATGTAAAATAATATAGAAACATAAAACATTTTTCCACATTATTAGAAAGAATATAGCTTTTCCTTTCCTAATTTTATTTGCTGCCGTCAACGCTGGTATTCCCATATCCTGACGTGAGGGTAATGACAGTGACCGGCTCTTGCAGCTTAAGGGTGTAGCCCACCCCTTTTGATTTTTTTATATCAATGCCAACAAATTCATGACCGCATTTTCATCTCTGTCCATGGTAGCACCACATTCATAGCAAACGTATTCGTTATGCTTGGTTTTATGTTTCATGTTGCCGTCAAGACTGATTTTGTCATCACCAGTCTTGACGAATCCGCATCGGGAACACCGTTGCGTGCTTGGATAGAATTTGTCGGCTAAAAATAACTCTTTGCCATACAATTGGCATTTATAATTCAAAACCTGTCTGAAACAGCCAAACAACGACCGCTGCAATCCTTTGGACGCAACGTGACTCATCTGTATTCGTTTCACGTCCAAATCTTCAATAACGATTTCGTCATAATTGTTGACCAGCTCGGTCGTAAACTTTTGAACGATATCATGCTGAATGTTGGCAACTTTTCGATAATCACGCTGCAACTTGGCTTTCGTTTCAACGTAATTGTTTGATTGAGCTGCCTTCTTCCCGTTTGCTTTCCGTTTTCTTGCTAACGATCGCTGATAATGCTTGATACGTTTATATGAAAATTTGAGATTGTTCGGCAAGGTTTTAATTTGTCCTTCCGTGTAGTTGAAATGACCAACGTTGACGTCAACAGCCGTCTGCTTGCCAGTTTTGGCTTTTGGTTTGATTTCGACTTCAAAAGGCAGACTCGCCCAGTACTTGCCGTTTTCACGGTAGATCGAAACGACTTTCAATTCGCCTTTTAAGAATGCTGCTCCTTTAAGACGAATATCGTACCATTTCTTGATTCCGCGCGGTTTATCCAATCGCAACTTTCCGTTGACAATCTTGGCCCTGTCAGTTTTGAAGCCCTGTCTGGGAGCTTTCTTGGACTTGAACTGCGGTTTGCCCCAGTCGGGCTGAGCTTTGTTAAGGAAATTTTTCCACGCCTTGCCCAAATCAGAAACGGCAAGCTGCAGACATCTGGCTGACAACTGATACTGCCAGTCGGCTTTATCAGCAACCAGTTCGTCACGGACTTTGCGTTCATTGGGCAACAGTTTCTTGTCTTCAAAAATCAAAGAGGCATCATACATATCGTTCCACAAAGCCAATCCTTGATTCCAGCAATAGCGTCTGTAATCGCATAAGTCGTCAAGAACTTTTTTCATAGTTCGATTGGGATACAGTCTTACCTTTTGAGTCTTTATCATTGCTTTCACCACCTGTCAAAGACTTGTCGTTTGCAATTTTGCATTTATATTTTCGCAAACCGTACAATCGGCAAGAAAATACGTGAAAGACGCTTACCATGTCGTCAATCATTTCTTTGTCGGGACTTGTTTCAACGTTATTAAGCACTACAATTTCAGTATTGTGTTTTCTGCATAATGTTTCAAACCAATCATAACCAAAGTGAACAAATCTGTCTTTATAAGTAATGTAAACAGTTTAGATTTGGTTGTCCATCACTTCATCAAGAAGTTCATTCCATTTCTTGCGTTTGCAGTCAAGCCCGCTGCCAATATCAGTAACGATTTCATCTAAAATGATGCCTTTGGCGTTGACGTATTTCCTGATGAAGTCAGTCGATTTTTCAAATCGTCTTTTTGCCTGTTGGTCGACACTCTGGCATAAGATACGGTTTTTTCGACCGTTTTCGTCAGATTGGCCCATATATTTCAAGTACTGTTCTTCCGTATAGTATCTTCGATTAGCGTGAGTCCGATAGGCTTTTAAAGTGCCTTTTTATCCCAAATTTGCAAAGTTTTGACTGTGACGTTCAGTCGTTTCTTTAGGTTTTAAAATCGCTATAATATAATCACCTACATTATATCTTCTATGGTTTTATTATAGCATACAATTCCATATAATTCCGCTTTTTTCAACAAGTTAATTAACAGTTATTTGCTCCATCAAGAAAATAGATATTTTGCAGTTTGACCTTGCTTGCCACTTCCATAATTTCTGCTTTTGAAACGCTCAAAACATTCCGAATCCAATCCTCATTTGAAACGTACGTTCCGGTCAAAATATCATTTTGAGCACGATTAACCGCCGTCATTTGATTGTCCAACCGACTCTCAAAATTATTTATCAAAGATGACTTGACGTTTTCTACCAGAACATCTTCAAAATCTCCGATTGCCAAAGCTTTCAACTGGTCTGCAATCAACTGAATGACGTGTTCCTTGTTTGCTGATTGAATTCCAGTCTGAACCATCAAAAATTGTCTATAAGGATCAAATGAAGAACTCGCATAATATGCCAGGCTTTCTTTTTCGCGAACGTTGACGAAAAGCTTTGAAAGCGGAGAACCACCAAACAGTCCGTTAAAAATCAACGCTGCGTAATGCAGTTTCGAACGATACGGAACGTCCAAACGATAGCCCAGGTCAAGCTTGCTTTGATTAAGCTTTTGTTTTTCAACGTTTTCACTGACCGTTTTCCTTAAAGGCTGCGCGTAATTCAAGTCAAAATATTCAAGCTTTCTTTCAGCAAAATTGAAATCTTTTGAACGCTCAGCAGCCAGGTTTTCATCAATGTCTCCGGAAACAAGAATCTGGATCCGATCGTTTTTGATCATCTCAAGATAGGCGTCATAGACATCCTTTGAAGTAAGTTTCTCGAGTTCTTCTGCAGATCCGAAAACAGGCGATTTTTGTGCTGCTTCATTAAAATAACCCTCTTGGAGTTTTAAAGAAGCATAACTTTGCTTGTTATCCCTAATGGAATTAACATATGCAATCAAATTTTGCTTTTGACGCAAAAACGTTTCCTGGTCGAACTCGCCATCTTCTGCGAGCGGATTCAAAATCATCTTTTTCAAAAATGTAAATCCGGCATCGACCAATCCGACCGGATTTTCCAAAAATTTATCATCAATGCAATTAAAAACAAAATTAATCATATGGATATTTCCGTGACGATTGACAGTCGTGCCAAACCCGGCCCCATACATCTTTGACAGTTCCAGCGCTGTCTTGCTTTGAGTCGGAAAATCGCTTGAACTTGTCTCAAGCAAGTTCGACAGCAGCGTTCTGATGCTCAAGCTTCTCACGTCTGCCAATTCGGTCATAAAAGAAACGACAATCCGATTTGTTTTGAACTGTTGTGTAGGGATCAAAATCAAGTCGACCCCGTCCGTTATGCTTATTTGCACACACAGTTCCCCCTTCTAATATTTAGCATTACTTTTCATTTTATAGTAAAATGCACGGAAATACAAGGCTTCCCCCTTTTTAGAAAGCAAACAAAAAAATTCTCTTTCGGGTTCTGAAAGAGAATTTTTTGACGTTTATTCTTCAGGCTTGACGTAAACCTCTCGCGGTTTGGCACCTTCTTGTTTTCCGACCATCCCCCGCGCCTCGAGTTCATCGACGATTCGTGCCGAACGGTTGTATCCAATGCTGAAATGACGCTGAAGCAATGAGATGCTGCATTTGCCTTCAAGCGCAATGAACTTAACGACGTCATCAAACAATTCGTCAACGTCATTTTCCCGTTTTTCCTGCTCGATTTCTTCGTCCGAAACTTCCATCGTTTTGTCAAATGCAGTGCTGCGCTGATTAGAAACAAATTCAACGACATTCGCCACGTCTTCATCAGAAATAAACGCCCCCTGAATTCTCGTCGGTTTATTTTGACCGACGGGCATGAACAGCATATCACCGCGACCAAGCAGTTTTTCCGCCCCGTTACCGTCAAGGATCGTTCTCGAATCAGTTCCGCTTGAGACCGCAAATGCCATTCGTGACGGAACGTTTGCTTTGATCAACCCCGTGATAACGTCAACTGACGGGCGCTGCGTCGCCAAAATCATATGAATTCCGGCAGCGCGTCCCATTTGAGCGATTCTGACGATCTGATCCTGAACGGAGCCACCGGTCGTCATCATCAAATCAGCAAGCTCATCAACCACAACGACAATATAAGACATGAGCGGGCGTTTGCCGCCGTCTTTTGCATTTTCCTGTTCAATCATTTGATTGTATCCTGAAATGTTTCGAACGTCCTTTTCTGCAAAACGTTCATATCGTTCCTCCATTCGAGCGACAACCTTTTCAAGCGAACGTGCGGCCTTGCGGGGCTCGGTAATCACGGGAACGAGCAAATGAGGAATGTCTTTATAGATTCCAAGTTCGACTTTTTTTGGATCAACCATCATCAGCTTGACCGTTTCCGGGCGACAATTCATTAAAAGACTCGTAATAATTACGTTGATTGCAACCGATTTGCCGCTGCCGGTTGAGCCGGCAATCAGCAAATGAGGCATTTTGGCCAAATCAGCCGTTTCTAAATTGCCCGAAACATTGTGTCCAAGCGGAACTTCAAGCGGTTTTCGCTTACCCTTGCGCCGCTTGAATTCAGTGATGATCGTTTTATATGCAACCGTCGCAACGTTTTGGTTGGGAACTTCGATTCCAATCAGCGGCTTTCCCGGTATCGGGGCTTCGATTCGAATATCCTTGGCTGCCAAGGCAAGCGCCAGGTCATCGGCCAAATTGACGATCTTTGAAACCTTGACCCCGATTGCCGGATGAAGCTCATATCTTGTAACGGCAGGACCGAGCATGACGTTTTTAAGTTCAGCCTTGACACCAAAGCTTTCAAGCGTCTGAATCAAAACATCCTTGTTTTTTCTGATTATGCATTGTTCAGAACTTTGATCTGTATCCTTTCCGTCAGTCAATAAATCGAGCGAAGGAAATTTATAATCGGAATCGTCAAAAGTTTCTTCAGAAAATTCAAGGTCTTCTTCATTTTGCGAATCACTCAAGGATTCATCCTTTTCTTTTTCGATGATTTCAGTCACATCGTCTGATTTATCCTGATCGAAAATTTCTTCCGATCGGCTTTCTTCGGTTTGAACGTACTTTTTCAAAACGTCTGAAGATTTTTTATGAAGCCTGCCCTTTTCTGCAAAAATCTGCGAAAGAATCTCTTTGATTTTTCTAAAAAGCCAAGCTGCTGCATTTTTCAGCCAACAAACGACAACATAGCACATTTGACCGAAAGCATCGATCAAATCCTGTGCTGATAAATTCAGCATCATGCACAAACCAAAAAAACACAGAACATCTGCCGCAAGATATGAACCTAACTGTGCCGTCAAAAAATACGTCAGCGTATAAAGAAAGGAACCTACAAGCCCCCCGCCGACCGTCGTCCCAAGCGTTGAAGACATCAGATCAGCTGATAAATATTGCCATGTGATTGAAACGAAACGCGCATGAAGGTCAAGTCTCGCAAACATCAGCGCTGAAAACATGACTAAGACGCCTGACCAGCAAATGAACAGCCCGCAAATTCGTTTTTTGTTCAGTTTCGGAGTTTTTCCGGTTAAAAGCAAACAACAGCCAAAAATAATCATCAAGATAAAAGCGACTTTATAGGTATCGCCTACGAACAAACGCAAAACATTTGACAACAAAACCCCGAGATACCCCATGCCTAAAAAACCCAAAACCGCAAACAGGATATAAATTGCCCCAATAACATGCTCAGATAAAACGATCCCGTTATTTTTTCTGCGCGTTTTTTTTCTTTTCTGAGCCATTAAAAAATCCTCCCTGATAGTCCTGGTTCCAATTATAGCATATCCCTGCCAAAATAAACAAATGTTCGCAACAAAAAACCGCCGTTTCTGGCGGTTTTAACAACTATTTCAATTTATCGTTTTCATAACGGTGAACGCGCTCCAAATCCGGAAAAGATTGTTGTCTGAGCGCTTCGTAAATCACGATCGCAGCCGTATTTGACAAATTCAGAGCACGAATATTCCGGTCGTTTTGAGGAATTCTGATGCACTTCTTTTCATACTTGCGCATAAAAATTTCCGGAAGTCCCGTCGTCTCCTTGCCAAACAAAAAATAATGGTTTTTGGATTCGTCGGTATAATCGACATCAGCATAGGTTCTCTCTGCAAATTTCGACACGACGTACAGTTCATCGTTTTCACCCATCGATTCCAAGAATTCAGGCAGATTCTCATGATAGGTAATCTTTACTTTATCCCAATAATCAAGTCCCGCTCTTTTCATATATTTATCATCGGTCGAAAAGCCAAGGGGCTTGATCAAATGAAGTTCAGTATTCGTTCCGGCACACGTTCTGGCGATATTTCCCGTGTTTGCCGGCATCAAAGGTTCAAACAATACAATGTGATTCGTCATTTAAGGATTCCTCTCTTTTTGACATAAAAAAAGCGTAACCGTTCGTTGTGGGCACGGCGAACAGTTACGTTAATGAAGTACAATCATATAGCAACTAACGACAGTTCCGTCAATTGCCAACAACCGATCTCTTGTCATTATACTAACACTGTATATTTTAATTTTCAATAGGTTTTCGATAACTTTTTTAAAAAATCTTAATTTTTCAAAGTTGGTTCCGTTCCTGACGGCAATGCCTTGAAACGGGACTTTCATTGTTAAAAAAGTCCTTCATTCAGGCCTTTCTCAAAGTTTTTAGTTAAGCAAAAACTTATAATCGGAAACAGGCTGAAAAAACATGACATATAAGCCGGAAAATTAAGTTTAGCTTTGATTTCATTAATTTTCACTGACTTTAATATATTTTCCAGAAACAAGACTTACCAGATCATCCCTTTTCAATCTGACGGAACGTCCGACTTTTCCGGCAGAAACGGAAATATCATCAAAATTCTTGATGCGTTCGTCAAAATAAACGGGGAATCCTTTTCTGATATTGATGCCGATTGGAGTATTTGCCCCATGAACATATCCGGTAATATTGATTAAATTTTTGTTATCTGCAAGATGAACCTGCTTTTTGCCAAGTTCATGCGCAACAAGCTTCAAATCGATTTCATGAATAAGCGACAAGCATACCACGACGTAATCTTTTGCATCATTATTTGCCTGCATCACGATCGTTTTCAAGATGCTTTCTGCCGGAACTCCCTGTTCCTTTGCTTCGGCTAAGGCATCGGCACCGTTATTGATCCAATCAAAAGAAACTTCTTCATACTCAATGTGGTGCTGATCCAAGATTCGTTCATCGTTTGTCTTCTTTTCTTTAGTGCTCTTTTTTTTAGCCATCTTTTTTCAGCTTCCTTCCATTCAATTATGTTACCAATCTTAACATCTTGCATCAGATAAGTCCAAATTATCAATACTGATTTCAGGAAACGCCTGAACAAAACATGATCCTCATCCTCAATAATAAAATAGTATTTTAATTTTTTGTGAATTTTCTCAAAGCGACTTTATTTGCGTTGACTTTTGGTCTCATTTAAAGTATATTACTTGTGTTTGCGGACTCATCCGCTTTGTCGAAAGTCCGCAACATATTTTAGAATTGCGAGGTATATCATGCCAGTTTTTGATTATGAAGATATTCAGCTTGTTCCTAACAAGTGTATTGTGAAGAGTCGTTCCGAAATTGATACGCGCATCAAATTCGGCCCAATGACATTCAACATTCCGGTTGTTCCTGCAAACATGCAAACAGTCATTGACGAAAAGCTTGCCGTTTGGCTGGCACAAAACGGCTACTTCTACATCATGCACCGTTTTGATGAAGATGAACGCTTGCCATTCGTTAAAAAAATGCATGATCAAGGATTATTCGCATCAATTTCCGTTGGCGTCAAGCCAAAGGAGCATGAGCTGATTGATGAATTGGCCGCTCAAAATCTTGTCCCGGAATATATCACGATCGATATTGCTCACGGACATTCAGACACGGTCATCGAAATGATCAAACATATCAAGCAGGCAATGCCGGGAGTCTTTGTCATCGCCGGAAACGTCGGTACTCCGGAAGGCGTTCGCGAACTTGAAAATGCAGGGGCTGATGCGACAAAGGTCGGAATCGGACCGGGAAAAGCATGCATCACTAAGCTTAAAACAGGTTTTGGAACAGGCGGTTGGCAATTAGCAGCAGTCAGATTATGCGCAAAGGCTGCCAGCAAGCCCATCATCGCGGACGGAGGAATTCGCAATAACGGGGATATTGCCAAATCAGTCAGATTCGGCGCCTCAATGGTCATGATCGGTTCAATGTTTGCCGGACATGAGGAAACGCCCGGTGAAGTCGTTGAACAAGACGGGCAAAAATACAAAGTCTACTACGGATCTGCTTCCCAATATCAAAAAGGACAATATAAAAACGTCGAAGGCAAAAAATTGCTCGTACCTTACCGCGGACATATTTCCGATACCTTGCGCGAAATGCAGGAAGACCTTCAATCCTCCATCTCATATGCAGGCGGAAAAGAACTGATGGCACTTCGCAAAGTTGATTATGTAATCGTTAAGAACTCCATCTTCAACGGAGATACCTTTTAAAAAGCATCGTCTTTAAAAATTACGAAAAAACGGTCAAGAACCTGATTGATTCTTGACCGTTTTTTAAATTCAAATCGTCAAAAAACTGAGTCAATGCCTACAACAACCAACTAGTCAAAAACGATTTCGGTTCCGATTTCAATTTTTGGCATGGCGTGCGGTTTCAAATAAATTGCATTCTCCTGGGGCGTTTCCGGAACTTCTTTAAAGGCCAAAACAGTGTGTCCAATGGAAGTCAGGTTCGATTCAACCAATTGTCCGACGAATTCGACTTCATATTCGGAAGAACCGATTCTGACCTTTGAACCTTTCTTGATGTCATAGCCGCCAATCGGATCATTTTCAAAACCATGAATCAATGATACTTCGCGCAAACGTTCCGAAGCCGTTTCACCAAATAAAATAAGCAATGGTTGCTTTTCGTCAATTGCCTGGGGACCGATTGCAGTAATCTTGCTCTTAATCATATCAAAAATTCCTCTCTTAATCCGCTTGTTCAATGTTTAATAAATTCATTATAACCTATTTTGTTCTTTCTTTGTAGATTAATATTCTTTGACAACGTTTTCTTGGCGAGGATATGTTATAATCGATAGAGATAACTTTACAGAGAGGATGTTTATACGTGAAAGAAGAAATTCTGTTCGGAACATATACTAAAAAAACAAGCAAAGGTATCTATTATGCAACCTTGGATACCGAGGAAAAAACGATTTCTGAACCTAAACCCGTCGTCGGATTGCAAAGTCCGACTTATATGAAAGTCACAAATAAAAAGACGCTCGTCTCAGTAGCCAAAAAAGACGATCTTGGCGGAATCGCTGCATTTGACGCAAAAAATTCGGCATTTACGTTTTATGACGAAGCTTTAACGCCTGGTGCCAACCCTTGCTACGTCGGTTTTGACGAAAAGCGACAACTGATTTTCACGGCCAACTATCATAAGGGACAAATCGATGTTTACAAAATTAACGCTGATCAAACGCTCAGTTTAACGGATACTGTCAAAGATGAAGGCAACGGTCCGCGCCCTGAACAAGATTCAGCACATGTTCACTACACGGACCTTGCTCCGGACGGACGGCTGATTGCTGTTGATCTCGGCAACGATACCATTTCGACATATGACGTTTCAGATGAAGGCAAACTTTCGCTTGTTTCCGTTTTTAAAACAGAACCAGGGTTTGGGCCGCGCCACATTGTTTTTGCACACAACAGCAATTATGCATATCTTGCAGGCGAACTTTCAAGCAATCTTTCTGTTCTAAAGTATGACGCAAAAACAGGGTGTTTCTCGCTCGAACAAACAGTCAAAACGATTCCTTCAACTTGGACCGAACATAACGGTGCCGCTGCCATCAGAATTTCTGCCGATGACAGATTCGTCTACGTTTCAAACCGCGGCCACAACTCATTGGCCCAATTTGAAATTCATGACGATCACATGGTTGATTTTGTCGAATTCGTTTCAACCGAAGGCGATTTTCCTCGCGATTTTGACATCGATCCAACGGGACGTTTCGTTGTGTGCGTCAATCAGAATACGGACAACGGCACGCTTTACGAACGCAATGAAGAAACCGGCAAGCTGACGCGCATTCAAAAAGACATCGTTGTCCCTGAAGGCGTTTGCGTTTGTTTTGCCGATATCAACGATTGATTGGGGTCTGCTATGCTGATTAAAGAAGCTTGTCTTGAAAATTATACTTTGCTTTCTCGTGCAATTTCCTGCGGCGCAAATCGCATCGAACTCTGCGACAATCTTTCCTGCGGCGGAACGACCGTTTCAAAGGGCGTTATGGCAGAATCACTGAAGTATGCGCACGAAAAAAAAGTTCCGGTAACGGTGTTGATTCGACCGCGAGGCGGTGATTTCGTTTACAATGATGCTGAAATCAAAATAATGGAGTCAGACATCTTTACCGCACAATCATTGGGCGCAGATACGATAGCCATCGGTGCGCTGGATTCAAACGGCGGACTTGATTTCGAAGCCATGGAAAACCTTGCCCAGGCGGCATTCGGGATGCAGCTTGAACTTCACATGGCATTTGATTCTCTGGATTTTGAAGAACAAAAAAAGGCCATTGACTGGGCTGTTTCTTCCGGTTTCGACCGAATTTTGACTCACGGCGGGCCGCTTGAAGTTCCTATCGGAGAAACCGTCCCTCACTTAAAAGAACTGATTTCATATGCGGATCATCGCATTGAAATTTTGCCGGGAGGCGGCATCACGTTTGAAAATTGCGAGCAAATTGCTGAAGAACTGGGCGTAAAGTCCGTCCACGGAACTAAAATCGTCAATATCATGCATGATTAAATTATTGATTAAAAAAGCTGCGAATCAAAAATTTCGCAGCTTTTTTACATCCACTTTTCTTTTTTAAACAAAATAATTTCAATTGCAATTATTATGATTGAGCTGATAATTGCAATCAAATAACCGTATTTCCACGTTGTTTCCGGAATGTTGAAGTTCATTCCGTACCATCCCGTAATCAGCGTCAACGGCATGAAAATCGTTGTCACGATCGTCAGAATCTGCATCACCTTATTTTGTCTGACGTTGATTTTAGCCTGATACGTATCAATAATTTGCGTTGCATATTCGGACATGCTTTGTGCTTCGAGAGTCAATCGGCTAAGACGATTTGCAACCATCTGCATGTCGGTCAGATTGATTTCGTCAAGATAATCGACTCCGCTTTCAGCAATATTCGTGACAAGTTCCGTCAGTTGTTTGTAGAATCTCATCAGATGCCGCTGTTCTTTTTTGATTTTAAAAATATATTCTTCAAAATCGTGTGGAATTTCCAAAACGTTGTCTGCCATGTTGTCTTCAAGCAAATCAAGTTTGCGTTCGCAGTCATTGAAAAAAAAGTCATCACGATAAGTCAAATGATAAATACAGTTCAAAAACACCTGTGCCAGATTATGGCTCTTTACATTCTGCGATTCGGCGCAATCAGCCAAACAAGAAGCCATAATGCCGCTTTTGTCAATGAATATCAAACGTTCTTCAGAAAGGTGATACCGAACAAAAATACCCTTTCCCAGCAGATTATTTCTGTTCAACAATGCCATTGTTCCAAAAATTTCATCGCCAATAATATCGACGGTCGTGTATTTTTCACCGTTAAGCTTGCTCAGCCACAGCTTGACTCTTTCAGAAGCGTTCGATCCCTGATATTCTTCGGGAGTCATGATTACGATTTCAGGATCGTCTTTTTCTCCGCATTCCACGATTTTTTTGTCAATGATTCTGTATTTCAACGGGGCATCCTTTCGGACTTCGAAAGAATTTTCGGCCTCGGCAATTGGATCATCAAAATACTTGATGTTTTTCCAAAAAGATTTCTCATGCGCGTCATGTTCGCCAAAGTAGTAATAAAGGGAAAATCCGCTGCAAATGAAGTAAAAAAACAACTTTTCAAACGTAAAATCTGCCAAAAAGAGCTGCAGAAAAAAACTGACCATCGTCAGTGCCAACATAAAAACACTGACCGCAAAACATCTAAAATGCCCGTTTCTTTTCAAGCCCCTCAAAGCCGCGGCAAAAACAAAACAAGCCAGCGTCTCATTTGAAAACGCGGCAATCAACTCCGGAACATGAAGCTTTCCCCTGAAAATTTCAGCAATTATCAGCAGAAACTCCCCAAGACAGAGCAATTCGACTATCAAAAAACATGCTTTTCTGCGCTTAAACCTCTTTACAAACATTACGAACCTCGCTTACTTTCCCATCAAAAACTGCATGAAAAGCTTGGCAATATTAAAATAGATCAAAACCGACGTTAAATCGCTCAAAGTCGAAATAAACGGTCCTGAAGCAACGGCAGGATCGACCCCGATTCGATCCATCAAATTCGGAATGAAGCTTCCGGCAAGATTGGCAACCGTAATGGCACACATCATTGCCATGCCGATTACGAATCCCAAAACGAAATTTTGCTTCCAAATGCCGACAATCAGACAAATTGTCAAACCCGTAACGAACCCAGTCAAAAGTCCGGTGGAAAACTCTGTCAAAAACTGTTTATACCAAGAAGGTTGATCCTCTTCTTTTTCAGCCAGACGTCTGACGGCAACGGCTAAGCTTTGCGTCCCGGCATTACCGGCAGTCCCCGTAATGGAAGAGATGAAAATCGCCAAAATACTCGCCTCACCGATCATGCTTTCATAATGCGAGATAAGCGTCGTCGTTGACATTCCGAGCAAAAGCAGCACAATCAGCCAAGGCAGACGATTGACAGCTGCCTTGAGGGGACTGTTCGTCTCTTCGTCCGTGTCAACACCGGCCAACCCGGAGTAGTCTTCCGCAGATTCTTCATCGATAACATCGATGATGTCATCAACGGTAATAATGCCAATCAATTTTCCGTCATAATCCGTCACCGGAATCGCCAGAAAATTATAATCACGAATCGTCTGTGCAACCTCTGCCTGGTCATCCGACACCTGAACGGACATTACCGGCGTCGTCATGATATCTTCGATCATCTCATCATCGTCATGGGTCAGAAGATCCCTTAACGTCAAAACTCCTCGGAGCTTCTCATTTGAGCCGATGACATACACGTAATAAATCGTTTCCGCATCATCTGCTTCACGCTTTATTACATGCATTGCAGAACGGACCGTTTGATTGCCGACGATTTCGACAAATTCGGTCGACATGATGGCACCAGCAGTCTTATCTTCATAGTGAAGCATTTCTCTGATTTCTGCGGCCTTTTCTTGGGGAATCAGACGCAGATACTTAGCAAGATCTTTCTTTTGAGCATAGGCCAAAATATCAACAGCATTATCGGTATACATCTGATCAATAACGTTAGCCGCATACTGCGGAGTCATTTCTTTGAAATAGTTGACAACTTCTTCAGGCTCTTCTTCAATCGCATCAAACATGTCACCGACTTCTTCGGCCGTCAGATAACGATAAAGCCTCGCCCTTTGCTTTTCAGTCAGATCGGTAAAAATCTGTGCCTGCTCGTATACGTGCAAATCAAGGTACTCTTCGCGAAACTGTCTTGCCTTTTGCGCATTGAGCAATTGAATGATGATGTCGCTTTTATCATGGGTTGTTTCGATTGTTTTTACCATGATGCTCACTCTTTCTTATTTTTCTTAATATACCCCTCAAAATCCCGAGGCGGATTGCAATATATTTCAAGCTGCTTTTCGAGAAACGGATGATAGAAGACAAGATGGAAACAATGCAGACCTTGACGCTGCAAAGGAAGAGAATTTTTGCCGTCATAAAGAGTATCTGCTACGAGCGGATGCCCAATTGCCTTGCTGTGAACCCTGATTTGGTGAGTTCGACCAGAATGAAGTCTTACTCTGTACAAAGAAGCATCCCTCAGTTTCTTTTCTAAAAAGTATTCGCTTGAAGACGGCTTTCCGTCCTCAGTTATTGTTCGCTTGATCATGCTGCCAGGTTCTCTTCCAATCGGCAGATTGACAAAAAAGTGTCGTCGATCAACTTTACCAGACAGCAAAGCCAAATACTCTTTTTTAATCGAGTGGTCATGAACCTGTTTGTCAATTAACGCATGCGCATATCGATGCTTGGCAATCAAAACAATTCCTGTCGTGTCACGGTCAAGCCTCGTAATTACGTGAACTACCGTATCCTTGATGCCGCGAAGCTCGTAATATCCGACGACTCGATTAACCAACGAATCGTACCGATGTTTTTTATCAGGAGAAGGAATCGTTGCCAAATGCGCTGGTTTGTCAACAATCAAAAAATCTCGATCCTCATAAAGAATTTTAAGCGGCACGTATGACGGAATCACAGGCTCTTTTCTGACCTTTTCAGGCGGCATCGTCAATGTCACGACTGCATTGGGAAAAATCATGTCCAGTTTCCGACCGGAAGTTCCGTCAACGTCAATCGCTCCGCCTTCATGTCTGATTTTTGCCAACAATCCTCTTGAAATTCCCTGCTGTCTCAGAAAGGTCTTTAAATGACAGGGATTCTCTCCTTGATAAACCAAACTAATCTTCATTTTCTGTTCCTATGAAAGCTTCCTGGACTCGTTGCCAAAAATGCATATGACGGTATTTGGCAAAATGAATCCTTTTTTTAGATATCTTATATTGTATTTCAACAATATCACGATTGTGATACGAATCGGAATCGACCGTCAAAACAAAATCGCTTCCTCGCATCGGTCTAAAGGTGATCCAGTCATTGGGAGCAACAATCATCGGAGAACTCAACGTTCTGAAAACACGATTGTTAATTGAGCTAATTTCTGCAATCTGCAAAACTTCGAGATTCGGATGAACCACAGCTCCCCCCAATGACTTGTTGTATGCGGTCGAGCCGGTCGGAGTTGAAACGCACAACCCGTCCCCTCTGAACCTTTCAAACAATTCCCCGCCTAAATACACGTCGGTCGTCATCGTTGAACTGATGCGCTTCAAAGTTGATTCATTCAAAGCAAGGTAATGAACTCGTTTCGGACAGTCTGCATATTTAACGCAAACTTCAAGTAACGGATAGCTTACGGACTGACCGTTATCGGATTCCAAACTGATTACAAGATCATCAACTTCTTCATCACGCCAATCTGTATAAAAGCCCAAATGACCCGTGTGTACGCCAACAAAACGAATCTTGTCAAGACGATTTTCATAGTGATGAAACGCCGATAAAAGCGTCCCGTCCCCACCGATTGAAATAACGACGTCAGGCTCTTTGTCGTCTAAAACGAAATGTCGCTCAGTAAAACGTTTTTCAAGCCTTTGCTTGACGTTTTGAGATTGTTTTCCATCATTTGCAAAAATTGCAATCTTCATGATCGTTTCCTTTCATCGTGATATTCTTTAATCATCTCAAATTGACTTGGGGGCTGCCCCTTTTCGATAAACTTGATCTTGTTGTTGAATAATTCCTGAGCCTCTTGAATCTCTTCACGAATACTAGACATTTCATTATCAAGCAAAAATGCGGCTTCTGCGCTTCTGGCAAGCCTTTCTTTCAGTTCTTTAGGGAACATGCCGCGATATTTGTATCCCAAAGAATGCTCAATCGTTGCCCAAAAATTCATTGCAAGCGTTCTTATTTGAATCTCGACTTTAATGTTTGTCTGCTCATCAAGCAACTGTACCGGATAACGAACGACGATATGATACGATCGATAACCGCTCGGCTTTTGATTTGCAATATAGTCGCGCTCTTCGATTATCTGCATATCACTTCTTTTTCCGATGATGTCAACAACCGTATAAATATCTTCCACGAACTGACACATGATTCTGATACCGGCAATATCCTCCATGTCATCAGCCAAACGTTCCTCTCTTATCTGGCGTCGAACCATTTTTTCCTTAATGCTTGCTACGGGTTTAACTCTTCCCGTAACGAACTCAATCGGGCAGTGTCCTTCTTTTTCAAACTGGCTCCTCAAAGTTCTGAATTTGAGTTTAAGTTCCTTAACTGCTTCTTCATACGGAAGCAAAAAATTTTCCCAGTCTCTCTCCATAAAAACACCGCCTTTCACCTACTTATCAAGTTTAACACAACAACGCAATAAATTGTATGAACAAGATCAGGTAATATCGAAAAATGTTTCAAATAAAAAGAGCGTTGAAAAAAGACAAGTTTCAACGTCTTCTAAGATATAAAAACAAGTGGCCGTTTTAAATTTTAATAGATTTCCATAAACTTTATAAAACATAGGAAACCTACGCAACCTCTTTTCAGGACTTGATGTTTTTTTGATTAATTTGAGCAAAATAATTGCAAAATTTCTTTTTTTTGCTAGAGTATAGTTAGAAATAATAATTCAACAAAGTGGAGGAATTGCCTTGCTTGAGTTGTATTTGTTCATTAATCCGCTTGGAAGCACTTGCTACCATGCAGAACAAAACATTTTAAAGCTCGTCGAATTGTCGAAGAGTAAGATTAAATTCAAATTTGTCCCACTATTGAACATTAACTCAATCTCCTCGATTATGTCGTCGTACGGCATCGATGCTTGTGATTTGAAAAAACGAAATCAGATTTCCCAAGTCTTGTTTCGTTCAGCAATCGATTACAAAGCAGCGATGTTTCAGGGGACTAAACGCGGACGTAAATTCTTGATGACCATCCAACAAGAAATACATGAAAACCACCGCGATTACACGGATGAATTGGTTTTGGAATCAGCTGAAAAAAGCCGTCTCGACGTCGAAATGTTTTTAGCTGATCGCCAATCAGACCTCGCCGTTAAATGCTTCAAACAAGATCAAAAGTTGGCAGCAGATTTAAAAGTTCAAACGCACCCTACGCTTGTAGTCTATAACCTTGCCGGATATGATTGCGGTTTTTCCATCAAAGATTGCGATTCTTTGGAGGCCTTGGAAGATCTGCTCCTGTCAAATGATCCTAAAGATTTTATCTGTGATGATGCACGCGGTGCTTTGAAGAAAAATCTTCATACGAATCTTCATCCCCTTTTCAAACAAAAATAAGCTTGAAGGCAATGTCTTCAAGCTTATTTTTTATTCGTTATCAACCAATGAGTTTCTCCAATTCATTCAGTCGCTTTTCAAAGACGTCAAACGCTTTTTCGAGATACTCTTCATTCGTCATATCAACGCCAGCTTTTTTCATGATGTCAATTGGATATTCGCTCGATCCTGACTTCAAATATGTCAGATATGCTTGCGTATCGGCAGGATTATCATTTAGGATATTTTGTGCCAAAGTCGTTGCAGCAGCAAATCCCGTTGCATATTGATAGACGTAATAGTTGTAGTAAAAATGAGGAATTCGTGCCCATTCAAGCGAAATTTCATCGTCATTAAAAATATCAGGCCCGTAGTAACGCTTATTCAGCTCGCCATAGTACTTGCTGATAACATCGGCAGTCAGCGGCTTGCCTGCAGCGTCTTGTTCATGGGACCATTTTTCAAATTCAGCAAATTGCGTCTGACGGAAAACCGTTCCCTTAAAACCATCGAGATAGTGATTTAAAACATATGCTCTAATTTTTTTGTCTTCAAAATGATCAAGCAAATATTGCGTCAATAAGTTTTCGTTTGTCGTTGAAGCAATTTCAGCAACAAAAATTGAATAATCCCCGTATTGATAAGGTTGATTATGACGAGTATAGTAGCTGTGAATCGTATGTCCCATTTCATGTACAAGCGTAAACAAATTATCAAGCGTATCCTGCCAATTGAGCAAAATGTACGGGGCAGTATCGTAAGATCCGCCAGAGTACGCTCCGCCGCGCTTGCCCTGATTTGCCACAACGTCAATCCAACGATTGTCAAAAGCTTCTTTAACGTGAGAAAGATAATCGTCACCTAAAACAGCCAATGCTTTTAATGCTTCTTCCTTGGCTTCATCATACGTATATTTGAGGGTCGGCTCGCCCGTGATCGGCGTATACAGATCATACATATGCACCTCGTCAAGATTGAGCAATTTCTTCCTGAGCGCAACGTAGCGATGCAGCAAAGGCAAATGCTTATTCGTTACATTGATAAGCGTATCATAAACAGAGACCGGGATGTGATTGTTTGCCAAAGCGGCCTCTTGTGCCGTTGAGTAATTTCTGACTTTGGCAACGTAATTTTCGGTCCTGTTGTGTGAAGACAGCGTCATAGCAAACGTATGACGAAACTGGCGATAAACCTTATACAAATTTTGGAAAGCTTCTTTGCGAACGCGACGATCCGTCGATTCGAGCAACTTTCCGTAGATTCCTTCTGAAAGCTCAACGTCATCACCGTTTTCATCCTTCATGACAGGAAATTTCAAATCAGCATCGTTCAAAATTTCAAAAGTGCTTTCAGGTGCACTGAAGATATCGCTCGCACCGGCAAGCAACGCTTCTTCCTTGTCGCTTAAGACGTGATCTTTCATCTCAAACCATTCTCTGAAATTTTGTGAATATTCGTTAAGTTCCGGTGCCTGCTTCTTTGCCTCCTCAAGCTCTTCAATCGTCAAATGCAAGAGCTCCGGTTGAAACCAGGAAAGTTTTTCCGAAACTTCTGCCACAAGTTTTTGAACGGTTGCGTTCTTGGCTTGATTTTCAGCATTGGCAGTATCTTGATCATTCTTCATGCTTGCATAAACATAAACATTCTCAAGACGCCTTTGAATCGCAAACATTTCTTTAATTGCTTCGAGCAAGGTATCTCCGTTTTCCCTAAGCTTGCCCTGATATTTTTTGAAACTCTCAGCTTCTTTTTTTACTTTGGCAAAATCTGCTTCGAAGTCCGTATCCGTAGCATAAATTTTCGTGAGATCCCATGTCAGTTCAACCGGAACTTCTTCACGTTTTGGAAGTTGTTTTACTTCAGCCATTTCCTTACCCCCTGTGGTTACAATTTTCAAATTGGTCAAATCAATCTGACAACTGAAATTCTACTAATATTTGAATTAAAAATCAAGTTTCTGATTTCTCATAATTCGAATTTATCTGCGATTTCTTTATGACGTAACTGATATCTTTCTTCAGGATAGAATCAACTGAAGAAACAAACGGCATGAAGTAACAGTTTTCACGCTTAATTTTAAAATATTCACTTTGCAGGCTGAAACTTTCGCCGCTAAACAAAGTCAAACTCAGGCTTGATTTCCAATAACACGAGTCTTCGCTATAAATAGGCTGATAATAATGCGGACTAACCATATCCCAAATCAATTCCTTGGCATCAATACGCTTGGTATAACACGCCATTTGTAATTTTCTAATCTTGCCCTTTGAAAAATGAAGTCTTACTTCTAATTTTTTGCTTTGTTCTGCCCTCAAATCTGCGCTAAGACGATACATTTTCCATAAATGATTCCGGTTGAAAAAATCTCGCAGCTCTCTGAGACTTTTGACATAACCACGTAAATATCTGACTGGAAGAAAATCGGCTTTTTGAATCCCATAATCAATCTCGATTTTCTCGTTGATCGGATCTAAAAAAAGCAAATAAAAACCAAGCGAAGCATTCCAACGAATAAATTTCGCCGTAGCGTTCGTCAATTTTTTTCCTAACTTATATTTCTGCCCCAAAATCCAAAAAAAATTAAGTCCAATGCTCCTGTATCCGTTTGAACGCTCAACTAGTCTTTTAGGTGTTATCGGAGCGCATTGGTACTCCAACGCCAAATCATTCCGACCTTGTCTTTTTACCAAAACATCCGGACGCTGTTTTAAATCGCTTAAATACGCTTCTGGCTGAACGCTATAACCCAACTCTTCCTCCCACTTTGCCAAAAGTTTCTTTCCTTTTAGGTGAGCAACTGTCTCACCTTCCGTAAATAAATTGCAAGCCGATTTATAATGAGCAAAATGCACGGCTTTTTTTTGACCTTTTTTCAAATAAAGCTTTGCACCGCATCCTGGGACAGTAATAATTTTGATTTATTTTGGCATCCGTTGCCGAAACAAATTTTTTCATTTCATCTGCAGCATATAACAAAAAAACACCTCCACACATTATAAATGCGCAAGAGGCGTCAAAAATTTTTTTATTTCTTTTGATTGAAATGATAACGCGCGATTTCAATTGCAGCGTGCTCCATAATCAGTTTGCCACGTTCGCGGACAACGTCAACTGAGAAGTTGACAGGATCACCGTATTCATATGCCAAAGACAAAGCATCCTTGACTTGATCTGAAGTCATCTCTGATTCAAAGAAAACTAATTCAAGAAAATACTGTCCGTCATATGCATAAAGGTTGGATACGACGTTGCTATACGGGAAAACGCTCGCCAATCCTATAAAGTTCTCAAAATTAACAAAATTTACCAAAAAGTGCTTTTGAGACTCATCTTCTGCGTTCAAGTATCCAGAAACTCCATCTCCGTCATCATCAACAGTTTTGTTTCCTGCTGAATGAATGACGGATTCTTTTTTATCTTTGTCCTCTAACTGACTGCGTATGTAATCAGCCAACTCATTCGTAAAGACATCGCCGTTCTCGGTACCGTTGTTAAAATCATCAGGATCCTGATTTTCTGAATCATCATTTTTGGTTGAATCCTCAACAGGTTTGTTCTGACTCGGATTACTTTTTGTAATCAACAGTTCCAAACCATTGCGATTAGGCATCAATTGAAAAGTAACTGCCTCATTGTTGCGAAATTCATGATCCTTATCCACTTCATCCAAAATACTGAAAAAGAAGCTTTCAATTTCACTTTGATTGCCAAGCAAATCGAGAACAGTAATCCCTCGTTCGGTTAAATCTTCATTTTCAAGCAACACTCTGATCGTATTGTCATTGATTTTTTCCATTTCCATAGGGACGTCCTCCTTTTCGATAATCTTGCAATTGAATTAAGTTGCAACCATTATCATATCAAAAAAAACAAGAAAAGGCTACCCAAAAAGGCAGCCTTGATTGAATTCTCAGTTAAAAACCTGCCAATTCCCGGGCACGGCGCAATTCCAACGCACGAACTTCGTGCGGAAGGAAACGACGAATTTCATCTTCGTTATAACCTACTTGCAGACGTTTCTCATCCATGATAATCGGACGACGCAACAAGCCAGGGTGTCTTTGAACCAAATCCAACAAGTCTTTCAAAGACAAATCATCGATATTGACATGCAAATCATGATAAACCTTTGAACGTGTCGAAATAATTTCCTCTGTACCGTCTTCCGTCATTTGAAGAATCTGTTTCAGTTCATCGACACTAAGCGGATCAGAAAAAATATTGCGCTCCGCATAAGGAATATTGTGTTCTTTCAACCATGCACGCGCCTTACGGCAAGATGTGCAACTTGGTGAAGTATACAAGGTAACCATTAAGAATCGCCCCTCTCAGATTTAAACTGATGCAACCATACAATATATATCCTCATATACTATTATACACCACTTTAAAAAATTTGATACCACTTTTTGTAATATTTTTGCAATAATCTTGATTTGGATTGCGTTAGAATGATTTAAAACACCGCCAAATATACGTTTACGTTCAAATTCTTTACCTTTACTTAAAAAGTTAAGAAATAATTAACATATATTCAGCCATCCATTTAAAAAGCATCCTTGAAAAGATTGATTAAAAGAAATCCAAGCGCTATAATTCCTATTAAAACATATCGGAAGGTGTTAAAATGGAAAAAGAACTGACAGGCTTTACGAACATTCAGAAACTGGATCCGGAAATCATCGTTGATCTTAAGTATGCAACGCCCGACAACTTTACGGGAAAAGTCGTTTATGACTTTCAAACCGCCATTGCTCGAACAGGGACAGCAAAAAAACTCGCGCATGCCAGCAAATTAGTCAAAGACCAAGGATATCGCTTAAAAATCTGGGATGCATATCGCCCTGTTTCAGCACAAAAAAGACTTTTCGAAGTCTATCCGGATCCTAAATTCGTTGCGAAACCCAATCCTAACTTCAGTCACCAAAAAGGCGTCACCTTTGATTTAACGCTGACTGACATGAAGGGCCGCGAAGTCGAAATGCAAACCGGATTTGACGACTTCACCGAACATGCATTACGAAATGCAAAAAGAACCCCTCTTCAAGAAGAGCATTACCAAATTTTGGACAAGGCTATGACTGAAGCGGGATTTGTCGGCTATGTCAACGAGTGGTGGGACTATCGTGACTCTCAAATGGATGAATATGAGCCTTTGCTTGCAGATCCGAACGATTATAAGATATGAAAAAAAGACTGGGAAAAAAGTCCCGTTTTCCTCTTGAAATAAATGAAATACCGAACGAAGGCGGTCGATTTGCGACTGCTTTTGTCCGGTATTTTTTAAATACGGTGCTGCTCAACTAATCCGGTCAAAATCTCATGCAAATTTGCCGCCAGCCTCTTTTCGGCTATTTCCATCATGGAATGAGATTGTCATACATGCAAAAAAACCGGATCAGATTTGCGACTGATTGCAAATCATCCGGTTTTTCAATTTGAGGCATAGTTTTTTCCCAGCCTCTTTTCTTATCTGACCAGGCCTTCCCAAATAACGACCTCGCCCTTTTCAAATGATTTTTTAACATCAATGATTCTTTGATTGGAACTTCCCCTGAATTGCAGCGTCAAGTCCTTCAGATCTTCTCTGAAGCGTCCGTCAACAAGAATATCGATATTATGCAGCAGTTCAAGCTTGTCTTCGGAATCAAGCAGCAGTTCATCCCACGTATAACCGCTCCAAGACCAAATATCCTTGATATCTCCGTACTCTTTTCTGATTCTCCTGACCAATTTCAAACAAACATCCGTATTTAAAAATGGCTCACCGCCAAGCAGCGTTAATCCTTGAACGTAATCTTCGCCAAGATCCGCAATTATCTGATCTTCAAGCTCTTGAGTATAGGGTTTGCCGTAATGAAAATTTTGTGCAACCTTGTTATAGCATCCAGGACACGCAAACAAACATCCGCTGACGTAAAGACTGCACCTGACCCCTTCACCGTCGACAAAATTAAATGGTTTGTAGTCAGCAATATAGTTTTGTGACAACTCGCTTGAAAGCCACTCTTTCGGCTGTGGATTCCTGGGCTTTTTGGGTATGCGAGAACGTCGTTTGACATTTTTTTTGTCGGCATTGCCTTTATCCAGACCGGATTGAGTAATAAAGCAAGTATCACCGCCAATGCTTACCCGAATCTGACTATCACTCAACATCTTCAGCCATCCTCTCGGTCATGTTCTTGACGCGGGACGAAATCTCAACGTGACGTCCGTGCACCATCGGACGCTGCAAAGGATTCCCGAGATAGCCGCAAGTTCTTTTGACGCAATCGCAAGTCTTCGGATCGTGATTGCCGCACGTTGGACACTCAAAGCCGCGCTCCGTCGCTTTGAATTCGCCTTGAAAACCGCACTTATAGCAATGATCGATCGGCGTATTGGTTCCAAGATAGCCGACCTTATCATAAGCCCAATTCCAAACGGCTTCCAAAGCTTTCGGATTTTGACGCAAATTAGGGTATTCGCAGTAATGAATAAACCCGCCTGAAGCATATTTCGGATAGTCCATTTCGAATGAAAGCTTCTCAAATGGAGTCGGATGCTTTCTGACGTCATAATGAAAACTGTTCGTGTAGTATTCCTTATCCGTAATATCTTTAATCTTGCCGAATTTTTCAGTATCCAACCGACAGAAACGATCCGTCAGCGACTCGCTTGGAGTCGAGTAAACACTATAATGATAGCCGCTTTGCGCAGACCACTCTGCACAGGCATCGTGCAATTTCTTAACGATTGACAGCGTAAAATCATGAGCTTCCTTGTTATGTTCCCAGTTCGGCCCATAGAAGACCGTTCCGACTTCATATAGGCCGATATAGCCCAATGAAACCGTTGCACGTTCATTTTTAAACAACTCATTTACGTCTTCTCCCGGCTTGAGACGCTTGCCAAATGCACCGTATTGATAAAGAATCGGAGCATTTTCAGGAATGGCATCCAAAACGCGCTTGACTTTGAACTTGAGCGCAGTATGACATACGTCAAGGCGTTCATTGAATATTTCCCAAAAAAGATCCATATCGCCATTTGATTCAAGCGCAATCCGCGGAAGGTTCATGGTCACGACGCCGAGGTTCATTCGGCCTGAATTGACTTCATTTCCTTCATTGTCTTTCCAGCCTTGAAGAAAAGAGCGACACCCCATCGGTGCTTTGAAGCTTCCAGTCAGTTCAACTATCTTGTCATACATCAAAACGTCAGGATACATGCGTTTCGTAGCACACTCAACCGCAAGCTGCTTGATGTCATAATTTGGATCGCCAGGCTTGAGATTCAAGCCTTTTTTCAACGTAAAAACGAGTTTCGGAAAAATTGCCGTACGTTTTTCGCGACCGAGTCCTGCAATTCTGATTCTCAAAATCGATTTTTGAATCTCACGAGAAATCCAGGAAGTTCCAAGACCAAATCCGAGCGTTGTAAACGGCGTCTGTCCTTGTGACGAAAACAGGGTATTGATTTCGTATTCCAAAGCCTGCATCGCATCGTAGATATCTTTTTTGGTCCTTTTCTTGGCAAATTCGACTTGCTTTTCGGGATTTTCGATGTAATCCCTGGATTCAGCCAAATGTTTCTCATAATTACGCATTGCAAACGGTTCAAGAACCTCATCCACACGGTCTGCCGAACACCCGCCATATTGACTGGAAGCCACGTTTGCAATAATCTGAGACATTTGTGCCGTTGCAGTTTGAATCGAATGAGGACTTTCAACCTCTGCATTTCCGATTTTAAATCCGTTCGTCAGCATTTCTCTGAAATCAATCAGACAGCAATTCGTCATCGGACTCCACGGAGTATAGTCAAGATCATGATAATGAATGTCGCCGCGAAGATGTGCTTTGGCAACATGTTCAGGCATCAAGCGCAATCCAAGCGTTTTGCCAACCGTTCCCGCGGTCAGATCGCGCTGCGTATTGAAAACGTTGCTGTCCTTATTGGCATTTTCATGCACAAGCGCCGGATCCTTCTTTTGAAGCCGTGTCAAACGTTCAGTAGGATCCGTTTGTTTTTGCCATTCTTCTTCCCTGACCTTATGTTTAGTGATGAAACTTTCAACTTCATCGTCAAAATTGTTTTCTTTCAAAGTCGCAATGACGGCATCATAGATTTCAGCCGTTTCAACCGTCTCTTGATCGCCGAATTTATTAATAACCGACCAAATCAATTCATCGCTTTGATCTTCCAAACCGAGGGCGCTGAAAATATATTTTAATTTATATGACGCAAAGGGCATCCTGTATCCATCGCGCTTGATGACCGACCCCGGCCTTTTCGTCACTTTTTTTTCATCATTTTTTACTTCCATCATTCAAGTCAACCCCCGAGTCAAAATTTTCATTATCATTTGCCAGTATAAAAACAAGCTGTTCCGTTCATGTAAGGTCGGTATGTCTCCCCGACCTTCCAACATATTCTATATTATAACGAAAACAACAAAAACACAATATATGGGGCCTGAAGAAAAATAACAATGCTAGATATAGAGCGTGTGAAACTTTTATAAAAACCTTTTTACATTGGGGTCGACTGCCTGTGAAACATTTTTATTTCAAAAAACATGAAGCACCGACACAATATATGGTGTTATAATTGATACAATAACTCGGGATGACGGAAAGTTTCCCGATAATCATGAGAAGGTGGAATTTTGGAAATCGATTTAAACAAGATTACAGAACAAATACGGAGCGGATTAACCGAATTGCTGAATCAAGCAAACCTTCATGAGGGCGATCTGGTTGTTTTAGGATGCAGCACAAGCGAAATTCAAGGTGAGCACATTGGAAAATACCCCAGCGTCGACGTTGGCCGCACGGTTGTTTCTGCCGTTATGGAAGTTTTGAAACCGCGAAAGCTGTATTTGGCCGTCCAAGGATGCGAACACTTGAATCGCGCCCTTGTCGTCGAAAGAAAAATCGCTGAAGAAAAAAACTTCGAAATCGTCACCGTTTTTCCAAGCGAACATGCCGGCGGATCTTGCCAAATCGCCGCATTCGAGCAAATGGACGATCCCGTTGAAGTTGAACACGTCATCGCGCAGGCAGGAATGGACATCGGAGATACGTCAATCGGCATGCACGTAAAATTCGTCCAAATTCCGGTCAGAACGTCCGTCAAGGAAATCGGATTCGCACACGCAACATACCTTCGCTCACGTCCGAAATTAATTGGAGGAGAACGTGCAAAGTACAAGTGGGATCCATTCGGATAGTACTTTGATTCAGCTGGTTTTTTCAATCCCGGCTTAAAATACAGTCAAATTTGCTGCGTGAAAAGCATAATCAAAAAGGCAGCCGTGCTCAAAAACACGGTTGCCTTTTTAGTCTCAATCTTCAATCAAGTCAAAACGATATCCGTATGCGTCGTTTTTCTATCTGTATCTTGGCCCGTTGTCCCCCATCAAATGAGCCAACTGACCTTGAAACTCGCTTCTGTATCGTTCGATCTCATGGCTGCCTGCAGAAGAATCAACGGCTTCCCCGTGTTCCCCGGCATCCAAACCGACAATTTCTTCTTCTTCGGTAACACGCATCGGAATAAAGCGACGCAAAATCGCAATCAAAATAAATGACAGCACGGTCGTAAAAATAATCGTTACGACGGTTCCCATGATTTGTATCAAAAACAAATGAACTCCGCCGCCGTAGAAAAGACCATTTTCAACGATGCCCGAGTTGGCAGCCTTCGTAGCAAACACGCCTGTCAATACGGATCCGGCAATGCCTGAAACGCCATGACATCCAAAAGCGTCAAGCGGATCATCAAATTTCATCTTTGGCTTGATATGAGTAATGAATGCGAAACTCGTGCACGTGCAAATAATACCGATGAAAAATGCTCCAACGACCGTAACATAGCCTGCACCAGGCGTAATACCGACCAAGCCGCATAAAGCACCCGTACATACACCGACAAGCGTCGGTTTTCCGTCAACCTTCATTTCAATCAGCATCCATGCCATCATTGCGCTGCCGGTTGCAACAGTAGTCGTAATAAACGCCTGCAAAGCAAGCTTGTCGGCTGCCAAAGCCGAGCCGGCATTGAATCCGTACCATCCGATCCAAAGAATGGCCGTTCCAAGAAGAACCCAGGGAAGATCATAGTGTTCCGTTTCACGCTTCAAACGAGGTCCAAGACAAATTGAAAGAATCAATGCCGTAATCCCGGCATTAATATGAACGACGGTCCCACCGGCAAAGTCAAGCACTCCTGCTTTGAACATTAATCCTGACGGGCTCCAAACCATATGTACGAGCGGATAATAAATAACGAAAGTCCAGCAGATGATAAAGACAAGCAAAAAATTGAATCGCATGCGTCCAACAATGGCTCCAACAAACAATGCGGGCGTAATCAATGCAAACATCATTTCAAAAATCAAATAAGTTCCAAGGTTGATTCCGGCATCCTTATTCACGATTGAACCGATATCGACGCCGCTTAAAAACAAATGCTTAACTTGCCCGATAATGCCGCCAATATCGCCATTAAAGCAAAGCTCATATCCGACAAAGCAAAACAGCAAAACCGCCACTCCACAAATAATAAAAACTGAAAGCATCGTATTGACAACGTTCTTTCTTGAAACCAAGCCCCCATAGAAGAAAGCCAATCCAGGCGTCATACAAAAAACCAAAATGCTGGAAACGATCAAAAAGACCGTATTAGCTCCATTCAACATATCAACCATTCCCTTCTGCTTTATGTCATAAATTCTAACACAACTTTAGCTAATTGCAAGCGATTTTTAAGAAAAACATCATAAAAACGTTTTCTTGTGTGAGAAGATATGACATGAATCAATTTATTTTGATTTTGCATTTCAGGTAAAAAAAGAGACTGAATTCAATCATTCAGTCTCAAAAAATTATTTAATCTTTTTAATCATTCCGTTCAGACAATCAGTGATTTCTTCAGGAAGCGGTGCATGCGGATGCGTTTCTCCATATCTTTCGATCCAATCCCGACGAATTTCAAATCGGCTGGCAAGTTCTTCTTTATATTCCTCATCTGAAAAATCCAGAGCATAGCCGTCAAGCGGCATATAGCTCATGTTGTCAAGCGGTCCGAACGGTTTCCAAACATCAGCACCGGTTGCAATGTCTTCAAGAATCTTCAGCGTTAAGTTCTTATCGATATCCCGTCCATTAAAATCAGCAGTGTTGACAATATAGCAATCAACGCCGTTTTCAAACAATTCTTTAAAATCGGCATAGTCTTCAGAAAGAAGATAAGCCCTGAAAGGATCGGCAAAAGGCTCAATCACTAATGCATCTCTAGCCGTTTTCGCAACGTTTTCAGCCGTCGAACGTTTGGTTGCAAGCGTCACGCCGAAAGTTGCTGCAGTCACCGGATCCTCAAGTTTGACGACCGGAGGCAAACTGTTGTCTTTCATGATCCAAAAAATCGACGTTATCGGTGCTTTTTCACGATCAACGCGGTTAACTGAAGCATAACGCGACTTAATCGTACGTCCATTGCCATTGCGAAGGTCTTCCGTTACCAAAACTTTTTTGCCGTCAGCGTCCAAAGTTACGCCAACATTCATCACGGTCGTAAAATAGTTCGTTTCCTTCGTCCCTGGCAGATAATCGTTTGTTTTATCAAAATATGACGGTTCAAGCGCAATTGAGCTCCCGTCTTTCCGATTGATTACGAACGCATCGTCATGCAAAACAGTAATATCGAACTTGCCGTTATGCTTTGCGTGAGTCAACGTTGACTTTCCGGACCCGGAAAGTCCGTAAAATGCAAAAACCTTGTCATCTTTGTCTTTGAAATGAAATGCCTTTTCTCCGCCATGACAAGCAGCATAGCCGTTTCTGTGAGCCGTTGCCCAAGCAAGCGTCAAGGTCGCTTTCTTCAATTCCCCGAAATAGCGCAATCCCAAAACAGCCGCTGCGTTGTGCTTGGCATCGATAATTACGAGACCGTCAGGATAAGCTGCATCATGCCACGATGGATCAGCATAAAGATAGATATCGCCTTCATCATACTGTTTTGAATTTTCGTAACGTTTCTCATATTCGTCGTTTAAAAATTGAAAATTCAGCATGTATGACAAAAGATTGACTTCAAACCCTTCCGCAATCGCAAGGTGCGCTTTCAGCATAAACTCTTCATCAAGCCCTACGACCACGTCGGTCTTATAAAATTTACGACTCCTGGCAGAATAAATTGCTTCGCGCAAAACACCGTCAAGCTTGTCATCATCAGATTCAGGTAAACCGATGCGCCTCCTTGCTTTGGCCGTCCTTCCGACAACTTCTCCATGATTGTCAACAATCATCTTTGCGTCATCCGGAAGTCCCAGCTCTTTCGTATGAATAATCGGCAGATCGGTAACTATTGTCGCACTGGATTTTTCAGCCAGACGATAGGCTTGTTCAACGCTTGCGACATCAACGACGTTGTTTCCGTAAAATGCAGATTCAATCGTCGTTCTTGTTCTTGAGAAAATATGATTCTCCTTCGTAATCTCTTTTTCAGCAAATCTCTCACGCGTACTCATACAAATCACTCCTTAGAAATCGTTTTCACAAATATAGTATATCACTAGCCCTCACAATATACAATTTTTTCGATACTAATCGGAACAATTGTCTCAAAAAACAGCCGGTCTCTGAATGAAACCGGCTGTTAAATCATTAACCTTTTTTAGCGTTTATCTTATGGACGTCAACCAACGGGCATCCCTGATCATGACAAGAATCGCAATGTCCTTTGCTTCTTTTGATAAAACGCGTATATACAATATAGAAAAAAGCACCAAAAATCAGAACAGACAAAATTACCGTAGCAATCATTTAAATTCCTTCTTTCGCAAGCCGACTTTCAGCGGCAACAGTCTTGGCTGGACGCTTGATAACCAATCCGTAAGCAAAAATCAAAACGCCAATGGCTACGCCTAAAACGTTAAGCCACGTATAGCTTCCGGAGAGAATAACCGATGATTGGCAAATGACCAATGCGGCAAGGTACGCAAGAAGCGTCTGATATCCTACTGCTTTAAGCGTCCATTTGTAATCTCCAAACTCTTTGTTCATTGCGCTGATTGCCGCAAAGCACGGCGCACACAGCAGATTGAAAACCAAAAAGGAGTAAGCGCCAAATGAAGAGAAATGCGACAGCATGAGTTTGTCGAAGACTGCGTTTGACGGATTGCCAAACGTAACCTGAATCGTGCTGATACAATTTTCCTTGGCGATCAGACCGGCAAAAACCGCGGCGCATGCATGCCAATCGCCAAATCCGAGCGGTTTGAAAATCGGAACGAAAATCGAACCGATCGTCTTGAGCATGCTTTCTTGCTGAGAAACCATCTGCATCTTAAAGTTGAACGAGGAAAGGAACCAGATAAGGACCATTGAAGCAAAAATAATCGTGCCGGCCTTTTGAATAAAGGCAATCGAACGCTCATAAGAATAACGCAGAATGTTTAAAACCTTCGGCAGGTGATAGGCAGGAAGTTCCATGACGAACGGCTGCGTCTCACCGGCAAACAACTGTGTTTTTTTCAAGAAGATGCCGGAACCAACGACGGCAGCCATTCCGATAAAATATGCTGACGGTGCAACCCAGCTCTGGTGCGGAAAGAAAGTCCCCGAAATCAGACCGATAATCGTCAATTTGGCCGAACAAGGCATGAAAGTCGTCAGCATAATCGTCATTTTGCGATCTTTTTCGCTTTCAATCGTTCTCGTTGACATGATTCCCGGCACGCCGCAACCTGTCGAAATAAGCAACGGAATAAAAGATTTGCCGGAGAGATTGAAACGGTGAAAAATGCGATCCATGACAAATGCAACGCGTGCCATGTAGCCGCAATCTTCCAAGATGCCAAGACACAGGAAAAGGACTGCAATTTGCGGAACAAAGCCTAAGACTGCCCCAACGCCGCCAATAATGCCATCGATTATAAGTCCCTGCATCCACGAAGCAACGTGCCAGCTTTTAAGCAGCGCAGTTGCAGTATCAGGAACAAGTTCTCCGAACAAAACGTCATTGACCCAGTCAGAGCCTGCACCGCCAATCGTTTGAATCGAAATATAGTACACGAGCCACATGACCAAAACAAAAATCGGCAGCGCAAGGATTCTGTTCGTTACCACCATATCGACATAGTCAGATGCCGTCATGACAAAGTCTTTTTCGTTGACGATGCTCATGTCAACGATGCGAGCGATGAAGTCGTAACGAGCATTGGCAACGATGCTCCCGGTCTCGTCGCCAAAAACTTTTTCAGCCGTTTTGATAAGTTCTTCGATTTCGCTGCGACGCGTCGAATCAAGCGCGACGTTTTCCCAAACGTCATCATCTTGCTCAAAGAACTTGATTGCATAGAAGCGCAGATCTTCATCAGACACGACTCCGCGAAGCTGGTCTTCGATCATTGACAGAGCCGATTCAAGGCGATCGTCATACTTGGGAAAAGAATATTCTTTGTGCTTTTCTTCAATCATCATATCGATCAGCACATCCAGATTAGTCTTCTTCAAAGCACTGATTCCGATTACCGGAACGCCCAACAGATACTCCATTTTCTTCAAGTTGATGCGCTTGCCCTGCTTTTTGAGCAAGTCCACCATGTTGACTGCACAGATTATCGGAAGTCCGGTTTCCATCAATTGCAATGTCAAATACAGATTTCGCTCCAAATTCGTTCCGTCGATCACGTTGACGATTACGTCCGGACGTCCGTCAATCAAATATCTTCTGGAAACGACTTCTTCCGGACTGTATGGAGACAAAGAATAGATGCCCGGAAGATCTTGAATGACGACATCCTTGTGTTTTTTCAGGCGTCCGGATTTCTTTTCAACGGTAACTCCGGGCCAGTTTCCGACAAATTGGTTGGCACCGGTCAAAGCATTGAACAAAGTCGTCTTTCCGCAGTTTGCATTTCCGGCAAGAGCAACGTTAATCATAAGCTCGCCTCCTTAACCATGATGTTTGCGGCTTCACTCTTTCGCAACGAAAGTTTGTATCCGCGAAGAGTCAGTTCAACAGGATCGCCCAACGGTGCAATCTGCTGGACGGTCACGATCGTATTACGAGTCAGCCCCATATCCATTAAACGACGACGCAGTTCCTTTGATCCGTTCAGTTTGACGACCACGCCAGATTTTTTCAACGGAATCGAATCCAAAGAAACAAGATCCTTATCGTCAAGGCTGCCAAGATCCAAAACTTCGATGCACTCAGCCATTTCAGGACTGACGGCAAGTCTTTGACCTTGAAAATAAATCAGCAGTCCGCTGTTTGAATCAGCCGTCGCAATCACCGTAACTACTTTGCCACGAACCATCCCCAACTCTGCCAAGCGGCGCACCAACATTTTTGAACCATCAATCTTTGAAATGATGCAACGCCCCTCGCGCTTGATTTGTGCCAATGTTTGCATTTCTCTTTCCTCCTGAACACGCCTGTTTTAGTTTCTAATTGAGAACTGTTATCATTTACGTTATTAAGCGTATCACGAAATCTATCTTTTATCAATGCAAAATTAGAAAAAAATGTGAATCTTATTCAAACCTCTCACTGTCTGATTGATTGCTTTGCTGATAAAAACAAGATCCCCACTGATTTTAAAATCAGTGAGGATCTTTAAATGAGAATTATTCTAATCCGACGTTTTCAACAAAACGCATAAAAGCTTCTTGACCCTGTTTGCTTCGTTTGTACACGCCCGCGTCTTCAAGAACTCTGGCAAAAACTTTTCCGGTTTCCTGATTAACGATTTCCGTAATATTTTCTGCAGTCGCTTCCGGATGATTCTGCTTGATTTCATCAGCCCAAACGCGATGATATTCCTTCATTTCGTTTGATGTTCCCAAAATATGCTTTCCGACTTCGGCAAGCTCGTCTTTGAGGCGCGGAGGCAAAATCGCCAATCCCATGACCTCGATCAGGCCAATGTTTTCTTTTTTGATGTGCTGCACGTCTTTATGCGGATGGAAAATTCCGTCCGGATATTCCTCTGACGTTTGATTGTCGCGCAAAACCAGATCAAGCTCGTAATTGCCGTTCTTCATTCTCGCAATCGGCGTAATCGTGTGATGCAAAACGTCACCATCAAATGCTTTGACGTTAACTTTTTCGTCACTGTATTTGCGCCAGGAATCTAAAATTTTGGCGGATAATGCCACTAATTCTGCTTTATCGGAACCATTCAGACGAATCACCGACATCGGCCACTTGACGATTCCGGCAGAAACGTTTTCAAACCCGGCAAATCTGAAACTTTTTTCAACGGGCGCTTCTTCCATTGCAAAAACGTGACGACCGCCCTGATAATGCTCATGAGTCAGAATAGATCCGCCGACAATCGGCAAGTCCGCATTGCTTCCGGCAAAATATCCAGGAAACTTTTCGACGATTTCCAGGAGATTGCTAAACGTTTCCTTGGAAATTACCATCGGCTCATGCTTGCCGTCAAGGAAAATGCAGTGTTCGTTAAAATAAGCGTACGGAGAATACTGAAAACCCCAGACTTCTTCACCCAAATTGAATCGAACGATTCGGTGATTCGTCCTTGCAGGATGATCAACGCGACCATAATACCCTTCATTTTCCATGCATAGCTGACACAAAGGATATCCTGACGGCGCGAGTTTTTTAGCCAACGCGATCTGTTTTGGATCCTTTTCCGGCTTGGAAAGGTTGATCGTAATTTCAAGATTGCCGTAGTCGGTCGGCGTCTTGAAATAGATATTTTTAGCAATTGCCTTCGTCTTGACGTAATCGTTTGATTTGCTGAGCTCGTAAAAATCAGCGATTGCCCGTTTTTTGTCCTGAGCATACATTTCATTAAAACGCTGATTCAAAACGCTTGGAATCGGCGTTATCAGGTCCATCAGCTCACATCCCAAAGAATCCTTTGAAGAAGACAAGTCATCAATTTTCTGATTCAAAACAGCCTGTTCGACCAAAGCATCCTTTACGTCGATAATGCTTGCTTCCTGACACTCTTTCTCGCATTTGCCAACCAGATGCAAAACGTGATTATACAAATAATACTTATCAAGTTCAGTATAATCAGACTTCTCAATTACTTGTTCAACAAATTTTCTAATCAAATCCATTTCAATTCACCGCACTTTTCACTCTGATTAATCAAGCACCTTTGTTCCGTCAGCAACCTCCGCAATGTAAAACGATGGTGCATACCCGATTTTTTCCTCATATACCTTGCCGACATTTTCTTTGAAGTCTTCAACACAATCCTTATCAACGATTGCAATGCCGCATCCGCCAAAGCCTGCGCCGGTCATTCTTGCGCCAAGCACGCCCTTTTGCTTCCAGGCCTCATGTGCCAGCGTATCAAGTTCAACACCGGTTACTTCATAATCGTGTTCGAGTGAAACATGAGATGCGTTGACAAGCCGGCCAAAACGCTCAAGATCACCGGCTTCAAGGGCCTTTTCAGCCTTTAAAGTGCGTTGGTTTTCAAGCACGGCATGACGAGCGCGCTTCAAACGTGCTTCATCTTCAATCAGATAACAGTATTCGTCAAACATTGACTCGTCAAGTTCACCCAAAGACTTGACATCAAGTTTTGTTTGAAGCTCTGCCAAGGCTTTCTCACATTCTGCGCGACGTTCATTATATTTGGAATCTGCAAGTTCGCGACGCTTGTTCGTATTCATGATTACGATGACGTTGTTTTTCAAATCAAGCGGAACCGGCGTATATTCAAGCGTATTCGTATCAAGCAGCAATGCTTTGCCTGCTTGACCCATTCCAATTGCAAACTGGTCCATGATGCCGGAATTTACGCCGATGAACTTGTTTTCAGTCTTTTGTCCAAGCTTTACGAGATCGAGACGCTCCGTATCAAGACCAAAAAGTTCCTGACAGATGATGCCGATTAAAAGTTCAAGCGAAGAAGACGAGGAAAGACCTGATCCGTTGGGAATATTGCCTTCAATAAAAATGTCCATTCCGGCATCAATGTCATAACCGTCTTCTTTCAAGAACTTGATCATGCCTTTTGCATAATTTGTCCAATTGTCTTTTTCATCATAAACAAGATTATTTAAATCGACTTCGATTATGCCCTTGTCTTCAAAATTGGCCGAATAAAAATTAAGCTTGCTGTCATCACGCTTTGAAGCTGCACCGTACGTCCCAAGCGTAATTGCGCAGGGAAAAACATGACCACCGTTATAATCCGTGTGTTCTCCGATCAAATTGATGCGACCCGGGGAAAAGAACGTCTTTTCCGGTTTTGCTCCAAAAACTTTTTCAAATTTCGTTTCTAATTCTGCCTTTTCCATAATTTATGCACCTCATTAAGTAAATACGTTATTTTCTACTCTTTCAGTTTACTATATTTTACTAAATTATGCAAGCGCTGTTTTTACTGATTTTTTATTTTTTTAGTAAAACCTGGATGATTTGCATCTGCGTGACAATCGCCTGCTACGATGGAAACAGCCTGAGAAAGTCTCTCGGCAATTTTGAATGAGATCTTTGCACGCCGACTTAGTAAGCGCTGCATTTGGCAAAAAGAATAATTTCCTGCGTGTCAAAATTGAAAAAATGCCGAACAAAGTCAGTCGCAAGTCGACCGCATTTATTCGGCATTTCATTTAACGCAAAAGGGAAACGGGACTTTTTTTCCTCCGCACAGAACCAAATCATACTGTTCTCAGCATCTAAAAATTCTTAATTTTTTGCTGTTAATTGCTTAAAATAAGAATTATAATACATTTAGCCTCTTGGAAGGATGAGGAACGGGTAATCCAGCGTTTACCCTAAAGAGGCGAGAATGCCCCACTTCTCTAAGTGGGGGATGAATCGCCTCTTTTGAAGCGCTCAATGCTTCTTTTTTCTTGATTTATTTTAAATCAGATATTATAATTAGTGTATAAATTGCAATTAGAAAATCTAGTTTAATAATAAACGGGTATGGGACGTACCTTGGTAAAATAGTGGTAACCTCTACCAACTTAGTGAAGAACTAGACTGGCAAGTTTGCCGTGTTCCTGGAATCCCCAACTTCAAACCGTTAAAAAATGAAGTTTTAGGTTAGGTAGTTCAATCCATATCCTTCCGTACATAATATTAATGATGCATACATAGACAAGCGGTAAGCGTCACGCTACTCTTGATTGTCGCGTATGCGTTTTTTGTTTTCTAAAAAAGGAGAACGGTTTTCGATTTTTAACGAAAAAACATTAAAACAGCCGCCTGCCAATCTCGAAAAAGGTGTAGGCGGCGTACCACTTACCGTTCCGTCGCGGAATGGAAGAATTGCCGATTGAGTAGGATCCTGATTGCCAAGCCGTTTTCTTTTTCGACCATAACATTTTTCCTTTCAATCTGTAATTGAATGATAACCCTATCGCTGGGAGGTGTTAATCTTTGAAAAGATTTTTAAACCCTTTAATATGTGTTAATCATTTTTTACTCCTATTTTTGGGTATAAAAAAGCACCCTAACCTATTTGTTTGTTAGTGTGCTTTTAGTAAATTTCTAAGCCTTTAGCATAAGCCTCTTTAGCTTCTGCTAACGTCATTTTATTGGGACCGCCATCGATATTCGTTTCGCCTGTGTTTTGCCAACCGCATTTGTCACAAATGTCGTAGTCTTTGACCTCTGCTCCACAAACCGGGCAGTTAAGCCATAGTTCGCCATCAATTTCCCAGGTCTTTTGAGATCTCACCATCGTAATACTCCTTTCCTTCTTTAGGCCTAAACATAGTCGTGATTCTCTTTGTCTTAGGATTACCTAAAGCATATATATTATTTTTATGATCAGAAACTGGCTCGGCTAAGAGGCTAGCAGCTGCTTTCTGATATTGTTCTTTAGAAATATTTGCGAATTCATCTCCGTGAGATTTAAAGTGTCCATTTAAAGATTTTTCACTTGGAAACTTAGCTTCATTCCAAACAGCACGGTCTTTTAACTCCTTGTACTTTTCAACGTCATTATACTTCAAATCTTGAAATTCAGCCAACGAAATGGGTGATTTTTCTACCCCTAAAACATCAACGATTTTCCTGTATTCCAGAATATCGCTTTTCCTGTTGTTATCCCGAATATCAATATTCATTTTACGTCGCCGTTCAAGTTAAGACCAATCTGACCGGTACCGCTTCTTTGACCATGAATTTTGTCTTCTGCCAGTCTTTGGATCATATTCAATAGTGCATCGGAAGAATTACCGATTGAGTAGGATCCTGATTGCCAAGCCGTTTTTCTTTTTCGACCATAACATTTTTCCTTTCAATCTGTAATTGAATGATAACCCTATCGCTGGGAGATGTTAATCATTTTATTCCCCTACCTATTTCGGGTATAAAAAAAGCACTTTTACAAGTGCTATATAACTTCAATTGATTTTATATCAGATTGATAAAATATAATAACATCACCGTTAACTACCATCTCTAGGCCGTCTTCGTCAGCATCATAGTCTTCTTTATCACAAAAATATGAAGTTCCAACAAAGACATCGCCATCAACATCAGTTAACGCAATCTTTTTCATGTGATATGTTTCAAGATTCATCTTTATCTTTCCTTTCTGTGATAGGCAGGAATAATATGCGAACCAGTTTTACTGTAGTGAATGGTAAAAACATTGATGTACTCGCCTGTGTAAGATCTTTACCAAGCTTTAAATAATCTGGTAGGTTAATAATTTTCTTCATTACGATCTTTTCTAGTGCGTCTGAACTTAGATGTTTGCTTGCATTTATCATATAGATAAGCTACTCGATTAAGATTTCCTTCCCCGTTAGAAGTTACACGTTTCAACTCTTCGTTATACTTATTTGTGGACTTGATAAGACTGTCATATGTTTTTTTCTGGGAGCTTTGACGTTTCTTGTCAGATTCATCAATGCTCTTAATATACTCATCATATTGCTTTTTGCTTATTTTATGCCGCTTATACATTTGGTCAACAACACTTTTTTCAGCATCCGCTCTCTTTTGTGATTGTTTCTCTGCCGTTTTGAGAATAGACGAATAGAATCCTTCAAGATTTTTCCTTGCCTTTGACAAGCTAGCATCATCAGTCTGTACAGACATTTTGAGGACGGACAGATCTGCCTTATCCATTGTCTTTGTGATATCTCTAACTATACTCTTTTGGGCTTTCGCCAAAGAACTTTTTTCTACTTTCCGTCTACTTTGACCATAGCCCCGTTTGCATTAACGACATATCCTTCTTTTTTCATCTCTTCATTGGACTTTTTTATCGCATTGCCGGCACTTTCCACAATTTTTTGAACTGTCTTAGATGATCCTACTACTTCACCAAGCTGCGAACCAATAATCGCTCCCATCGGTCCACCCGTCGCAAGATCAATATCAGTTCCTATTAACGTACCAACAGTATTAGTTCCAGCTTTAATCCATGAAGAAGTAGAACCTTTCTTTAAAGCTGCATAAATATCTTTTCCTGCGTCCCACGTTGCCCAAAGTGCACTAGCTATTCCTAATAGCTTAGAACCCAATCTAACTACACTACTTGCTAATCCTGAACTTTTAGCCACACCCGTTTCTATAGCTCCCGATGTTGCAATTTCATTTTCTATTTCCTTGTCAACCTTAGTCTTACTACCAGTCGCAGGGAGACTAGTTGATACCTGTGCTACTTCTTCAGCCACCTCACCATCTTTATTTGTCCCTTTCAATGGCGTTTCAACATAGGCACTACTTGCAGCTACCTTAACTTCTGCTAGTCTTTGGTATTCGGCAGTTAGTGAGGCTACTTCTGCTTGTTCTCTTTTTATTTTGGAGCCAAAGCCGCCAAAGACTGCTGCAAGTTTTTGCATTTTTATCGATATTTTTTACTGCAGATACTAACGAATTAATAACTTTCCGCAAACCTGTACCCAATATGTTACCGTACGGGCTCTTTATCCCGTACTTCACTATGTTTCCATAGTGTTCAGACTATCTTTTCATCCTTAAAAGTAGACATAAAAAAGAGCCCTTGCAGACTCATTTTCATTCTTACAATCTAAATATCCATTTAAATATACCACCAACAAAAGTAAAAAAACCAATGGTAAAGAAAGCATAACAAAGCATCTCGTCAATAGATGGCCAGCCTAGCGCTCCCCCAATCATTCCTAAAATTAAACCAACCAAAGCACCAACTGCCATCCATAACAAAGTTATGCCGTCACCCTTTTTCCATTTATACAGTTTCACCTTTCCCACCTCCATTGGCGTTATCAATTTCTTTCTGTAATTTATTATATCATTTTAAAGGAGCTTTGCCTTCGTGGAAATTTCCGCATGAAAAAAGCGAGCCTTCAGAGACTCGCTTGATTTTTAGCTTACTTTTTCTAGTCGTTACACCTTCCCGCCGTTTCTGACGGGCTTGGCTCGGGATCAACATGTCATTTTCCGCCGAATATCCAGCGCAATAGGTTGATAACACTCTTGGATATCAATGAAAAGAATGCGATAACAAGCCCCAAAACACCCATGGCGGTTGAAATTCCCGAGGTATCCACTCCGAAATTCACCAAGACTATGGCAGCTACAAATGAAATTGCAAGTGTAACAAAAAGAGCAATTAAGTCTGATTTAAGCTCGCCTTTGTGCTTTTTATAATACATGCTATCACCTCCGTAAAAACGTTTATCATCTCGAGATTATTATACCATGATTTAGCCTTCCCCCAATTAACAAAATGCTTGTTCAAAGCATTACTCACTAAGCGACCAGTTTTACCAAAGCCTTGTCTGCTTCCAAACCATTGTTTCTCAAAACGCCCATTGCACTTGCTGTTTCCGCCAAACTGAATCCGGTTTGACGTGCAGTTGCTTGAAGAAGTGCTTTCTCTTGCTACAACTGTATTCCTAAAGAGCCAGACTTTTTAGTTCAGCAACGGCTGCTTCGTGGTAAGCGGTCGTTAAAACAGCGGTATGTACACAAATAACCCGAGATAGTATCATTATCTTAGGTTATTGCGTATGCATCGTTTTTATTTTCTTATTTACGAGGTAAGATCGATGTTCCATGGGAGAAGATGGCGTAACCTTTCAGGATCAAATACCTCAATGTTGGCAATCTCCGTTAATACTTTTCTCAAGTATTTTTCAGAATCCAACTGATTAAGTTTGGCCGTGTATACCAACGGCATTAGCCCTTGTGCCTTCAAAAGTTGATGAAAACAGCCAGTTTTTTCTCCCCATCACGCTCTTTTTGACAGCGCGCTCTGCACTGTTGTTGGACAATTCAAAATATCCTTTTTCAAAGATGTTCAGAATATTCTTTTCTTGACCAAAGGCGTAGTTTAAAGATAGTTATTCAAATTTTTGAGAATCTCTCTCGAAGCTCCGTTGTAAATTCGGATTTCAACATCTTCCGTAATAATTTTCGCAGCCATTTCACTGACCGATAGATATGTTCCTTTAAGACTTCGGTCAACAAGGTTGACTTCCACAACGTCATCCAATTTCATATTTAAACCTCCGATATACTTGATGTCTAAAGCATACCAAGATATCGGAGGTTTATGAAGAATGCTTATTTAATGACCGCTTACGGACAACAACTTCAAGATTTTTAGCTCTTTTTAGTTACAACTACAAAGAAAAAAGCCCGTCAAACGGACTTTTAACACATTTAAAAATTACTTATAATACCGGTGATCGGGGTCGAACCGATACGTCCTCAACGGACACTGGATTTTGAGTCCAGCGCGTCTGCCAATTCCGCCACACCGGCATAACAACAAAATATATTTTACCAAGTCTGGCCGCATTTGTCAAGCGACCGAAGGCGGTAACCGGAATCGAACCGGTGATGAAGGTTTTGCAGACCTCTGCCTTACCGCTTGGCTATACCGCCATTCTTTTTTCACGAGATATAAAATATCTCAATTGGGGTAACTGGATTCGAACCAGTGCATGACGGTACCAAAAACCGTTGCCTTACCGCTTGGCTATACCCCAATGGTGGTGGAAGGGAGTGGATTCGAACCACCGAACCCGAAGGAGCGGATTTACAGTCCGCCGCGTTTAGCCAGACTTCGCTACCCTTCCATTACCTTGAACATCTGATGCCTTATCGCACCCGACTTAAATATAATAACGTGTTTGAAAGCTTAATGCAAGTCTTTTTTCGATTTTTTTGAATATTATTTTAAAAAAACGCCTGAAAACGCGAAATAACCGCCTTTTTCGCCCCAAACTCTTTTTTGCAAAAGCTGTTTCTTTACTGAATTTATCAAAAAAGCCGGGAAAATTCCCGGCTGAAAACTAGTTTATTTTACATCCAGCATCAATTTCTTGATTCTTGGTGCAAGAATCAGCAACAAGATTCCAAAGACAATCGTAATGATGCCGACAACGCCGAAGTACATGACTTCCGTTTCGGGAGAATATAAACGCACGATCTGCGCGTTAAGTGCCTGCGCAACTGCATCGCTTAAGAACCAGATGCTCATCATTTGTGCCTTGAATGCATTCGGAGCAAGTTTTGAAGTTACCGAAAGCCCGATCGGTGAAATCAGCATTTCACCACAAATTACGAGTGCCCAGCTCATGATCAGCCAAAGCGGACTGACTTTTGCGGACGTCCCGAAAGCCATTCCCGGAATCATCATCCAAACAAACGAAATTCCGGCAAAGAACAGTCCATATGAAAACTTGACCGGAGATGACGGTTGTCTTTTGCCGAGTTTCGTCCACAGTTTGGCGAAGAACGGAACATAAATCATGATGAACAACGGATTCATGCTTTGGAACAAACTTGAAGGAAAAGCATGCCCGAAAATCGTCAGACGAGTTTGTTCGTTTGCAAATAATGCCAAAACGACCGATCCTTGTTCTTCAATTGACCAAAAGAGAATTGAGGCCAGGAAAAGAGGAATGTAGGCGAAAATGCGCGAACGTTCTGCTTTGGTCGTTTTCTTGCTTCCAAGCATCATGACGAAGTAGTAGACCGGAATAAGAACAGCGATAACGGTAATCAAGTTGATGATGTTCGTGATATTCAAAGCATCAAAAAGTTGCATTATGATCAGGATCAAGATGAGCAAAACGGCACCTAAACCTGATTTGACTGCGACTTTTTTCAACTCTTCGCCTTCAATCGGATCGTTTGGGTAAAGACTGTTGTTTGAAAGATACTTCTTGCCGTCCATCACGTATTGAACAAGTCCAAAAAACATTCCGATTGCTGCAAGCGAAAATCCAAGGTGGAAGTTGACGTTTTGTCCTAAATATCCGACTGCAATCGGCGCAATGAAAGCGCCCATATTAATGCCGAAGACAAAAATACTGAAGCCGGCATCGCGTCTCGGATCGGTATCGCTGTATAAGTCGCCGACCATTCCTGAAACGTTTGGCTTGAGCAGCCCCGTACCGATAACGATCAATGCGATCGAAACAAACAGCGCAACTCTGCCAAAAGGCGTTGCTAAAGCAATATGACCAAACATGATCAAAACTCCGCCAATAAAGACCGTTTTTCTGCTTCCCAAGACACGGTCGCTCAAAAAACCTCCAATAACGCTTGAAAGATAAACAAGCGATCCGTAAATCGACATGATTGACGCAGCCGTGGTCTTGTCAAATCCAAGTCCGCCTTCTGCGACCGAGTAGTACATGTAGAACAAAAGGATGGCGCGCATTCCATAGTAACTGAATCTTTCCCACATTTCCGTGAAAAAAAGCGTGGCCAATCCACGTGGGTGACCAAAGAATGAGACATCCTGTGGTTTATTATCCATAAAAATTCCTCCAGACGAATAACTGCTGTCTAAAACCACTTTAAATGATTGAGTTTTTACTCAATGCTTATAATTATATTAATCATATAACATAGGGTCAAGCTGATTCATATTTTATCTTTTATAAATTGAGTCTTATTTAACGTTTTTTTCATTTCAATCTAACCGCAATTAACGCGGATGCAATTTTTTATTGCTCGATTTAACGTTCATTTAATTCCAAAGGTTGATTTTAACCATTTTGACTTCATCGACTGAATTTAATAAAAATCTTCTAAATTATTACTAATTTTGCATTATAGAAGACATCATTTAAGGTAATATGAGATTGTTAAAAATTAAACCAGTCGATGATCACGATTTCAAGACAATGTTCATCCGCGTTATCATCGACCAATAAGAAAGGGGAAGGCGAGGTATTGCGAAATGATGCCACAATATTCGAAAATATTGGAAACTCGCCCAAAAGCAAATGAAAAAAATTATCGTAATTGCTACCGGTGGCACGATTGCCGGAAGCGGAGAAGATGGTCGCACAACAGAATATCGTGCAGGTACGATTGACGTCAGCGATATTCTGGAGACCATTCCTCAGATTAATAATCTGGCTGAAATTGAAATGGTTCCGCTCATTTCGGTCGATTCAAACGAAATGAACGAACGATACTGGATAAAACTGCGCAATACCATTAACGAGCAGGCAAAACGTCCTGACGTTGATGGAATCGTCATTACTCACGGAACCGACACGATTGAAGAAACCGCTTATTTTCTTAATCTGACGATTGCGACTGAAAAACCCGTTGTTTTGACCGGAGCAATGCGTCCTGCCACCGCAACGAGTCCCGATGGTCCGTTCAATCTTTTTCAGGCCATTGCTCTTGCGGCAAATGAAAAGGCCCACGATTGCGGCGTCATGTGTCTGTTTTCAAGCACGATCTATTCTGCACGCAACATTGCAAAAACAAACAATCATAAAATAGATGCTTTTGGTCTGAATGAACAGGCAGCATTGGGATATATGCGCGATGCTGATGTCTTCATCACGAATCATCCAACGACAAAACACACGCTGCGTTCCAAGTTTTGCAGCAAACAATTTGACGCTTTTCCTAAAGTTAAGATGGCAACGTATTATGCAGGATCCGACACCGATATTCTGGATGCGCTAAAACACGATTGCGACGGGATTGTCGTCATCGGAACCGGCAGCGGCAATTATTCTCAGGCATGGATGCAAAAACTTGATGAATTAGCGGAAAGCGGCATAGTTATCGTCAGAAGTTCCCGCGTTCCGCACTCAATCGTTTTTGATGAGCAAATTTTTGACCCGAAGAACCACTTTATCGGCTCCAATACTTTAACCCCGTTTAAAGCCAGAATCTTACTGATGCTTTGTCTGACTCAAACACGCAACATCGAAGAAATACGCAATACTTTTTTCAGATATTGATTATTGAAGGGTTGCTCATTGGGTCGTTCAAGCAATCTGATGACAAATTTGATTTGTAAGCGGTCGTTAAAACAGCGGTGTGTACACAAATAGCCCGAGATAGCATCATTATCTCAGGTTATTGGATATGCACCGCTATTTTAATAACCAGTTACCATAACTGCAAAATGATGTCTGTTGTCAACCACCACCGGCTAAAGTCAGCGGCTTGTGAGCTATAAAACCTAACGGATTTCAGACCACAATTTACATAGATAAAAACAACCTGCCTGACCAGCCGAAGCTGTAATCAAGCAGCGGTCGTCTAATTACCAATGTCTTTTATGTCCACAGGTTGCCATAGGGACGATACAGTCATAGATAAACTTGTACATGATGCAATTGCCTGCCTTGGTTCTCAACAATGCAATTGCCAAGCTGTTCGCTGTCTATAATTAAACAAAAAAAGCCTGTATCACTACAGACTCAAAGTACTCTGGATGCCGGTTGCTGGACTCGAACCAGTGACCCTCGGTTTACGATACCGATGCTCTACCAACTGAGCTAAACCGGCAAAATGACCCGTACGGGATTTGAACCCATGTTACCGCCGTGAAAGGGCGGTGTCTTAACCACTTGACCAACGGGCCATAAACTAATACTCTTAGTTTAAAAAACTCCGGCAGGCGGACTCGAACCGTCGACAGCCTGATTAACAGTCAGGTGCTCTACCAACTGAGCTATGCCGGAATAAGAAAGCATGGCAACGTCCTACCCTCACAGGGGGCGATCCCCCAACTACTCTCGGCGCTATGGAGCTTGACTTCTGTGTTCGGAATGGGAACAGGTATATCCTCCATGCCATCGTCACCACACTATTTTCTTTGAGAAAACCTTGTTCTCTCAAAACTAGACAATATTCATTTCTCTTTTCAAGAACTTGCGTTTTTTTGGTTAAGTCCTCGACCGATTAGTAATGGTCCGCTCCATGCGTCGCCGCACTTCCACTTCCATCCTATCTACCTGATCATCTCTCAGGGGTCTTAACTCCATAAAGGAGTGGGAAATCTTATCTCGAGGTGAGTTTCGCACTTAGATGCTTTCAGCGTTTATCTCATCCATACATAGCTACCCAGCGATGCCCTTGGCAGAACAACTGGTACACCAGCGGTATGTCCATCCCGGTCCTCTCGTACTAAGGACAGATCCTCTCAAATTTCCTGCGCCCGCGACGGATAGGGACCGAACTGTCTCACGACGTTCTGAACCCAGCTCGCGTACCGCTT
>OIZE01000080.1_pt1 | contig 103102 bp, 166 predicted proteins | sample 1588421 | NCBI WGS metagenome assembly OIZE01 (sample SAMN03283251) | human gut metagenome | biome: human-associated habitat; material: feces | host: Homo sapiens | place: USA | collected 2013 | reverse complement strand
AATAATATAATATGTTAAATTTATCAAAAGGTGGTAACATCAACCTTGCTAAGGAAGCAAGTGGTGTAACAGAGTTTTCAATTGGTTTGGGTTGGGATGTAGCAGCTCAGGCAGGTGTAGAATTTGACCTCGATGTAGCAGCTATTCCTTTGAACGCACAAGGTAGAGCAGACGACCCAGACGAAGGCTTGATTTTCTACAATCATCCAAATTGGAAGGATGCTATTAAGCATTCAGGTGATAATCGTACAGGTGCTGGTGCTGGAGATGATGAAATAATTGTAGTGAACACTACTAAAGTTCCTGCGAGTGTTGAGAAAATCATCATCTTGGTTAATATTCACGATGCTAAGAATCGTCAGCAGAACTTTGGTATGGTTAACAATGCTTATTGTAACTTGTATGCTAAAGGTAGTACTACTCCTTTGGCTAAGTTTGACCTTACTGAGGATGCAAGTATGTCTCGTTGTATTGTCTTCTGCCAGTTGTATCGCCACAATGGTGATTGGAAGTTCAAGGCTCTTGGAGAAGACAAGGGTAGCTATCAGAATGTTATCTATCGTGATATTCTTCGTAGCTATGGATTCGTCTTGCCAGATGCTCCTGCTATTTAATTAATAGTAGATTAATTTGGTTTTAATTCTTGATTCTATAAGGGAGTATCTTTAATTAGGTACTCCCATTTTCGTTTAGTCAATAATTTACAATTATTTAATAAAGTTTTTTATGATTAATTTAAGTAAAGGTGGCAGAATTAATCTGTCTAAAGAGTCTAACAACGGTTTAGAAAAACTATTCTTTGGTTCAAACTGGGGAGCTATTCAGCGTAAAGGCTTCTTAGGTCTTGGTTCATCTATTGAGAAGGTGGATTTGGATTCTTCTGTTCTTATGTATGATGCTGATAAGCATTGTATTGGTGAGGTAGCTTATTACAATCTTAGAGCTTCAGGTATTCGCCATAGTGGAGATGATCGCTCAGGTGATACTAATGGTAACGATGGTCTTGATAATGAAACCATTGAAGTACATCTGAATGAGCTTGACCCAAGAGTTGAATACTTGGCTTTCATTCTCAACAACTTCACACATCAGAGATTTGGTGAAATTCCTTACATGGGTCTTCGCATTTATACCGCTGACAGAGTTCAAACTAATGTAAATGCTAATGTGAATGTCTTAGCTAAGTTTAACCTTGAAGATGGTAAAGAAGGTACTAAGATTGCTGACAAGCAAGCAGTAGTCCTTGGTATTGCCTATAAGAAGGATGGTGAATGGCGCTTTAAGGCAGTTGGTGAATTTGGAGGTTGGACATCTATTGATGCCATGAAAAGACCTACTATTGCATTTCTTTAATTAAACAGAACAATGACGAATATTAATAAAGGATTAAGTAGTTCAGAAGTACAGACTCTTCAATCTTCTTTTGGTTATAATGTACTCACACCTCCTAAGAGAGATCCTTGGTATGTAATGTTATTAGATGGTTTTAAAGATCCTCTAATTATTATATTACTTGTAGCAGCATGTGTCTCTTTAGTTATAGGTATTTTGAAATCAGAATATTCTGAACCTATTGGTATTATAGCAGCTATAGCTATTGCAGTAGGTATTGGATTTTGGAATACTTGGTCAGCTTCTAAGAAGTTTGATTTACTTTTAACTAGTAGTGATGATACTCTAGTTAAAGTAAGAAGAAATGGTAACGTCTTAGAAGTAGCTAGAAGAGAATTAGTAGTAGGTGATATAGTTCTACTTAGTGCAGGTGAGGAAATACCAGCAGATTGTATAGTTAGAGAATTTATCAATTTAAAGGTTGATGAATCTTCGTTAACTGGTGAAAGTGTTCCTGTATCTAAATATAACTATGATAAAGCTGATGGTACTTATCCGACTAATCACATTTATAAGAGCACTATAGTATCAGAAGGTACTTGTGTTGGTGAAGTATTCGCAATAGGTGATGAAACTGAAATAGGTAAGACTGCAAGAGAAGCTTCTTCTATTACTGATGTAGAGACCCCTCTTAATAAACAGCTCAATGGTTTAGCTAATTTAATTAATAAAATAGCATTTAGTGCTGCAGGTATCTTAATTATATCTCTGTTAGTTAGGTATATTTTTATTGAACAAGGTTATATTGGTAAGGAACCTATTGGTATTGTAAATGATTGTTTGCAATTCTTAATGATAGCAGTAGCTCTTATTGTCGTGGCTGTTCCTGAAGGTTTACCTATGGCTGTTACCCTCGCACTTGCATATTCTATGAAGAGAATGGCAAAATCTAATAATTTAATTAGAAAGATGCATGCTTGTGAGACTCTGGGTTCTACTACTCTTATTCTTACTGATAAAACAGGTACTCTTACTGAGAATAAGATGAAAGTTGTTCATACAAATGGGGTTAATCAATATTCTCACTTTAATATTGTACTTAATTCAACTGCTTGCCTTAACAAGGATAATGAGACAATAGGAAATCCAACTGAAGGAGCATGTCTTAAATGGGCAAAGCTAAATGAAGAAGACATTGATACTATTAGAAAGGAATATACAATAGTAGATAGAGTTGACTTCAATAGTAAGAATAAGTATATGATTACTACTGTTGAAATGGATGGTAATAATATTACTTATATAAAGGGTGCTCCTGAAATTATTAAGAACTATTGTAAGAATCAAGAGACTATCCCTGATGTATCTGAACAACAAAAATTAGGTCGTCGTTGTATAGCATTTGCCCACAAAGCTACAGTAGGTAAATATTCACTTGATGACTTCATATGGGATGGCTACGTGGCTATTGAAGACCCTGTTAGGACTAATGTACCTGATGCAATTAGAGTGGCTAGAAACGCAGGAATTAAAGTCAAGATTGTAACAGGTGATAATCCTGAAACTGCATGTTCTATAGCTAAAGATGCAAATATATCTAACAATCCTAATTATATGTTAGGAGGTGACATAGCAGGACAGACTATGTCTAACCTAACTAAAACTGATGTATTTGCAAGAACTAGACCAGAGGATAAACAGGAATTAGTTAAGAAGTTCCAGCAAATTGGAGAAGTAGTTGCTAGTGTAGGTGATGGAAGTAATGATTCAGCTGCCCTCAATCAAGCTGAGGTTGGTATAGCTATGAATAATGGTACTGATATTGCTAAGAATGCAGCTGATGTTATCTTATTGGATAATTCCTTCCCATCTATCATCCTTGGTGTAAAATGGGGTAGAAGTCTGTATAAGAATATTCAGCACTTTATTCTGTTCCAGCTTACTGTCAATGTAGTAGCTATTCTTATTGCTTGTGTAGGTCCGTTTATTGGTGTAGACTTACCATTCACAGTAACTCAGATGTTATGGGTTAATCTTATTATGGATACATTTGCTGCTTTGGCTTTGGCTACAGAGCCAGCTAATGATGCTGTAATGAATGATAGACCTAGAGATCCTAAAGCCTTTATTATAACTAAGGCTATGTGGACTGAGATACTTGGAGTAGGTATTATCTATACTGGTATCTTATTATATCTATTAATTAGTAATATTTGTTCTCTTACTGAGTTCTTCACTATCTTTGTCATGTTGCAGTTCTGGAATTTATTTAATGCCAGAGTATTTGGACAGGATAGAAGTATAATTGATGGCTTGGGTAAGAATATTGCATTTATAGGTATATGTCTGGTTATATTTATTGGTCAAGTACTTATAGTTCAATTTGGTGGAGATGTATTTAGAACAGAACCACTTGATATTGAGACTTGGCTTAAGATAGTAGGTATTACTGCAATAGTTCCTGTAGTTAGAGAACTTCTCTACTGGCTTAAGAAACTATCTAAAGTATGATAGTACTTACATTTATGCAATGTGTATGGGTGATTGTGACTATTTTCATAGTCGCCCTATTACTAGATTTATGGGTTATACATAAGTTCAAAAAGAAGAAATGTTAGAGTTTAACAGCTTAGACAAACGAAATACATGGGAATTTCAGCCTAATTTCTATATTCATGGTAATATTAGAACTAGGTACGATTCAGATTTAGTAGTAATTAATCCTGCACATTTAAATAAAATATCTCAATACTATAAAGAAGGTATTGGATTACCTATTTATTTTTATGATATACCAGAAGGAGAACATGATGTCCTATTTAATGGAACTCATTGTAAGTTGTTTACTTGGAAAAATATTAATATAGCTAGTAAAGGTGCTATAGTTTGGAAGAGTACAACTAATAAGACTTATGAGTTTGACATTGAATTATCTCAAAAAGGACTTATTGTATCTCTTACAGATATAAATGGATTAAAAGATGCTTTAGATAAACTTATACATAAACCTATAATTATTTAGTAATATGAAATTTGAGATAACCTATTATGATAGTTTAAAAGGTAAAGAACAAACTATTAAATTAACTGGTATTAGTGAGGATAAGGTTAAAGCTAATTTTATTAGTCAATATAGCCAAAAACAATATCCTTTTATCAGTATTAGACCTATTTAAATGTTTATGGATATTTTAGGAACAGTTTTAGTCTTTTTATTATTATATATAGTTATATTTAAAATTGACTGAAGATAAAGCTAAGGCAGCTGGTGAAATACTAAATAAAATGGCACTAGCTAGGAACTTAATGCAACATGAATGTAGATCTGACATACCTGAATATTATATAAAGAGCATAAAACAATTAGTTAGTTCTGATGATGGATTTAGGTCAGGATTCTATAAGATAATGTCTGCATTAGGTTCTAAATATTTAGATAGATATAAAAGTATACTTAATAGTTTGTAATTATGGTAATTAGAGGTATATTTACAAATACTAAATTAAGTCCTGCTAGAATGAATTCAGAAACTACTGTACCATATATAGTAGCTAATGAGTGTCCAGGACTTAAAAGAGGTGATTTGGTACAACTTGTAGGTTATGATAGTAAGTTTCAAGTTGTCTGGGTTTTTGCTCGCTCTAGAGAACAAGAAAATTATGAGATAGTAACAATTTCTGAGATTAATGGTAAACAAATTAATATTACAAGTAAAAATAATATGGAACAATTTGGAAATATGGACATAAATAGTGCTTTTGGTGATTTAACTAAAGACATGTATAATGAGTTTATGCCACAGGAAGAAGAGAGTGCTAAGATTAGTATTACCGATGGTGTTCTCTGCTTTAAAAATAGTGACGGCGCGTATGTAGGTGTATCTCCTGCTGGCAAACTCAAGAAGTATAAGATGACTTTCCCTATGCCTTGTATTTATAATATTAGTAAGAACTCTGACCAAATTGTAGTTGGAGATATTATAAAGTCAGGCAAATCCTATGGTGTAGTTAAGACCAAGGCAGAAGATGGTTCTATCAAAATCATGAACTTCAATGGTAATATTAATAATAAGATTGCTATTGAAGATGAGTTGATGGGTTCAGCTACATTCCGAGTTATTGTAAATCCATTTAACTTTGATTCTTCCAACGGATTTAATCCACTTGCTCTTGCATATATGAGTGGTAATAAATTTGATGTTAAGGGTCTGCTTATGATGTCTGCTATGAATGGCGGTGGACTATTTAATAATGCTGGTAAGGGATTTAATCCTATGATGCTTATGGCTCTTGCTGATAACAATAGTTCAGATCTTATGACTATGATGCTTATAGGTCAGCTTATGGGAGGTAACAATATGTTTGGCAATATGTTTGGAACAGCAAACAAACCTGCTACTGAAACTCCAGAACCATCAGAATTAGATAAGATTAATTCTAAAGTAGATGCACTTACAGATAATGTAAATGCTTTGGTTAGTGCAATAGCTAGTAATATTAAATCACAAGCAAAGGAGGCAGAATAATGGGATGTGGTAGTTATTCATATAATACGGCTATAACTAGAAGTCGTAGTTATAAATCTCAGTCTATTGAGGAGACATTTAGTAAGAAGAATATGGATTCTGAAATGAATCCTCTTAATATTAGTGTTAGAGAATCTTGTGATTCTGAAGAACATCCAGAGTCATTCCCTATCATTATTGCTCTTGATGAAACTGGTTCTATGGGGGAAGTTCCTAAGTATCTTATTGACAACACCTTACCAGATTGTGTAGCTAATATTATTAAGACAGGTATTGATAATCCTCAAATCTGTTTCATGGCATTTGGTGATGTAGAGGACTGTTATGAAGAAGCTCCTCTACAGGTAGGTCAGTTTGAATCAAGTGATGAACTCATGGAGAAATGGCTCCGTAAGGTATACTTAGAAAGAAAAGGAGGTGGCAATAACGGAGAAGATCCTAATATGTGCTGGTACTTTGCAGCTAAACATACTAAAACTGATGCCTTTGATAAGAGAGGTATCAAGGGTTGCTTAATTACAATCAGTGATGAACCAATTCATAAAGTTCTTCCTAAGGAGGCTATAACTCACTATATTGGTGATGAGTGTGGTGAAGATTTAACTACTTCTTCCATTTATAGAGAATGTGCTAAGAAGTGGGATATTTACCATATTCATGTAGAACATGATGGCTTTTATAGTGTGGAAAGCGTTTCTAGATGTTGGAAGCCTTATGTAGGTGACAACCTCATTATTTCAGATAAAGAGCATGTAGGTGAATCTATCGCTCGTATTGTTTCTAATAGTTATGGACAGCAGAAAAATTCGTAATCAGATAGTATTGGGATCACTATTTGGAGACGAAGGTAAAGGCAATGTGGTACAATGGCTCTGTAAAAACAGCTGCAGACCTATTGTTGTCCGATTTAGTGGAGGTCCACAAGCAGGTCATCGTGTAGTTTATAAGGGTAAATCACATGTATGCTCTTCTTGGGGTAGTGGAGTTCTTTTAGGAGTACCAACTTATCTATATAAGAGTGTATTTATCGATCCCATATGTATCTATAATGAGTATAAAACCTTAATTAAAGAAGGGATAGAAGTTCCTAAATTATATATAAACCCTGATTGTAAGATTATTACACCTTATGATGTATTATCAGATTCTATGAATGGAAGGGTAAAACATAATGGAACTTGTGGTAAAGGAATACATGCTTGTTTTAAGAGAAATAAAGATAAGGTAACTTATAGTGCTCGTATGTGTCCTTATGTGAAAGAATATGCTAATGTAGCATTGCAAACAGTAAGGAATTATCATAATCTAGAACGAGATACTGAATTAGAGAATCTTTTTAAAGAAGCTTGTACCTTTATCAAAGAAAATCCTGAAACCTTTATAATTGGAACTTATTATCCAGATGAAGTAGATACTATCATTTGGGAAGGTTCACAGGGTCTTCTTCTTGATATGGAAAGAGGATTTATGCCTCATTGTACTCCTAGTAAAGTAGGATTAAATGGAATCCCAGAGAAGTGTCTAGAAAATGCAGAAGTATACTTAGTTATGCGTCCATATTTAACTAGACACGGAAATGGGTATAATCCTTATTCCATGGACTTAGGAACGTATTTTACCTTAGAAGAACCATCAAATACTAATGATGGACCACAAGGGGAATTTAAGACTGGTCCTTTTGATTATCCTTTATTTAAAAGAGCTGTAGAAAGACATTGTTTAGATAATTATAGCGAGACATATCATTGTAAATTTAACATTGTCATAACTCATTGGGATTGTTTAAAGACTACATATGTTCCTACTATATGTGATTATCAAGATAGGTCTCCAAGGATTATTGGTATAATGCGTTTTATAAAACAATTGCGTACAAGTAATTGTACTATAAATGAGGTATATCTAGGAAAGTCTGAAGATTCTAATATAATCGGTAACGATGATCTATGATTAAAGCATTGTTCGCAATATTTCTATTATTTTTATTAGTAATTTGGCTAATTAGTAGTTTTACTCTAGCTAACAGATGTGACCAGAAGCAAGTACCAGGTAATTGTCTAATATGGTTTCTTATAATGTGTCCTATAATTAATACTATATTGGCTATCTATTTTTGTTGTAAACATAATAATTATAAGGAATCTTTAAAAATCCTATTTAGTAATGACTGATATTGAAAAATATAATGAATTAGCATCTAAAGTAGATTCTTTAACTAAAGAGATGAAAGAGATTGAAGATACTTTAAATAAAGCGTCTTTAGCTAAAGAAAGATTTAGATTTATTGACTATTATAATATCAAATATTGGATTAAGATAATTTCTGTTGAAGAGAATAAATGTGACACAATTGAATTATGTTATGATACTGTAGCTAAGTCTTATAAGATAGAAAGAAATCACAGTACATTTAATTGGTTACTCTCTGGTATTCCTGTAGTAGAGGAATTATTTAATGCTAAACTTAATGAATTTATAAACAAGATAAAATTATGAAATCAGATTCTTATTTCAGTGAAACAACACCTACAAATATTTATCCTACACATAAATAATTGTGGTAAATGGTAATTTCTAAGTGAGTAAGAATTTTTAACAAAATTTGATTTGGCACTTTAGAAATTATTCTAATATACTTTCCGTAGGAAAGTTGCTGAAAGCCCAAAACTATATAGGTGTATTCTAAAATGTACTTATTTATGGTATTGAGTTAAACTCAGTGACCTTTCTACGGAAAGTTCTTATTGTTGTTCGCCCTGCTTCTATAGCACAATGATAGTGCAGCTCACTTGTAATGAGCAGGTTGTAGGTTTGAGTCCTACTGGAAGCTCACTCCTTCTGTAATACTAATAGATTATTTAATTAACAATTAAATTTTTAAATGTATGAAACGAATTGTGAAATCTTGGTGGAATGGTATGAAAACTGTAGCTAAATGGTATAACATTAGAGATTATAGAGTTCTTCCATTCACAGTAATTTAATTTCTATTTAATTATTAACTAGATTTCTGAGAGTAAGTGCCAAACGGGTACTTACTAATGTAAGGGGGTGATAAATTTTACTTACTAATTCTATATATCTTGGGTGGTATATCAGCTGGTCAGATAGCTTGCCTGATAAGCAAGAGGTCGTGAGTTCAAGTCTCACCCATCCAACAAAATAATTTAAATTAACTAAATCTAATTTAAGGGTAATTATGAGATTAATTGTAGATACAGAAAATCCTGTAAAGATTGATGTAGATAATATTAGTGTTGATGATAGAATCAGCTTAATGGAATTATTAAATAAGTATCATCAAGTTATTATGTTTAGTACTAAGAGGATAATCAAATCTACATCAGATTTAGATGGGAGTGAACCAAAATGGATGTCGGAGTTATTAAAAGATGTTGGTAAAACTGTGGTATCTCCTTATAAAGGAATTTTCAAGGGTATCGAAGAAACATTTGAGGATTATTACTATATAATTGAAGAAGATAATGGGGATATTGTTTATGAGACATGTGTCTCTCCAATAGATTTCCATGTTTGATATATAATAATCATTTATGGTTAAGGCTGTTCATTAATTTGGACAGCCTATTTTTGTATAAATTAATACTTAATAGATTGTAAATAAATGAATAAACTTGAAAAATGGCTATGGGTTAATTGTACATTAAAAGACAATGGACAGACTAGTAATTCTTTATATTTCTATTATAAAAATTTAGAAATTAGATATTCTGACCATATAGCAAAGCAGAGTACTGGAAATTTACAAATAATTAAATCTTCTGTATTTGACTCTATCAACTATGCTGTATTTATAAAGGGAAGTGCTAAGATTATGATAATTAATGCCTCTAATGCTATAGACTTTATAATACACTATGCACAAGTTAATGAATTGTTAAATACTTCGACTATAACAGTTTCTGAATCTGTTAAGAAAGATGAATTAATTTTACCAGAAACTTTATATACACCAAGACCTATAAAAGACTCTGCAACAAATAGGATATTTAAAAAGAAAGAAGAATACTGGTCGAACACAGAAATAAAGTGTCTTAAACAAGCAATCAGACAATATTTTAATCAATCTTGTGGATTTAACACTATATTTACTAAATACTTAAAGGAAAACAAAGTAAGTTTTATACAGGCTATAAATTTATATAAAATATTAATCTTTAGTAATAAAACTTTATTTAGTGAAGGAAATCTTAGTAAGGTATATGATTATATAAAAAGTTTAGAATCTAAGGGGATTCAAAAAATACAATTAGGATGATTATACAACAAGTTAGATGTACTAACTATAACTTATATATTACAGGTGTATCTCCTAAGGATGAAACACATGGAACTATAGTATATAGAATACATAAGGATGGTAATATACAGAAATTTGTAGAAGAATATGAACCAGATCCTGAACATAAAGACTGTATATTAACTATTACTAGATTTATTCCGTTAGCTTATTTATATAGGTTTATAGCTGTAAATCAAGGTCTAGATTTAGATAAAGAGTTTGAGTTAAAAGAGACTCTTATAGAATCATTAGAACCTGATAAACCATTAGGAGGTAATTTCGGATGATATTTAAATTAAATTCAGCTGGAGTAATTCGAAGAATAATAAAGAATTCAGAAGATGCTAAAGATTGTAGTTCTCAAGTACAAGAGTTAATACCTTTTATAGGACACAAATGTAAATCACATGATATAATAGGTGTGTTTAAAGGTATAGAAGAATTTTGGAAGAACTATTATTATATCATAGAATTGGAAGATGGCGGATTAAAATGTCATACAATGGCGGATACTATTGAATTTATAGATTAACAATTATTAACTAATAAGTAATTAAATATTATATATTATAAGAACATGAATAATGTCTTTTTTAAAGATGGGTTTCTTACATCAACAGAAGCTCAAAATATTTGCAATGTGGCTAACGAAGTTATTGCAGGATTGACAGATTCACTAAATACTGTTCAATTTTATGATACTACAATAACTAGTATTGTATCTTCAGATACTGCAGTAAATGCAGGCAAAGGTACTACAGATACTTCATGGATTCAAGATGCCATAATTAAGATAGGTCAGTATAATTCTTTGATTGCTTGGCTTAAAGAAGCTATTAAGAACAAAAATGAAGCTATTGAAGAGTTATCAATTATGAGAATTCAGGAGTGGTCAGAATATGAATATCGTCCTAATCCTATAGCACCAAGTAAAAAAGATACAGTGACTAAAGAGGATGTAATTAGCAATTTGGATACGGCTAAACTAAATAGGTATTTTACTTTACAATCTAGAGCTGCTGCTATTGGTAAATTTATACATGAGAATGGTAGTGTTTCTAGAGCTAAGGTAATGTTAAATAAGGTAATTGCTGAACCAAATAAAGTTAGTGGCGCTGGTAGGGATACTGTCGTGTGTAGATATACACCTTCAGTTGAAGTAGATAAAGTAAATAATATGTTCTTATCTTTAATGTCAGAACATAGAAATTTAAATGCTCAACTTAATAGTATTAAAGCTGATGCTATTGAAGAAGCAAATAGACAGAACATTGCTAATGAGCAAGAATATCAAAAAGCTAGAGTTGCTTACTCTAAAGAGCAAAATGATTGGATTAATAAAACTGAAGATTTACAGTCAAGATTCAATCAGTATATAATTGCTGAGAAGGAAAAGATTAGTAAACTTAAGATTAATGTTCCTGATTCTTTGATGGAAACATACAAGTCTATTAAAGCTTTACTTACTGAGTAATTAAGAATAGCGTAAGGATTAGCATTAAGTATATTACATAAAGAATATAATTTGTTGCGAGGATTATCGCAATAGCACATGTTAAGTGTTTATTTTATGGTCGTTTCCACACAAATTTTTATCTCTAAGTATCACTTAAACATAATAGGGCTAAAAATATTATGTAGTGTTACTTGGTCTAAGTCTCAGTCTAAGTCGTGAAGACGAGTCTAAAGCTAAAACACATTCTAAGTCTATGCTGCTAATCCTTATGGTATTCTCTAGTTTGTCCTATGTTTCTTTAAACTGTAGGTGCTTCTATAATTAAGATTATAGTGACTTTTAATTCCTATACTTTTCAAGATGAGAAATCGGGAGGTTGATTTCCTACAATCAACGGGGGGTGGAGAAACTCTCCACCCTTTATTATTTAATTTATTTAGTTATGAAGAAATTATTTATTTTTGCTTTTGCAATCATTGCCCTCTGTTCAAGTTGTGGTAATGGTTGTTCTAGGTCAGTAGACTCTTCAGATAGTACAAGAGTCGATACTACCATTGTAACAGATACTTTAGCTAAAGATTCTGTAAATAAATTAGATACAGCAAACGTTGATTCCACTGTGAACTTCTCAATGGTTTGCCCTGACTAATTAATTAAGCTACTCTAATTGAGTAGCTATTTTTGTATATGTTTAAAAAACCACAAATTAGTTTAGAACAAAAATACGATGTTCCTTCGTTAGAAAATCAGTATAGAGATATTCTTAACAACTTTGATTTCAAGACTGTAGCTATGGTTATGTCAATGCCTTGTCGTCCTGTTTATGAAGATGATAACTATGATGAAATCATTGGTTATAAACCTTGGAAAATGTGGAGTAAACAAGGAATGAGGTTATATAATGAATCCGAACTTCGATACATGGCTAGTTGTATGTTACAAGAAGTAATGAAACGAGCTAGAGAAGGAGATACATTGTATTGGTCTTCATGTGGTCCATTTAAGGTTACTTATAGATTTGGTATCTTAGAGTTAAACTTCGTAATGGAAACGTGGAGTTGGGACTAACTAAACTAATTTGCTTTACTGATGGAGCTTGTCGAGTATCTACAGGTGATGGTGGAGTGGGAGTAGTATTTACAGATGGTGAAAAAGTAGTTCATCAATTCAATAAATACTTTAGTAATGTAACTAATAATCAAATGGAGATTATGGCAATTGTCTATGCTCTTCATAGTATTAGTTCTCCCATGGAATCCATTACTATTATTTCTGATTCACAATATGCTTTAGGTTGTATAACTAAAGGATGGGTTAGAAAAAAGAATCAGAAATATTGGAAGTTATTTGACAAGGTCTATGAGAAAGCAAAAGCCTTTTGTTCTAACATTAAATTTGAATGGACAAAAGGACATGATGTAGATGAATTTAATAATCTTGCAGATAAATTAGCTGTTGAAGCATCACACTTCGCAGATTTATAATTCTATTAAATATATACAATGAAATACAAGCACAAACTTGAAGCTTTAAAGCAGAAACAGAATTGGTGGTTAAAACTTCCTGCTGATGTACAAAGAGCTACAACTAAGCCAGGTTCAATCAAAACACGATGAGAATTCTATTTACAGTTATTATTCTTGGTAGTTGTTTCATTATGTTGATGGAACCAAATATAGATACTCATTATAAGATAGTCTGGTATAGTTGGTTTGGTAAAAGAAAATGGTTTAGATATGGACATTAAAAAACTATCTAAGAACTATGGTAAGGTAGTATTTTACTTCTTATCGTTAATTATTGATATTTGGTTAATTGATACTTCTTTAGGATTTATTAATTCACCAAGTGATATTGGAGTAATTGTAGGCACATGCCTATTAATTATGTCAATAGGTATCCTATTAGTATGGGGATATAGCATTGCAGTTAAATTTATTAATTTCATAAACAAATTAGGATGAAGAAAGTTTTTGTTTTTGCAAGTGCCTTAATTATGGCAATGAGTTTCACAAGCTGTGAGAGAATTGATGCTGGCTGTGAAGGTATTTTAGTTAATCTCTATGGTTCAGAGAGAGGTGTAGATGATGTATCTATGGTTACAGGACGTGTGTTTTATAACCCATTTACACAAGAGGTTTATGAATACCCTACTTATGTACAAACTATTGATTATCCTGTGTTTACTATTAATGCAAAGGATGGTTCAGAGTTTAAAGTAGACCCTAATGTCAACCTTAAAATAAAGGATGGTGCAGCTCCTAAAGTATTTCGTAAGTATCGTAAAAAATTGGGAGATGTAATTAATGGTCCTGTATTTAAATATGTTAAGGATGCTTGTCGCATTGAGATTAATAAATTTACAACTGACCAGATTGTATCAAATAGAGAGGCAGTAGAACAGGCTATTGAAAAAAGACTCTCTTCTCTTCTTTATAAAGAAGGGTTTATTCTTGATCAATTCACTAGTGGATTACAATATCCTAAGACTATTGTAGATGCAGTAGATGCTAAGAATAGAGCAATTCAGTTAGCACAGAAAGCTGCTAATGAAGTACAGGTAGCAGAAGCAGAGGCAAAGAAGAAGATAGTAGTTGCAGAAGCAGAAGCTAAAGCCAATACTATTGTAAACTCTTCTCTTACTCCATTACTTGTTAAGAAGCAGTGGATTGAAGCTTGGGATGGACATCTTCCTAAGGTTACAGGTAATTCATCAACATTAGTAGGTCTTGATAATTAATTAAATTTATGATAGAGTTATTTATATTTAGTGTAGTTGCAGCGGTAATAGAATTTCTATTGCTTATTGATTTGGAGCCTAAACAACCAATTCCATTGTGGGCAATTGTAGTTAGTATACTAATTCTGCTTATACCAGGTCTAAATCTGATATTAGTTCTAGGATTAGGAATAATATTAACTATAGCATGTTATAATGGTTTAAGCTTGAAAGGTTCAAATCCAGTAAGTAAATTCTTTAAATCTTTAAATAGAACTATTTAATTGACAATCGAAGGTTCATTTTATAAAATTGTACCTATAAATGATAATTCTCCTTTTTATGATTTGTATTTATTAAGGAGTATTAAGAGTAAAACTAATCCCAGAGATGAATTTCAACTTGAAGGATATGGTATGCCTCTAGATTCAGCAATAGGTCGAATAATTAGATTTGCTATAAATAATGAACATAAAGATGAAGTTCTTTCTTTAAAAGAATACTTAGAAGAGTATGAGCGAATTAGTAAAGGATTGTCTATCTGATAGTTACCGTACTATTTATAAAGGTTTAGATGCAATATGTGAATGTCTAAATACTCTTTACAATACAAATAGTGGAGGATGTTGTTATGTAGCATATTGCATTGCTCAACTTTTGGAAAAAGACTCTATCCCTTTTGATGTTGTAGTATTTGATGATTTTGATGCTGACTCTTTATCTGAGTTAGGTGAAGAATGTTATCACATAGCCATTAGAATAGTTATAGATGGCGAAGATTATATAATTAATCAGGGAAATTTTGAACTTGATGAAATTACTATCTTCGAAAATGTAACATCTGATGACCTATTTAAATACTATAAAAGATTTAAGTGGAATGAAGTTTATGAAATCTTTAGGAATAAATTTATCAAATATGTAATTACATTGCTTTATGAAAACTTTACCCATTCTTTACGAGAAAGAAGGTCAAATTGTACAAGTAAATGATAAATTTATTTATGAAGATTCTATTTATCAAGTATTTAAAGGTGGAATAGCATTATATGAAGAGAAATATTATGCTAGTTCTAAACCTATAAAGCTTAAAAAGAAAGACTTAACAAATAGGAAAAAGAAAGCAGATACATATTTAGTTAGATACTTCACACTTGAATTTGCACCTGAATCTTGGTTGCAAAAGGAAGGATTCACAATTATTACAAATTAAATTATGGATTACATTGATTTTAAGTTAGGTACATTTAAAGACTTTAAAGGTCAGTATCGTCTCATTGTTGGTTGCTGTATCAGTGAGCCAATTGAGAAAGGGTTAGTAGCTACATGGGGTGGCACACAAGGAACTCCTCTTCTTAGAGCAGTTAAAGTAGGTATTGCTGTATATAATCCTACAGATGACTTTAGTTTGGAAGTAGGTGAACAACATGCAAGAGAAAGAGCTGAAAAATCTCAACCTATCCTCTTTACCACAGCAGGTTCAGTAATTAGTAACGAAGTTTCTGTTGCGCTTTTAAACCAAGCTATGACTAACTTTGCTAAGGATCCAGAATCTGTAATTCCTGGTTATAAAGAGGCTACAGCTAAGTATGCTAAAATCAAGGAGTCCGAGGACTTTATAAATAATACAGACGATGATAATGTTGACACTGTGCTACAAATGATAAAAGACGGTGTTGATGTTAAAGCTTTGGTAGATAAAGTATCACCTTACGTAAATGCACTTAAAAATGATTCTTCGTTAGTGGATTAAAAATATAGGTTTGGTAGTTATTGGTCTAATTATAGGGTTTAGTAGTTCTTATTTAATTAAGAAACCAGAAACTATAGTTAAACCTATAACTACTGAATTAGTTAAGGATTCATTAGTTAGAGATACATTATATAAAACTAATGATTCTATAGTTACTAAAATTATCTATTTAAATAAAGAATATGAAGGGAAGAAAGATAGCATTATTAATAATGATGTTAGTTCCGATTTGCTCTTTTTCTCAGCATATATCAAATCCTACATTAATAGATACAATTCACTTGTCGATTCCTGTAAACGAAGGTGAATTAGTAACTATTACTGATAAACAATTGAAAACTGCTAATCTCATATTTCTGGAACATGAGAAACTTTCTAAAGAAGTTCCCTTGTTAAATGAGAAGATAAGTAATTTGGAGAAGATAAATAGTATTTGGCAACACACTGATTCTATTAGAAAGTCTAATGAGCTTAAATATATTAAAACTATTAATAATAATGATAGTAAAATTAAACAGCTTAAAAAAGACAAAAATATACTATTAGGTACGTCATTTACTAGTATAGCTTTATTCTTGCTTAGTTTATTCTTGTGAAAACTAGAGATGCCAATGGTGTGTATTATAAATTTCCTGATAGAACATGTAAAGATTGTCTTAAATATCCTTGTTTAGATGGCATGAATAAGTTGTTATGTGATTTAGCAGCTTATGGATGCAAACATTATACTACGAAAATAACTGAGGATGCAGCAGACAACACTACATGCTAAATTACTTGCTGAATGTATGGATTCTATGGGATATACTAATTATGTATTTGAAGATATAGAAACACAAGAACCTGACTTTAAATATGTAATGTGTGTTAGATTTCCTAATTGGAATCAGAATACTATCGAGATAGGTGATGTAGGATATTTAAATATACGATTTGTAGAAGAAGGAATTGATAAATGGTTTGATGGAACAGATTTTATACCTTATAAATATACTAATATAATCTTTATAAAATTTATAGAGGAAAAATCTAAGGTTGATATTACAGATATAATAATAGATTAATATAACTAGATTCACATAATTAGATTACTATGAAAATATTGATAAGAATTTATATATGACTATTTTAGGAGAAAAACTTCAGGCTGCTTTAGACAATAAATCTAATGACGTAAACAACTTTGTATGGAAAGGTCCAAAAGTAAACGGAGAGCAAAAAGAGATAAAGCTAGTTGATGCAACATATGAACAACTACATAAGTGGTATCTTCATTGTCAAGAAATGTTGTACAATACTGACGGCAAATATCCTGGGCGATTAACTCTGTTGGACATCATACAAGACCAAATCGAGTGTTGCAGAGCTGAACTATTAGTTAGATGGTTAGGTTCTGAGAAAGGTTATACTCGTAGTAGATGCTTGGAGGATTTACGAAATATTATAGCTACAAATAAAGAACAAATAAATGCTGAAACTATTAAAAAGTATCCTATTAGTTCAGTTATGGAAGGTGTTCCTACTGAATATAGTAAAGTAGCCATTAAAACAGTAATGAACGCTTGCTTGGATATGTTGGGTGTTGTAGATACTACACATATTACATTAAATTTCATCTTGAAGATGGGTTTATGGTTCACCCCACAGGAAATGCAAAAGGATTTGTATCGTAAAGATCCTGAAACAGGTAAGATGAAGGATAGACTACAAGTAGTGACAGAAGAGATGCGTCTTGATTTGAAGCCATATCAGAAGTTATATATTAATGATACTGGCTTATCTTATAAGGAGTTCAAGACCATTTATATGTTACGTAAGGATAAGTATTCTAATCTTGATTCTGATTTACTTAAACTCTTATCTGAAAAAGTACTTTATCGTTTCCAGGAACAGTGTGAAAGACAGGCTAAACAATGGGAAGATAAAGCTAAAGAGATTATTAAAGTAGCAGAATTGAAAGGATGGGATGTTACAAGAGACATTAACTTGTAATTAGCATAATTAAATATGCCAATTATGCATGATTTATTTGAGCCTATCTCTCGTGATGAAAGGCAGGCTCAAGCACTTAAAGCTTGGATTAAAGCTAAAGGACATGGGACTATTGTAGGATGTACTGGATTTGGTATCCATTACGAAAATTCATAGTTAAATTATTAACTTTAATATATAGGTAAAATTTATTTTGCACCTGTAAAATATTTTAATATACTTGTTAAGTAACAATAAAAAATTACTTATGCAAGAAAAATTAAAATATTACAGAACTTTAGCAGATGAATTTTTAAATTCATCAATCTCTCTTACTAAAATGGCAGAAAGAGAAGGCATTTCTAGACAAACATTAGCTAAGTATTTCAAACAACTTGGTGTAGAGATTGTTAATAAGCAAAATAGATTAAAATTTGATAATACAGTATTTGATTCTATAGATACAGAGGAGAAGGCATATTGGCTAGGATTCATATTTGCTGATGGGACTATAAACTCTAGTCCCTTAGAAGCTGGTAAGAAACCTAAATACACTATGGAAATATCATTAAAAGTAGATGACTTTCATCATTTGGAAAAGTTTAATACTTTTATGAAATATGAGAAAAATGGTGTTAAAATTCAAGATACTAGATGTGGAAAAGTTACATGTAAACGTTGTAGATGGACAATAACTGATAAACATTTATGGGAAACTCTTAATAACTATGGGTGTACTCCTAGAAAGAGTTTAACATTAAAATTTCCTGATGAAGATATATTTAAGTCTAAGGATTTAATAAGGCATTTCATTAGAGGTTATTTTGATGGTGATGGATGCTTTACAAGACATATATATATTAATACAGTGTCTCCATCAGTAAGCTTTCTTGGAACTAAAGCATTTCTTGATAAAATCTTAGAATATTCTAAAATAGAATCAAATTATAGACATGATAAACGTCACACAGAGTTTACATGGACACTAGAATATCACAAAGAACCTGGAATAAAGTTAATTAATTATATGTATAATAATTGTACTGTTTATTTAGATAGAAAGTACAAATTATATGAATTTTTTAAAAATGGAAGCCGTTCTGTTCAGGAATGGGCAGAATTATCATCGAGCAAAATCGGTGGAGGCCCTGTAGAGGGTAATACCGAGGTAATAGAAGAAATTAAAGAATCTTCTACACCGTACAGCATAGAGAATGAACCTAATGAATAGTCTAGTTAATACTAGACTATTTTTGTTAGAATATAATTTCTCCACGAGTGTTCGATGCCCCAACTGAAATAAGTGGGTAAAAATCTATGCGGGACTTACTAGTAATAGTAAGAAAGTAGGATAAAAAGCCTACTGATAACAAAATCGAAGACTAGAGTAGCTTTAAATGCCATAACTAAATTACGATCAAAGTATCCTACAATTTCAGTACTAGTGGTAGTACCTTTTGATAATTTAAAAGAACAATGGTCTAAAGAACTTGACAAAAGAGGTTTGGGATTCAATACTGATGTAAGAGTAATGATGGGAGCATCTAAAAAGGAATGGTCTTGTGATTTACTAATTATCGATGAAGCTCATAAAATCAATAGTGAAGTTCTTAGTAATGTTCTCACAAATACCAAGTTTAAATTGATACTTGGTTTAACTGCTACTTTTGAAAGATTGGATGGAAGACATGAAATTTTAGCTAAATATGCTCCAGTTGTAGATACTATAACTATGGAGGATGCCCTCTTTAATGGGTGGGTAGCTAAATATAAAGACTATGTAGTTGTTATTGATGTCCCTGATATTGATGTTTATCAGAAATATAATAAAGAATTTAATGAACACTTTGAGTTCTTTCAATGGGACTTCAACAAGGTCATGTCTATGACAGGTAAAAATGGTTTTACTAATAGATGGCAATATTGTAAGGATATCTATCCTGATGATTATGCCATGCAAAAAGACTATTTAAAATTTGTCACATTTCATGCTATGGGTTTTATGAAAACTATGCAGTCTAGAAAGAAGTTTGTACAAAATCATCCTGAGAAAATAAGAATAGCTAAAGAGATAATTAAGTATAGAAGTGATAAGAAAATTGTCACTTTTAATGCTAATACTGCTATGGCTGAAGCATATAAAGAGGGATATGTTTATACTGGTAAAGAAGGCAAAAAGAAGAACAGAATAACACTAGAAGAGTTTTCTAAAATGCCAAGTGGAGTATTAAACAGCTGCAAGATGGCAATTGAAGGCTTGGATGTGCCCGATTTATCAGTAGGTATACAAACTGGTATAGATAGTAGTAAAACTAAAGCTGTACAGTCTCTCGGAAGAGTAGTACGATTAGCAGAGGGTAAACTGGGTGCTGAATTTTTTACATTAGTAATTAATGATACTGTAGAAACTAAGTGGATGCAAAACGCCAAGAAGGATTCTCAGATTGAAATTATTGATGTAGAGAATTTAATGCATGTTCTGAAAGGCGAACCATACGAGCTTTATAAAAGAAAGATTAAGAATTTTACATTTAGGTTTTAATTAACTATGGAAATGTATTATACAAAACGAGAGTATAATTCTATGAAGAATGCTCTCACTAGTGAAAACAAAAGATTGAAGAAAGAAATAGAAAAACTCAAAAAGAAGATTAAGGAACTTGAATATACTAAGGAAGTAGTATTTGAGCCTGACTTTGAGTTGAATCCTGTTGACATTCAGCCAACAGATGTAGCACCAGAGGATAGTACTCCTGAGACTATATCTGAATAGCTAAGAAAGGTTTCAATAAGATAGATAAAATGATTCACGTAACTAAACTCTAAAGCTATAACTAGTATTATAAGTTTAGTGTTAACCTATTTAAATATGTTAATTAAGCGTGAAGAATTTAGAATTAAAGCAGCAGATATTATTTTGTGAAAAATATAAACTTGATGCAAATCAACTTCTGTTGCTAGAAATTATCCTCATTGCCCAAGAAGGCGATGATGCAGAAATTGTCCAGCTTTATTTTCAATCAAAGGCAAAGGGAAGCCTATTGAATAATTTAATTAAATTGCAAGAAGTTGGAGTTATACTTAAATCTTATAAAATGCCTTGTAAAGGTGAAAGATTAGATTTAAATACAATTCCTATTAATAAGAATCTTGTGAAAGATTTTTATAAATGTTCTTTTGAACTAGGTAAAGAATTATTTGAAGTATATCCACAGTTTGCAACTATTAATGGAAGTCCTGTAGGAATCAGAAGTGTTTCTAAGAAATTTGATAGCTTAGAAGACTTTTATAGATTTTATGGGAAGACAATAAAATGGAAACCTGATTTTCATAATCATATTATAGAACTAGTTAAATGGGCAAATGAGAATAACATTCTTAATACTACTTTAGCTAATTTTGTAATAGATCACAAATGGGAAGAATTAGAAGCATTAAAGAATGGAGAATTAGTTAATGTTAATTTTGATGCTGTTAAGATTGTCTAATTAATTAGGTTGTGACTAAAAAATTAAGTGGATTAGAAGAGTTCTTTCAATTAGTAGATGAAGGACGTGAGGGACACAATATAGGACTTAGTACTGGTTCACCTAAGTTAGATTTATATACCGATGGAGTTCTTCCAGGCACTTCTTATTTAATAGGAGGTGCTTCAGGAAGTGGTAAGTCTACCTGGGCACTTTGGACTTATGTATATCAACCATTAATGCATTATTTAAATGGAGATAGTCCAGAGCGTGATCCTAGATGGTTATTATTCTCACTGGAGATGACCCGAAGTCAAGTATATGCTAAGTTAGTTAGTATGTACATATTTGACAATTACGGAGTTGAATTGCGATTCAAGCAGATATTCTCTAGGGGAAAGGATTGTGTATTGTCTGATGAAGAATATGAACTCTTAACTAAATGTAAAGACTTTATTAAGATTCTTGATGAAAGGTTATCTTTTTATGAAGGTAGTCTTACTGAAGCAATCTATTTAAAGGAAGTAAACGAGGAATTATTAAAATGGGGTAAATTTGAGAATGGTAAATACATTCCAAATAATCCTAACATGTTCTTAGGTATTATGATTGACCATATGACCTTGGTAAAGGCAAGTGGCGGTCGAACTAAGAAAGATGAAATTGATGCAATTTCTAGAGATTCTGTTCAAATCAGAAATAATACTAAAATTGTATCTCCTATAATGATTTCTCAGTTTAATAGAAATGCTAATGGTCAAGAGAGAATGAAACAAGGCTTACAAGATCCATCTATGGAGGATTATAAAGACAGTGGATCACTACTTGAAGATTCACAGGTAGCTATAGGTTTATTTAGTCCACATAAATATAAATTGTCTACTTATAAGAAATATAATATCAAGATACTAGAGCAGTGTTTTATTGGAGTATTTATTTTAAAGAGTAGATTTGGTTCTTCGGACTTAATGATTCCTACTGGTTTTTATGGTGATTGCAGTCATTATGTAGATTTACCTAAACCTGAGAATATATTTGACTGGGAGAAATATACTAGTCCTAATTGGTTATTAGAAGATGAAGTTCAACAACTAAATGTTGAATTAAATAATGTAGATGAGATAGAGGGATTAGATAATAGTGAAAATAAATATTCATTTACGTTATGAGTCAAATAATTGGACTTGGTGGTTTTTCAGGAAGTGGTAAAAGTAGTTCTTTAGCATATTTAGATCCTAAAGAAACATTTATTATTAGTTGTACTCCAAAACAACTTTCTATTAGAGGCTTTAGAAAGAATTATAAGAAATTATCTCAGACTAAAGTTAAGAATAAGGAAGGAAAAGAGGTAGTTAAAATAGAGGGTAATTGGTTCTACAGTAATGATTTTACTAAGGTAGAAAATATTATGAAAATTGTAGATACTAAAATGCCTCATATTAAGGTGCTTGTAATAGATGATGCCAACTATCTTCTTTCGCAAGAATTAATGTCTAGAGCCCTTGAAAAGGGATATGACAAACATACTGAGCTTGCAATGCACTATTACACTTTACTTACTGATGCAATGAATCTTCGGGATGACCTTGTAGTTGTGTTTATTTCGCATATTGTTAACGATGGAAATGATTTAGATCCAAGTTACAAGTTATTTACTACAGGAAAATTACTTGATAGAAGTGTCAATATTGATGGGATGTTTAATTATTTGTTCTATGCTGAAAAACTTATTGATAGTGTAACAAATGAGGTAAGTTATAAATTTAGAACACATTCCTTAGGTAAAGATACTTGTAGAAGTACTGCAGGCTGTTTTGAAGATATGTATATTGAGCCAAACATGAAGGCTGTAATAGACAGAATTAATGAGTTTGAGAACGAAGATTAATTTAACTAATTAACTAATATAATATTTGAATATGAAGCTGGACATTATTTTGCATTACGAATTGAATGAGAAAACTCAAGAGATGACTTATCTTGGCGAGGATAAGGTAGAAGTAGATACCGCTAAGAAAACTACTAAATCTAAGAAGAGTTCTTCTAAGAAAGATGAAAATCCTGAACCTATTGTAACACTTGATACTAACAAGCTCATACTTACCCAAGGAGCTGTGGACTTGTTACAAGTCTGTGAAGATTGTCGTGTGGACATCAAGTATGACAAGAGAGGTAAGAATTTAGTTCCTTGTATAGGTACTGATTCTGCATTTAAGTGTAAGGGTGGTAATCTTTTAACTGCTAAGAATACTATTAGATATGGTGGTGCTAACAATAATAAGTTGGCTAGCTATGGTACTACTTTTAAAATGGAACCAACTGATAAAGAGGGTATTTATTGGCTTGTAGGCGATAAAACACCTGAAGAGAAGAAGGTTCCTAAAGAATTAGTTAATATTGAGTCTGAACTTGATTTAACTGATTTGGATAATATAGAGGAATCTACAGATGTTAGTTCTCTAGATTTTACACTATAATTAAATAGAATAATTAATTGATTAGATAACTAAATATTAAGAGATTATGAAACATTAAATTTGAAAATTTTATAAAGTATGTCATTTAATTTTGGTCTTTCTGCTGAGTCTGCTGTTCGTTCTACTATTCGTCCTCTTGCACCTTGGGAAATTCACGATGTTGAATTTAAAGGTGCTGAAATTCGTAAATTCCAGGGTAAAAAGGACCCTAATGCAGTTTATGAGTTGCTGACGATTAAATACGAAAATGAAGATGGTTATTTCAATGTAGATTTGTTCTTCCCTAAGGATGGTGATGATGTCCGTCCTGAGTTCGATGGACAGAATGGAGGTAAAGTACATATGGCTTCATCCTTCGAAAATACAATGGCAATAATCAAGCAGACTGTACAGATTTTAAATCCAAAAGGTTTTGATACATTGCAAAAGGCTAGTGTTAAGTGTACTAGTTTTGAACAGCTTGCTGGAATGGTAGTTAAGGTACTTACTCCAGTAATAGGAAAGAAGATTAAGATTAAATTGACAGGTCGAAATCGTGATGGTAAAGTGGTTGCTCAGATTCCACGTATTTTAGCTCTTAATAAGGAAGAAGAAGCATTTATCTGTGATAACTATATTGGAGAGAAACTCTTCTGGTCTGATTATGAGACTACTAAACGTGACGAATTCTTGAAGGCTAAACCAACTGACCCAGAGAAGGCTGGCGAAGATACAGTTGGAGTAGATGAAGCTCCTAAAGATGATTTAGATCTCGATAGTTTGCTCTAATTAAATAATTCTCTATGGACTTTAGCTTTGAACCTAAAGTTACTAGGGAGTTTCTTCTAAGTCAGAATAATGAGGAAACCTATATGAGTTATTATTTAGGTATTCCTGTAACCAAAGGTTTATTTTGTAGTCCATTGCGACAAGATAAGCATACTACATGTTCATTTTTCAGGGGCAAGTCTGGAAGGTTATACTTCAAAGACTTTGCCACTGGAGAATGTCTTGCTTTTGAGAATGTTGTAATGAAGAAGTTTGCTTGTGGCTACCATGAATCTCTAAAAATTATTGCTAAAGACTTTGGACTTATTAAAGGTAAGCATCCGGAATCTAAGCCAATAATTAAACAAGAGAAATTTAGTGGCGATAAGCAAACTTTTATTCAGATAGAACAGAAGGAGTTTTCGAAAGAAGAGTTAACATGGTGGGCACAATATGGTATAACTAAACCTATATTAAATAAGTATAGAGTATTTAGTTGTAAAACAGTCTTTTTAAATGGTTCTATATTTAGTCAATCTACTCTAAAGTGTCCTAGTTATGGATATTACTTTGGAAAGAAAGAGCATATAGAACAATGGAAGATTTATTATCCGACTAAAACTGATTACAGATTTATAGGTAATATTTCAACCAAGACTATTCAAGGTTACAGACAATTACCAAAGTCTGGTAAGTTACTTGTAATTACAAAGTCACAAAAAGATTGTATGTGTCTTTATAGTATGGGGATATCCGCCTGCAGTCCTCAAAGTGAAACTCAGTTTATTTCTGATACTATCTTAGAAGATTTGAAGCAACGATTTGAGAAAATAGTGCTCTTATTCGATTCAGATTTGACTGGTGTACACTATACTAATGTACTCAGAAGAAAATATGATTTCCTAATTCCTTGTATTATACCAAGAAAGTATGGTGCTAAGGATATTAGTGATTTCTATAAGAAGTATGGAAGAGAGAGTACTATTGAATTTATTAAAAAATCAATTAAATATATAAAAGAATGGGAAAGACATAGGTGAATACACAAGTAACAGTAACATATAAGAACGGCAAAACTCAAACATTCCAGACTATAGAAGAAGCTTCCGAAGTAACTAAATTGACAGTTAATTCAATTAAGTCAAGAGCTAATAAACCTGGCTCTGGTGCTAAATCTAAAGATGGTATGACATTTCAATGGGCAGATCCTGCTGTCAGAAGGAGTCTTACTGCTAAAAAGAGTAAGAAGAAGGGATCTACTTTTGAACTTGAAATTGTACATAAGTTGAGAGAGATTGGCTATCCTAATTGTATGACTAGTCGTAATAAAGATAAAACTCTAGATGCTAATAAGGTAGACATTTGTGATGAGGAAGTTCCTTGTTATATACAGGCTAAGTACACTCAGAACATGCCTAATTATTTTACAATTAGAGATGCTTGCAGCTTAAAGGATAAGCCATTTGTAATGTGCTGGAAGAAAGCAGGAAAAGACGGAGAACAAAGTCCAGGTACAGTTGCCGTTATACCTATAGATTACTTTTATGAACTAATTAATAAGGTTAGTTAAAATGAATACCTATTTAATTCCTTGGAGTGACTCAGGAGAATGTGATATTCTTAAAATTACAGCAAATAGTTATGAAGATTGTATAGATAAAGTAATTGAACATTATGCTGAAGAATTTGACTCAGATGCTTTAGCGGAATGTATGGATTATGATGAGTTTTCACAATTAATGTGGGATAATCACGATATTTTCTTAGGAAACATTCATGAAATTGAAGAATACGAATCTTAGGATTGCACTAGACTTAGATGATACTATATTAGACTGGTGGGGAGCTTATAAAAAGAGATTTCCTAACAGTGATTTCACTAATCAAAGTACAATAACTAGGAATGTACGTAAGTTAAAATATGATAGAGACTTCTGGGAGAATTTGGAGTTGTTAGAAACTCCTAATTTTGAGCCTCATATCTATGCAACTAAACGTATAATACAAAAGAGTTACACTCGTAATTCTTTAATTAAAAATGGTTTACCAATAAAACCTATTTACCAGATGTATTATCAAAATGGTAATAAGGCTGACCTAATTAAGGGCAGGTGTGATGTTCTTATTGATGATAGTTATAGTAATGTAGCTAAAGCAATAAAGAGCGGATTACCTGCTCTTCTTATTGATAGACCACATAATCAGAATGTGGAATGTGAATTTCGCATATATCACTTAGATTACAATGAGATTCTAGATGCCTATTTAAATGAATTAGATATTCTAGGTTATGCAACTTAGTGAAATTAAACTCACACCACTTCTTGATACTCTTCAACTAGTTAAAATAAGTGATGCTGAGTATTTTTCACCTAAATATGGTGAATGTATAAGCAATTCTAGATTAGGACTTCTTAACCCAAGACAAGGGGGTTCTCCAGAATCGTTTTTTACAGGGTTTAAAGATGAAGGTTTCATTTCTAGTTTAGTTATAGGCTCAGCTGTCCATGAACTTGTATTGCAAAATGAAAGTTTTGAACTAGCTCCTGCATTGGGTAAGCCTACTGCTAAGATGGGAGCTATGGCTGATGAACTATATCCTATATGGTTAGAACATCCTATTAGGACTTCTGATATTACAGAAGCTTCTAATAAGATAAACTATTATAAAGGAAAACTAACTCCTGACCGAATTAAACAAGTTAATGAGCAATGTATTCCTTATTGGAAAGCTAGAAAGCAATTAGTTAGTAATTCTGATAAAGAACTTATCTATTTAGATGATAAAAGTAGAGATACTGTATATAATTGTGTTGAAGCCTTAACTAATAATCCGCAAGTTCAAGAATTGCTTCATCCTTCTGGACTTATAGATGCCCCAATATCTTTAAATGAGAATGCACTCTTATTAGACGTTCAAGCGGAATGTCCAAATGGTAAAACATTTATAATACACTTAAAAGCTAAGCTTGATAATTTTACTATTGACTTAGAGTCTGACACTGTAGTAGTTAATGACGTCAAAACTATTGGTAAAGTGGTTTCAGAGATAGATAGTAATATTAGCAAGTATCATTACAGTCGAGAATTGGCTATGTATCTTTTCTTATTACGTTTGTATGTAATTAAAGAGTATGGAATTGAAAATCCTACAATGAAAGCTAACTACTTAGTTGTATCGACTGTTCCTCAGTATTATACTAAGGTAAGAGCTATGACTAAAAAGGAATGCTATGCAGGATTACATGAGTTCCGCACTCTTTTACGATATGCAGCTTATCAAATTGGCTATAATGGATATTCTCTTTAATTAAGATTATAGGTTAATAAATATTTTAATTAAAGTGGAACTTAGTGATATAAGCTTTGATAAAACATTAGCAATATATCAGAAATTCTTTAGTTTACATTTCTTAAATAGTAATTTAGGTGATAAGTTAGCAGTTATTGCACTAACTTGCTATTTAACTAATGAAATTAGAAAGAAAAATCCTGAAACTACTTGTTATGATATTTTGCTAAAAGTGGGTAAAGATTTTGGCAAGGTAGATAAAAATACCTTTCTAAAGTCATTAGGGGCTATCTGTCAAGATTTTATGTATGGAGTTAAGGATTTTCCAGACTTCGGAGTAGAATTAAAGAAGATGCCTCAACAACTCAAAAAATTATTAGATTCCTATGTACCATTCTAATTTAATTAGATGGTCATAATTTCATTATTTTTAGATTAATAAATTTTCACAATTTTATATTTGGCACTTTTTTCTAAGAGCCTTATAGTTGTAAGCATTAGTTAAGTAATTAACTATAGATTAATTAATTAATAGATTCAATGAAAATGATTTATGTTTTAAAAGGAATTAATAATTATGAGTACAACTATTTTGAATTTTAAGAGTGTAACAGTAAGTGCAGCAAGTAAAGAAGAGGCTATTGCTAAAATCGAGGAGCAGCATTTTCATGTAAATGGCGATGCAACTCAGGCATATAAGAATGCTAAGGCTAAGCATGAGGGAGTTTGGACTGAGAAAGATGAGAAAGCATTTAAGCTTGATTATTTGGAGAAGAAAGTAAAGAGCTGTCCTGGTGCTGGTTATTATATTACTGTTGAATCTGCTGTTGCTGATACTCGTCAGCGTCCATATAAGATTGAGGATGTAAAAAATGAGGGTAAGCGTAAGTTTAAGTCATTCTACAAGTGGGTTGATGCTAATGGCAATGTAGTTTGCAAGGTTGATACTAACAAGACTGATGCTAAGAACGCTATCAAGGAACTCTATAAAAATGGTGAGTTCAGAGGCGATGCTAAGTTGATTAAGACTAAGGATGTTGTAGAGGGTAACGCAGTTGTTGCTACAGCTAAGTACACTCCTTCTAAGAGTACTAAGACTGGTACTTGGACATTCTTCGGTATTGAAGTTGCTTAATTGTAAAATACGAAATATAAGTTAATTGTTAAGGTGATTGTCCGTGAGGATAGTCACCTTTTTTTTATATTTTTAGATAAAATAGGGTCAGATACATCTAATTATATAATACAATACATTTTAATGGAAATTACAACCGAACAACTTCTCCTAGGAAAGGCTACAAAGATTAAGGATAAAGAATATTTCACAACTGAGCAATATGTTACTCCTTTTATAGATAGAATGTCTAAATTTACTGATAAGTTTACTATTCAAGTTAAACCTGCAGATCAAATTAGTTTAACTAAGGATGGTGAAGTAAATTTTGAGAATATTGTCTATAATAGAGTATGGGTAGAAGCAGAATTACCTGGTGAATATGCTTATGAAGGTCATACTCAGTCTGTCAGTCTTTTGTATGCTTTAGACACTCGTAAACCTATTTATAAGATATTTCAGAATGCTGTTCGTAGTGCTTGTCTTAATATGTGTGTCTTTTCACCAAATCTTTTACAGGTACGTGAACTAGAACCGGAGACGGCTATGGAATATACCTTTGTAAACCAGGTAATGGAAATGACAGATAATACGAAAGCAATGTTAAATCAATTATCTAATACTTTTATTAAACGTAATGAACTAACTAATTACTTAGGTAGTTGGGTGGATAGATGTATTGGAGCTAAGTTTAATTCTGGATTTGGAACAGTAAAATTAGCAGAATCTACAGCTATTGATGCTTATAAAAAGTTAGTAATTGATGAGAAGTCTGACTATTATACTCCAGAGGGAGATATAAATATGTTTGATGCCTATAATGCTTTCACTGATATTATCACACATGACAAAGGACGTGATATAGTCAATAAATATGAAAAGATTTATTTGGTTAAGGATATCTTAGGCATCTAATTAAAGAGATTATAACTAGTTATTGCAAAATCTGATTATAATTAGGTTTTGCATTTAACTAAATATTAAATATAATTAATAGATTTAGCTTATGAAAAGATTACAGAATTTAACAGCTTAACAGCTTATTTAAACATTTAACAATGAAAAAAGAAACCAGAAATCGTATTGAGAAGTTATTTAATTATGCTAAGGACAATAATTTGAGTGTACTCGCAGCATGCAAGGCTAAAAAGTATAACTATAATACTTTATTAGCTACTCTTAATTATGCCCGAAATAATTGCACAGATACAGATATACTTGAAATGTACGATTCTGTAAAGAAATCTGGAAATAATGTAGAACACATAGATACTGATGAAAAAGCAGAGACAGAATTAATTAGGGATGAAGATGGTAAGATTATAAGTTATAGATTTAAGATATTTCGTCGTGATAAATCTCCTGTAGTTGGAGTATTAACTAGAGATGAAATGAATCTTATTTATAGACTTTATTCTTATTACGGTTCTAGTCTTACTCAACGTCAGGTCAGTCGTCATTTTCCTGACTATTCACTTGTCGACTTTAAAAGAATCCTAAGAGCTTTTAATATTACGAAAGCTTGTAGTCCATTTGCACCTCATGTTATTGAAGAACACTCTAAAGAGGAACTTCAAGAAATGCAACTACGAGAAAAAGAAAATGATTTCTTAAAGGCAGTAGAGAAAAATGAGGTAAGAGACCTTAAACAATTAATTGTTAAACTAACACAACAGAACTCTAAACTAATTACAGAAGAGAAGTTGGTAGAACTAATTAAATCTACTAATAAAGATTATAAGGAGCTTCCAGTTAACATTAATAATGGTAATCCAACTTATCCAGCATTAATTATATGGTTGTCTGATTTGCATATAGGAGCTTATAATGCTAAATATAGTAGTTTTGTAACTCTTTCTAATTATGATAAAGAAGAGATTAAAGCTAGATTAGCTAAGATAGTTCAGACATTTGCAGGACAGTCTTATGGTGCTGTATATGTAGTTAATCTTGGAGATTCTATAGATGGGTATAATAAGGAAACTACTAGAGGTGGACATCAACTTCCTGAGGTAATGGATAATAAGGAAATCTCCGAAGCATTCACTGAATGTATGGTAGAGTTCTTTAAATCTCTTAAATCCAACATAAAATGTGATGAATTTAACTATCTTTGTATAGGCGAGAGTAATCATGGAGGTGATTGGGAATGGGTAAATCAAAAATTACTTGCTGCTTATTTAGCTAATGAAGGTATTAAGAGTTATATTAGTAACTTTCCCATTGACAATTTCACTATTGGTAAACACTCATTTTTGTACACACACGGTAAAGATAATAATAATCAGTCTCGTCAATTCCCACTTACGCTTAACCCTCAAACTGAATTATATTTTGCTAATTACTTGGTAGAAGCCAATATTAGAAATGAGCATATATATATAGTAAAGGGAGATTTGCATAATTATGCTTATACTACAGGTAAGCAGTTTGATTATATTTCAGTAGGGAGTATGTATGGAAGTAGTAATTATATAGTTGCTAATTTCGGACATACTAAATGGAGTATTAATTATTCTATAGTTACAGAAGACAATATGATGATGGGAACTATTAAAGGTTCTAATTAATTAGATAAACTAAAAGTATTATTAAATAAGAATTTCATGTTGACAAGAAATGATGTTCTAGGTAAAGCAATACATGAATGTTTAGTAGACATGTATAGATGGGCACAACCATCCATAGATATAGATAAACTTATAGAAAGTGGTTTTAAAGACTCTGAAGAAAATCCTCTTTATAAGAGACATTATCTCTCACAGGATAATTTTATTTATATAAGAAATTCTTTTAAAATTGCTTATGGTATTGTAGATGATTGGGATGATACTTTTGATACTCTTATTGATTATCTAGTTAAAGGAGGAATAGAAGACGATTATAAACCTGCGACTAAAGATAGACCAGGTTATAGAGATTATAAAAAGGTTCCGTCTTTAGAAACAATTGTAGGTAAAGAAACAACTGATTTATGTCTTACATATATTAAAAAGTGTAGAGACTTTTATAAAGGTCATTGTCTGGAGGTTAATCAATTTGATATGACTATGGCTTTAGGTGTTGGAAGTCCTAATTCTTGTGCTAAGGTTGTAGAAGACTATTGGCATGAACATGGAAAACCTGAATTTCAAGTTAAAGAATTTAAAATTGAAGATGTTCTTTACGACGAAGAGTATCCTGATGTTGATGAATTTTTAGAATCCCTAAAGTGATGAAAGATATTATATTACCAAGTGAAACCTCTGATGCTATTGATTTAGGTGCTGTTAATAGTGATACTAGAGGTATAGTCATACCTTATAAAGGTAACTATGTTGTCGGTTACATAGCTTATACATGTGGGGAAGCTAATCCTTGGGCATTCTTCAATACTATGGATAATACTATAATAGTTGGAGATATTCAAAGTAATGATTATGCTGAAGAATCTTTAGCTGATTTAGTTAAAAGACTTATAAAGGATAAAGTGGCAGATAGTTTTAAACTTATGGATTTCACAATAGATAATTACGAGTTAGATGATATATTTTTAGATACCAAAGAAATTAATAAATAAAAAGAATATATGCTCATAATTAAAAGAGACGGTACTAAGGAAGAATTTAATGCGGATAAAATATTTAATGCTTTAACTAAGGCTTTTGAAGCCTGTGGTTATACTTCTGTTGAGAATGTTATTCGAGATATGATTTCAGAAATGAGCTTCTGGGATGACATTACTGTGGAAGAAATTCAAGATGAGGTAGAAGAAACTCTATATAACTATGAATATTTCGATGTAGCTAGAGCATATTCTATTTATCGAGAAGAACATAAGAAAGCTAGATTTATTAGAGGTAGACTTAACTATATGGATACTTATAAGAATTCTGGCGTAAATGCATCTACTTCTTCAGAAACAGATGCTAATGCTAATGTTGCTTCTAAGAATGTAGCCAATCTTGAAGGAGAAGTATATAAAGTAACTAATAGAATTATTCAAAGACAACGAATGAAAGATAAACTTAATAAATTGTATCCAGGTCAAGAACTTGGAAGACAGTATATTAAGGATTTGGAAAATCATATTATTTATACTCATGATGAGGCTAGTACTCCAGTACTTAAACCTTATTGTAAAGCAGTTACGTTGTATCCTTTAATGCTTGAAGGTGTAGGTAATATTGATGGAGTTACTCCTAGTGCTCCAAATGATATTCAATCATTTAGTGGTCAGGTAACTAATGCTGTGTTTTTATTTAGTTCCCAATGTAAAGGTGCAGTTGCTCTTGGTGATTATTTTATAGCTCTGAATTATTATGTAATTCAAGAGTTTGGACCTGTATGGTATGAGAAAATAGATGAAGTAGTAACTAATTCTCATTTCTTACATCAATATACTGTAGGTCATTATATCCGAAAGGGTATGAAACAATTTATTTATGGAGTTAATCAACCTGCAGGTAATAGAAGCTATAACTCGCCTTTTTCCAACGTTTCTTTTTATGATAAAGTATATTTCAAATCTCTCTTTGGAGAATTTTATTATCCTGATGGAACACAACCTGAATGGAATGCTATAGATAAGTTGCAGAGAATCTTTATGCAACTCTTAAGAGAAATTAGGTTAATTAAACCTCTTACTTTCCCGGTAACTACTATGGCTCTTGTACATAATGGTAAAGAATATCTTGATCCAGAGTATAAAAAGCTATGTGCTGAAGAGTGGGCTAAGGGTGGAAGTTTCTTCTGCTATACTAGTGACAATCCTACATCTTTGGCATCATGTTGTAGAGTCTTAAATGAAATGTCCGATAATACATTTAGTTCTACTACAGGTATGACAGGAGTTATGACTGGTTCTTGTAATGTAATTACTCTTAATATTAATAGAATTGTTCAGGATTGGATAAAATCACCTTTAACTCCTGATGAATTGGATTCTAGTGAGGAATGGGCAAATAAGTTTAAACAATATTTAATTCCAATTCTAGAAAGAGTATATAAGTATCATATTGCATATAAGACAATGCTTTATGAAATGGAGGATGCTAAAATGTTCTCTGATTGTAATGCAGGATATATTTATATGCGTAAATTATATTCTACTATTGGATTGATAGGTTATTGTGAGGCTGCACAATTCTTAGGACTATCTGTATCTAATAATAAGGAATATAAAGACTTTCTTAAATTAGTATTTGGTACTGTTAAGGAAGAAAATAAGAGAAACTCTATTCACGATAGTAAAAGACCATTCCTATTTAATAGTGAAGCCATTCCTGGAGAAGGATTAGGTGTAAAGCTCTATAATTGGGATAAGAAAGATGGTTATGTAGTACCTGAAAATCAGAATCTGTATAATTGTTATTTCTATAATCCATGGGATGAAACCTCTATTCTTGATAAATTTAAACTTCATGGTAGAGGAGTAGCTCAATACTGTGATGGAGGACAGGCTCTTCATGCTAATCTTGATGCTCATTTAAGTGAACAACAGTATTTACACCTGTTGGATGTAGCTAAAGATGAAGGTACTAGTTATTTCACATTCAATATACCAATGTCTCAGTGTAGGGAATGTGGACATGTAGTAAATGCTCCTATTAGTGAGTGTCCTATTTGTCATAGCAAGCATATTAAGTATTATACCAGAATTATTGGATATTTAGTGTGTGTAGACAATTGGAGTAATCCTAGACAATTAGAATTTGCAATACGTAAGTATAAGAGTGGAGATAAAAGCTTTACATATAAACCAAATCTTTAATATGCATACAATTTGTGGAGACCTTGATTATGTTTATGGCTATTTAAGGTATGGTCATTTAGAACTGGAATTAGATGATGAAGATTTTGAGAAATTTAAATCTTTATCCTTAAAAGAACAAAAAGAATGGCTTCGAGATGAAGGAACAATAGAAGTAGATGATTATAGAGTTGAAGATTGTGGTAGTATTACTGAAATAAATTATTAATATGACAGAAATTGATTTTTAATGAAAGAGTTATTGAAATTTGAAGCGGAATGGTGTGGTCAGTGCAAGGCTCTTAAACCCACACTAAACAATGTACTTAAAGACTTTCCTGATGTTAAGTTAACTATAGTAGATTGTGAGGTAGATGAAGAGGAAACTCTTAAATATGGTATTAGAAGCATGCCTACTCTTATCTATTTAAAAGATAATGTAGAAGTGGGCAGATTGACAGGTGCTGTTCCTGCTAATAAAATTCGTGAACTATTAAATAAATAATTTTTAATTATGAACTTAGATGCTGTAATTTCAATATCTATTGATGAAGAATCTCTGGTTAAAGCTCTTATTAAAGAAAGGAAAGGAGATTCTCCTGAAGATATAATAAATTGGATATATACTAGAGCTGGTGAAAGCTGGCTTTATAAGTGGATTAGCGATCATGCTAATAAATCAGAGTGGGATGAACTTGATGACTATTCATATCAGGAATTAATAGATTATATTGAAGATTCTATTTAAGATAATTTAGAATTATAACTATAAAGGAGGCTCAAAAGAGTCTCCTTTTTTATTTATTATAATTAATGTCATCAGTAGAAAAAAAGAAAGTAAAGTCGCTAAATATTCCTTTAAAGGGATTTACATTAAGTAATGACTATTTAACAGTTACTGAGTGGTCTAATGGTGAAGGTTGGGATATAGCTATAGGAGATAGATTATTTAGTTTACATAGTGGTGAATTAGTAGCAATTAATTATTTAACTACTATGTTAGATTACGACTATAACTAAGTATAAATCCACAATGGACGAAGTAATATTGTTAGACTATGCGACTAATGAAGTATGGGTTTATAAATTACCTAGACTTCACATGATAGATGAAGAAATAGAAGATTGGTTAGATTCTATGGGGCATTATTTACCAGATTGTGAATGGATGGTAGGTCAACATATTTATATTAAGGATGAAAGGATTTAATTATGGACATTGATAAATTAATTACAGAAGCTCGTAAGAATGGCAATACTACAGAATTAGAGATTTGTCAGTTAATTAAAGCAGCTTTTATTGAGAATAAACATGCTAAAAAACCTGTTTCTGAGACAGATGTACTTAGAAAGATGGTTAAAGAGCGTGAGAAAGCTATCAAAATGTATGAAGAAGCAGGAAGAAATGATTTAGCATTTAAAGAAGCTAATGAAATTACGTTTATTAAGATGTATCTTCCAGCAACTCCTACAACAGAACAAATTCGTGATTGTATAGCTAATTTAGCTAAATCCGCTCAATTAACTATTAAAGATACTAAAAAGGTTATTGAGACAGTTCAGACTAAATATCCAAATGCCGAGAAATCAGAAATAGTTAAAATATTTAAATCTCTACTATAATGTATTTATACGGAAAATTTGATGGCAGTTCCATTACTGAAATTTCTTATGATTTGAAAGCTTTCAAAGAGTATGATGATGTTTATTATACTACTAAAGAAGCTGTATCAATGTATGATTTTTATGAACCTTTTGAGGGAAATGTAGACGCAGATTGGCTTCCTTATAATTGTACTATCACAGAAGATGAAATCTTTTTCAAAGATGGTAAGTACTATTATGAAGGATATGAACCTGATAATTCAGAAGAAGGTGAACGAATACTTGAATATAAAGAAGGTAATTTAGTAAAGCAATGTTTTAAACCATATTGATATGTATTTTGTATATCAAAAAGAAATAAACTTAGCTAGTAAGTATAATTATTCAATAGAATCTATAGTTAATTGGTTTATCGAAACCTGGGATATATCAGCTCCTTTGGAGGACTTAGGAAATACAGCTACTCCAGAAGATTTAGTTGATGACATATTCAATAATCCTGATTGCTGGTATGACGGCTTTGTAAGAGATATGGATTTAGAACAAGATATTATAGATAATATGACAAGTGATGATCTTTGCCAGCAAATAAAAGAGGTGGCAGAAGATAAATTATTAGATTATTATACTAAACATTTAGAAGAATTAAAAGAAGAATTAAAAGAATAATGATAAACTTAACATGGCGTGAAATTCGACAAGTGTCTGTTGAAGATTGTAGTCTATATGATGCGTTATATGCTGTGTACATATATTATATCGGGAATAGTAATGATAGTATAGATGAGATTATTGACGGTATTCGAGATTATATAGAGGATTATATAGAAGAGTTAATTGACTATGCCACTCCTTATGATCGTCCTGTTGGTAATATAGATTCCGAAAATATTACAGACTTGGTTACTGAAGAGGAATTCCTAGAAAAATTTAAAAAATGGTATGAAAATGAATGATGAAATTGAATTATATTGGACATTAAAGGTAAGTTATTCTTTTTCAAAGTATGGTCTCTTTGAAGCCTTAGCGGATTTATGTCTCACTTATTATGGTGATATACCAGAAGAATATGATTATGCTGAATTTATAATTACTTGGTTAGAAGATAACTTAAAAAATTATAAAGAAGAATTTCTTTCTATATTAGATTCCGAAATAGATACCGAAGGTGAAATTAGTAATGATAATATCACCGATTTATTAGATAACGAAGAATTTATGACAGAATTTAGACAATATTTGTGTGACTAAAATATTATGAAAAAATTAAGTACAAAAGAATTTATTGATAAAGCTTCTATTAAGCATAATGGAAGATATGGTTATGATTTTGTAAATTATGTAAATAGTTAGACTCCTGTAATCATAACTTGTCCCATTCATGGAAACTTTGAATAGAAACCATCCAAACACTTATTTGGTCATGGATGCCCTGAGTGTAATGGTACTAAAAGAAAAACAATTAAAGAATTTGTTTAGTAGGCTAGACAGATTCATGGAGATAAGTATGATTACTCTAAAGTTGAATATTTTAATAATACTACTAAAGTAGAGATAATATGTCCCGAACACGGAAGTTTTAAACAAACCCCCGTACATCATATTAATTGCAGATGTGGTTGCCCAAAATGTAATATGTCTCACGGGGAAGAATTTTTAATGAATTATTTTAAAGATACTAATATTAAATACATATCTTAGTATGAAGTATCTGTACCAAGTAATATACGTATTACAGGTAAAATTTTTGTTGATTTTTATCTACCGGAATATAATACATTTGTAGAATATAATGGTAAACAACATTACATAATGCAAAAAGGATTTGGAGGTTAGTTAAAATTCGATGCACAACTTAATAGAGATAATTATTTACGAGCATACTGTAAAGAAAACAGTATTAGATTAATAGAAATTTCCTATGAAGAAAGAGATATTATTGGGTATTTAAAATCAAAATTATGAGTAAAATATTAATTTTAGGGGATATTCACGGTCGTAGTTTTTGGAAAGAACCATGTGACAATTGGAAAGATAAAATTATATTTTTAGGAGATTACCATGACCCATATGGAGAATATGTAGATGGAGAACCTAATAAAGATGAGTCTTTAGCTAATCTCAAAGAATTAGCTGCTTTCGTAGAAAATAGACGTCATACTTCTAGTACTATATGTTTATTAGGTAATCACGATTTAAGTTATTTCAATGGCAGTTGTAAATGTAGATTTGATTATTGGCAACAAAAAGAAGTAAAGGAATTAATTAGTAGCTTAAATCCTCAATTATATTATATATATGAAGACTTAACTACTAAGGAACCTTATAAATACTTATTCTCACATGCTGGTATTACTAATGATTGGTTAGTTTGTAATAATTTAGAATTAGAAGACCTAAATAATATAGACATAACTAATATCAGTCCTTTGGACCAAGTTCCATACTCTAGAGGTGGGTATAGTATTTATGGTTCTTGCGTATGGAATAGTTTAGAAGATTTCCAGATACAAAATCCTTATAAAGATTACTATCAAATATTTGGACATACTTGGGGTGGTAGAACTAAGCCTCTAATTACAGATAAATATGCTATGTTAGATTGTTGCAAACCATTTGTGTTAAATACAGAAACTAAACAGATTGAAGAATGTCGTATATAAATCTTAATCTTTATGAAGAAATAGAAGCTAAAGATTTTATTGATTTTGTAAAGTCTTTAAATTCTATAGGTGCTTCAATGTCTGATGAAGATTTGAAAGTGTATATAGATGAAAATATAAACACTCTTGTTCTAAAGTATCTAGATAAATTAGGAGTAGAACATGGAGATGTAGAATGGGGAGATGGAATAGATGAACTTTGGGAAGAGTGTACTGATTATTTAAGTGATTAAATATGTTAATTCGATGGTTACTTTCTCAGAGTTTCCTGACGAAATTAGCTTATGCATTAATATTAGTCAATGCCCTTGCCGTTGTACTGGTTGCCATTCATCCTATCTTGCTGAGGACATAGGTGAACCCTTACTAGAATCAACCTTACATAGGTTAATTACAGAAAATAAGGGTGTTACTTGTGTTGGATTTATGGGTGGAGATATAGAGCCAAAAAGTGTTAATGCTCTTGCACAATATATTAAAACAGAATATAATTTAAAAGTTGGTTGGTATAGTGGAAGGCAAACACTTAGCAAAGATATAGAATTTGATAATTTTGATTATATCAAAATTGGACCATATATAGAAGAATATGGACCTTTAAATAATCCTAATACTAATCAAAAAATGTATTTAGTAGATAATGGTAAATTAATAGATATAACTAGTAAATTCTGGAAATAATTAATAATGTCTATTAAACCAACATTAGAAATTACGTTTAATAATGATTGTGAAGATTTTAAAAGTAAAATAGTTGATTTAGTTACTAACTATCCAAATCTTGTTTTTCATGCTTATAATGAATGGTATTATAAAGAAAAACAAAAGGCATATAAGCTTAAAGGAGGATATAGTGCTAGAATGACACCATTTGCTTTATTTAGAGATAATACTCATACTATTCCTTTTTATAGTGAATCAGATGACTGTACCATAGATAATATCAAAGAAATTTTAAACCATTATTGTAATGATTAAAGTACCTGTAGTTAATGAGTCTAGTAACGAACTTCCTGAATATGCAACATCTAAATCTGCTGGATTTGATTTTAGAGCAGATGTATCAAAAGTAAAAGAGAAATTTACTTGGAATTGTATTCTTAGTTATGATGAAGACGGGATAATTAATAAAGTGATTGTATGTCCTGGAGGTCGTGCACTTATCCCAACTGGTTTACATATGAGTATTCCAGAGGGCTATATGCTTGCAGTAGTAACTAGAAGTGGTATTGGCTTAAAGAATGGCATTACTATGGCTAATTCTTATGGTGTTATAGATGCAGATTATCGTGGAGATATAGGCTTAATAGTACAGAATAATGGATTTGAACCCTTTACAGTTGTAACCGGCGATAGAGTTGGTCAAGGTTTACTTTATAAAGTAGAGCAGGTTGATTTTCAACCAGTTACTGAACTAGAAAAAACAGAGAGAGGGGAAGATGGTTATGGTCATTCTGGGGTTAAATAAACTCCAGAATTTTCTATTAAATAGATTAACTAATTAATTAGATAACTTAATTAACCTATTTAATTAGGATATTATGATTACAAAAGAACAATTCACAGAATTAATTAATACAACACTGGCATTTAATAAGGAATTAGATAGATGGGATGAATTTGGTATTGATTTATTTAATCTCCCTATTGGTGACATTTCTGCTAGAATGTCGGAACTTACATATGTCAACTTATTTGATGATGAAGGAATAGATTGGATTAATTGGTGGATATATGAAAGACCTGCTTTGTTTGAAGGTGATGAAGTAAATAAAGCCTATGATGAAGATGGTACAGAGATTCCAACAGAAACAGTAGATGATTTGTGGAATATTGTTGAAAAGTTTCGTAAGTAATGATTAAATATCTTTTAGGACGCGCTAGTACTGGTAAATTTCGTTTTGCAGTTGTAGAATGTGATGAAGAATGGCATTCAGTTGATGACAATGGACGAGCCGGTTATATAATTCAACGTAGTTATGGTCAGGTGAGGGGAAAAACAACCTTCTCACCTCAAATTATTGTAGATAGAACTAAACAGAAGAGAAATTGGCAAGAACAATATACTTTACAATTTAACTCTGAAGTTAAGAAATATTTAGATAAAGGCTATAAGGAAATTGATAAACATCCTAATGAATATACTGATGATGAACTTCTAAGTATATTTGGAGATGTTAAAACCAATCAGTACGGTGTGATTAAACCCCAATTAGCTAAACAAGCTGATAAGGTTACAAATCCTAAGATATTTAATAAGGAATGGTTAATTAGTAGAAAACTTGATGGTGTGAAGGCGTTATTTTATTGGGATGGTAAAGCCATCCATACAGCTAGTCGAGGAGGTGAGCATTATGACTATAGTACAGTTCATTTGCGTACTAATCCTGCTCTAGTAGCCTTCTTTAAAGAAAATCCTACTATTATTCTCGATGGTGAATTGTTCGTAAGAGGTAAGACTCTTCAGCAACTTTCAGGAGCTGCTAGAATGGAGAAGAATGCTTATGATTGCGATTGGTTGCAGTACTGGGTATATGATTGTTATAATTCTGCAGATATTGACATGATAGCTTCAGAACGCTATAAGTTCTTAGAGGATAAATTTGCAGAAGCTCATAATTTTCCTATTTATAAAGGTAGTGAGGATGAATCAGAAGCTCCAATCAGACTCTTGGGACATGAATATGTATCTGGCTGGGACAATATGAAGAAACTTCACGATGAGTGGGTATCTGCAGGATTTGAAGGAGCAGTAATTACAGACCCTTCTAAGCCTTATAAAGTAGGTTCTCGTTGTAATAATCTTATAAAGATTAAACAATATAAGTCTGAAGATTTTAAAGTAATTGGATATAAATTAGGACTTAGAGGTTCTGAGGATATGACATTTACTTGTGAATTAGAAGATGGACGTACTTTTGAAGCTATGCCAGTAGGTAATAGGGAAATTAAGGCTGAATATGTTGAAAACTTTGAAACTAAGTACAAAGGGCACAAAGCTGAATGTACTTTCTTTAACTATTCAGATGATGGCATACCTACTCAACCTAAGTTGAGAATATTTAGATTTGACTTAGAGTAATCTCATTAATAACCTTATAAGAATATGGAAGAATTAGAATTTTTAAAAATTGATAAGTATGCAATAGGAAGCGCCTTTAGTGTACTGGAAGCATTGATAAACTCTGACGGTAAAGAAAAGTATAAGAATGTCCGTATTTTAACAAATGATGGTACGGAAGTTTCTCCATTTGATAGAATTAATGACGTAGTCTTTAATACGGAAGAGGATTGTGTTCAACTGTCTTTAAGTATTGAGGAATATTTAAGAATATTTTATTCTGAACTAAAAGGTAGTAAATGGATTACTCCGTTTTTGCTTAAGTTTGAAAGATATAACCACAAACCAACTTACATAATTATAAAATTAAATACAGAAGGTCTAAAAGATACCATACAAAAAATAATAAAGAGGTCTAATGAAAATAAAACTGATAGGTAAGGGACATTATGAAGTAATTCATAAAAATAAAGTTATAGGTAGATTTGATAAATATGATTTAGATACATTAAATAACGCTCAAATTGGAGCAACTTTAAATTTTGCAGACTAATGTACTTTAAAGGAACTGTTGTAATTACAGACCCATGTTATGTAATCAAGGAGAATCCTATCGAATATCCTAATGCCAAGGATTTTGGACTTCCTGCATTTGTAAATAGTAAAGCGTTTAAAGATTACTCTACCCCAGAAGAGTTAGCCTATAAAGCTGCTTTAGATCGTTACTATAAAGAATCTCCTAAATATGATGATTGGGATAAATGTGATTATGGAGAAAATATGGAAGTATTAGGTATTCATAATTATATTTCTAAATCTACTATTTATGGAGATTGGAGTTGTACTACTTATCAAACAGAGAAGAAACCAAAAAAGCTTCTAGAAGATATTCTACAAACTTTAAAAGATGGTATACTTGAAGATTTAGCTGCTTTTGATGAAGGTGAGGCTATAGGAGGTTTCTGTGCAGATTCAGGTTACGTAGGAGTATTTTTACTTGATGAAATACTTGAATATAATCCTAAATGGGAATCTTGGATAAAGGAGCATTCTTGGTGTGCTACTATAATCAATGATTTTGAAGGTGAAGTAGAATACTACATAGATAAGGTAAACGGGGAAGCTCATATAGTAGGAACTGGAAATATTAACTTTTATACAGTACAAACTGGATTATGAAACATTATTTAATTAATAGTAGTGTAGATTGGTGTGATGAATTTGATATGCCTTTCTATGAACTGTTAGATGAGAATATGTATCGCATCTATATGTATGCTAAACTTAGGTTAGGTAGTGCATTTACTACAAAGGGATTTGGTTCTAATGAAGCCTGGGAATATGAAATATGTCAAGGTCGAGAATATGGTTTGGATCTATTACAATTTGAACCAGTAGAACTCTCTGATATAGAATATTCTATAATTAAGGACCATATGCCAATAGGAACTTTAGATATATATGATGATTTATTAGAGTATCTAGAAGACAAAGCATTATTAGAAGATTCTGAAGATATATATGAGATGACTCCTGAACAAGTAATGAAAATTATTGATGGAATTGCCAAGTGAGTTTAAGTGCGCTGGAAATACTATTAAAGTAAAATTAGTAGAAAAAACAGATAATGATAATTATGGAAATTGGTGTGATGCTACAAATACTATAACTATATCTAAGACTATAGAATTAGAGGATAAAACTATAGTAAAGCTAACAGAAGATCAAATAACTAATACATTCTGGCATGAGCTTATTCATTGTTTCCAATTCTATTTTGATAATAGTTATAGTGAAGCACAGTCACAAGTTTACGCTAATTTTATGTGTGAGTACTTCAAATCCACTGCCTCGGATGATGAATTTGCATAATGCCAAGAAAGAAATCAGTTGTTCCACCAGTAGTTATTGAAAAGAAACCAAAAGTTAAGTATGTTTCTAAATTAAAGGAATATGCTATTAATTTCGATGCTACTATAAAAATACATCAAGGAGGGTTTGAATCAGCCCTACCTTGGTGTATCAAAGTAGATAAAAGTAAATATGCCAATTTAACTAAAGAACAAGTAATAGAAAAGGTTAAAGAGGCAATTAGATTAGCAATTTTAGATAAATGTCCTTGGGTATCTGAAATTATTTCGTTAGATAACATTAAATTCTCTCAAGAATTAATTGATAATGAAGCTAATCAAAAGCAAGAAAGCAAATGAAAACTATCTAGCTAAGGTAGTTAATATTAGAGTTTTTAGAAACCATTCAAATCCAGAAGTTACTCGTTTAAAATGTGCTACTATAGATGGATTTAATATCATTACATCAATAGATGCTGAACCAGGGCTTTATATTTATTTCCCTACAGCTTGTTGTATTAATCCTAACTTATTATCATATAATAGTTTATTTAGACACAAAGAATTAAACAATAATCCAGAAAAAACTGGTCTATTTGAAGATAATGGTAAGGTCAAAGTAGTTAAGTTAAAAGGTGAATTGTCAGAGGGATTTATTATGCCTGCTGTTGATTTTACTAATTGGATAGTGACTGAAACTAATAAAGAGATAGAACTTGTTGAAGGTACAGAATTTGATGCAGTAGAACATGAAGGTAAGACATTTTGGGTTAATAAAAAATTCATCATTAAAAGAACACCAGGAACTCCAGGTGGAAGCTCAAAAAAGACACGTAAGATTAAGAAAGAACTCGATAAGGTCATCCCTTCTCAATTCAGATTTCATTACGACACAGTTATTATCAAGAAATGTCCTAATGTAATACAACCAGATGACTTAATTAGTATTACTGAGAAAATACATGGAACTTCCCATATCTCAGCGTATGTAATGTGTCATAAGGAACTTACTTGGAAAGAAAAATTAGCTAAATGGCTTACAGGTAATAACTTCGATATTTACGATTATTTATATTCTTCAAAGAATGTAATTAAAAATCAGTATTATAATCCTAATGTAACATCAGGCTTCTATGGTTGTGACACTTGGAAATATGCTGATGATTATCTGCGCCCATATCTTCAGAAAGGTATGACTATTTATGCTGAAATTGTAGGATATAATCCAACTGGTACATATATTCAAAAAGGATATGATTATGGTTGTGAGCAGCCTAATGCTATTGTAGATAATTTGGTATATGAGCCAGAGAAACATTTTAAAGTAAGACCTTATAGAATTACTTTAACTAATACAGATGGTGAAGTACATGAATTTAGTGCGAAAGAAGTACAACAGTATTGTAAATCAGTTGGCTTAATTCCTGTAACTGAGTATTATTATGGTTATGCTAGAGACTTATATCCTGATGTTGAGGAATCTCAACATTGGTGTCAGAATTTCTTAGAGCGATTAGCTAATGATAAGAATTTCTATATGGAGTGCAATTCACCTTCTTGTAAGAATAAGGTACCACATGAGGGTTTAGTAATTAAAAAGGAAGATATGTTGAGTCATGCTTGGAAGTTAAAGTGTTTTAAGTTTCTTGATAAGTCACAAAAAGACCCTGAAATGGATGCAGAAGATGAATAAAATAATTAAATGGTTTAAATATAAAGCTCCATTTACTAAGTTATGGAATGAATATCATAATCCTTTTTATATATGGTGGAAATGTAGAAAGTGGTTTAATATGCCAATAATACATTTCTATTGTGGGAAAATGACATGGTTCTTTGGAATGCCTATATCTAAAGACAAGTATAATAAAATATTTGATTTTAGAATGAGTGCATTAGGATGGAAATGGAAGTATGAATATATAAGGCATGAGTGGGATCCATATATTGTATTTACTTTCTTTAGAAAGTGGCAAATAATGTGGATATTTAACTATGTAGTTAAGGGAAATAAAGATTCATCCACGCGAAACATTGGCACTTGGGAAGCTATGCTAGATATGCTGTACAATGATAAATCTCTTAATTATGTAGTTAAAGCTCATCAATGGAAAGCACTAGATGGACGAACAATAAATATTAAAAATAATTTAACCTGGAATGGTTATTTTGAAGTATTGAAAAATGATAAAAATAGCAGCAATAAGTGATTTACACGGTACTTTACCAAAGATAGATGAATGCGACTTATGTTTGATAGCCGGAGATATAGTACCATTAGATATTCAAAATAATAGAACTTCATCTATAGTATGGTTATTTAAAACATTTCTTTCTTGGGTTAATAAACTACCTTGTAAAGAGGTATTTATGGTTGCTGGTAATCATGATCGCGAACTTGAAAAGAATTATCCTGTAGCTAAGGCTCTGGAGTATCTGTCAGATTTTAAGTTAACTTATCTACTTAATGATTGTGCTGAGTTTGTATTAGGTGATGAAGAAATTAAAGTGTATGGTTCTCCACAATGTCATAAATTTGGAAATTGGGCATTTATGCATGATGAATCTTATCTGGAAGGACTATATAGCCAAGTACCATCTGATATAGATATATGGTTAACACATGACACACCTAAAATAGGTGACTTGGATTTACTCCCACCTAGTCAGTGGAATAAAGAACCTCTTCATGCAGGGGGAGAAAGTTTAGCTACTATGATAAAACTTAAGCAACCTAAATTGGTTGTATGCGGGCATTTACATACATGTAAAGATAAGTATTTGGAAATTGGTGAAAGGTCAATAGTTCCTACAAAACTAGTTAATGTATCTATACTTAATAATGCTTACCAACATGTATATAAACCCACATATATAAATTATGCAAATGGCAAGATTAACATTTTAGATTCACATAAAGAGGATTAAATAATCAAATATTATGGAACAAGAAACATTTAACAGAATGGTAACTGAGTTTGAGGAACTCAATGAAAAGACTAATAAATTAAGAGATTTTCTTCTAACTAAGGTAAACAAGGTACCTATAGATAATTTAAATAGAGACCTATTGATTTCCCAACTTAAAGCTATGGAGGCTTATCAAGGTATCCTGTCTATTAGAATTGGTTTAAATAATCAAGAAGGTTGGTTAGATAAATCAACTCCTGAAATTTCTAATAATAAATCAGATAATGAAACTACTGCTGAAGATATTTCTAACACTAAAGATACTAAAATTACTGAAAATACTAATGAAGTAAGTGAATAAGAACTTTATCGACCGAAGTGATACCTTAATTAGTAAATATTTTAGAGATGTATCTAAATATAAGATGTTGGATGCTGAAACTACTAATGATTTAATAGTTAAGGCTCAAAAGGGAGATAAAGTAGCTAAAGATAAAGTAGTTTGTGCTAATCTACGATTTGTAGTAAAAGTAGCTAAACCTTTTCAAAACAAAGGTATTCCTCTAATTGATTTAATTAGTGCAGGTAATTGTGGTTTAATTAAAGCTATAGATTACTTTGATACTAATAGAGGAGTTAAATTTCTTACTTATGCAATATGGTGGATTAAACAAGCTATTTACACTTCTATTTATTGGCAATCTAGAGAGATTAGATTACCAATATCACAACAAGCATTAATAATTCGGATAGTAGATGCTACTAATAAATTCATTAAAAAGAATGGTAGAAATCCAAATACTATCGAATTACATGAACTAACTGATATACCTACTAAGCAGATAGACTATTTAAGTCAATTCTTTAATAAAATAGCTAGTTTTGATGATTTTATTGGTGGAGACGAAGAACATAGTCAATTAGGGGATGTTATTCCAGACAAGAGTATTAATATAGAAAATGAAGTAAATGACCGTATGGTATCTACTGAGTTGGATAATTATTTATCTAAATTAACACTCAGAGAGCATGATATTCTATTATTATGTTATGGTATTGGAGTCCCACAAATGAAAGTAACTAAAATAGGAGAGTTGTTCGGATTAGGTAGAGAAAGAGTTAGACAAATAAGAGATAAAGCATTAGAAAGATTACGAAAACGATTTGGAAGTGGTTTAATTAAATTATTATGACAGCAGAAGAGTTAATATCTGGTAATTGGTGGTTAGTTAGAGCTATATATCCTGTTGCTTGTGATGCTTCTATTAATGAAGTACTTGAATCAGATGAAGATCCATTGAATGAAGTTGATTATGCAAATGAATTAAAAGAAGATTGTGTTAACTCTTTTAGTTATTTGGATGACTTTATTTATGATGAAAATTCTGATGATAGTGAAGAAGAACAATATGATATGTGGTATCGAGACCAATTAGATGCTATATCTCTAGAATCTGAAAGAATTACAGAAAAAACTATAGATGAATGTGGACTTGAATGGTTAAACAGTCATATTTAATGGAAGACTATACAGAAGATATATTTGTAGATGAATTTACATTATCAGATACAGATAAGTTACCATTAGAGGAAATATTTTAATGAATAGCGGATATTATCCAGCAGGAGCAGAAAATGATCCTAATGCTCCATATAACCAGCCATTAGATAGAGATATTGAAGTAGAAGTTAATGTTGAAATTGGTACATTTATAAATATTACTTTACCTCAATATTCAGAAAGTGGACATTTAGTTATAGATGAAGATGAATTAAAAGAAGCTGTAGAGCAAGCAGTCAAAGATAAACTGAATATAGACGATGAAGATATAGTATTAAATAACGTATTTATAAATAGCTATAAATGATATATTTAGTTAGTCATAATAAAAACTTATTTAAAACTGACAAATATGTAGAAGCGACAATAGAGCAGGCAATGTCTGTTCTTTTGCCGCTCAAACTATGTCAATTAGATACTGAAACTAAAGGACTAGACTGCCATACTAAAGCTTTATTAACTATACAGCTGGGTAATAGAGATAATCAAGTAGTTATTGATTGGACCACCTTAACTCCAAGAGAAAAGCAAATAGTTAAAGACTACCTAGAATCAGATAGATTATTTCTAGGATGGAATTTAATGTTTGATTTAACCTTTTTATATGTTCAAGGTATCTATCCTAAGCATATTTGGGATGGCATGATAGTAGAGCAACTCCTATATCTAGGATACCCTACTCAAATGCGTGAAAAGAGTTTAAGAGCAGCTGCTTGGAATTATCTAAATATTCATATTGATAAAACAGTTCGAGGTAAAATTGTTAATGATGGTTTAACTACTGAGGTTGTTATTTATGCAGCAGGGGATGTCACATATATAGAAGATATAAAAGAGAAACAAGATATTGAAGTAGAAAAACAAGGCATGAAGCTAGCAGTAGAGTTAGAATGTGAATTCGTTAAATCTCTAGCTTATTTTAAATATTGTGGGGTTCATTTAGATGTAGCTAAATGGAAAGCTAAGATGGCTAAAGATCAAGCTAAACTTGATGAGGCTATCTCCGAATTAAATGCTTGGGTTGTAGCTTGGGATAAAGAAAATCCTCATAGTGGATATGATATACAGTATCCAGAATTAGATTATCCTAAGTATTCTGCTGATTATGAGACAACTGTTAAAAAATTATTTAAAGATGGGTACAAAAGATTTCCACAAGAGGATTTAAATACTCCAGATGGAAAAGTTGATGCCTATAAGAAAGTAATTAAAAATCAGTTTACAAGAGTAGATACACAAGGGGATTTATTTAATGGATTTGATTTAGAACCTAAATGTGTTATTAATTGGAGTAGTCAAAAGCAAGTAATACCTCTATTTGAGCTACTTGGAATTAATATAGAAACATTTGATAAAAAGACTAAACAAAAGAAGAAGTCTATTGAAGCAAATGTCTTAAAACCTCAGAAGAATGACTTTCCAATTATTCCAATATTTCTTAAATATCAAGAAGCAGCTAAAGTCGTTTCTACTTATGGTCAAAACTGGCTTAATGCAATTAATCCTGTTACTGGTAGAATACATGTAGATTTCCATTCTATAGGTACTGATACAGCAAGAGTAAGTTCTGGTGGAGGTGTCTGGAAACTAAATATGCAGAATTTGCCACATGATGCAGAAACTAGAGCATGTTTTACATCTGAAAAAGGATATGCTTGGTTATCGGCAGATTATCAGAGTCAGGAAAGTAGAATTATTGCATCTGTCTCTAAAGACAAAGCAATGATAGATCTATTTGAACATGGCTGTGGTGATGTACATTCTTTAGTTGCTTATATGAGTTATCCTAATATTATTCCTAGAGACACTAAAATTGAGGATATTAAAGAGAAATATCATAATGCTAGGCAAGAAGCTAAAGGAATTGAATTTGCTGTAAATTATGGAGGTGATTATAACACTATAGCTAATAATAAAGGTATCCCAGTAAAAGAAGCAAAACAAATTTATGATGACTTTATGAGGGGTTTTCCTGGAATTAAAGCTTATCAAGATTATTGTAGAGCTGCAGTTATGAGAGATGGCTATATTTTACTTAATCCTATAACAGGTCATAGAGCACATATTTATGATGCTACTGAACTACAAGAAACTCATAAAAAGATGCAAGAGCCTGGATTTTGGGAATATTACCAGAACTTAAAAGAGAGACATCCTCAAAGTGAGATAGTACAAGAAGTAAGACACTATATGCAGCGTAAATCAGCTTCTGAAAAACAGTCTATTAATTATAGGATTCAGAATAGAGGTGCAATGTGTTTTAAATTATCTTCTATTAAATTATTTAATTGGATAGTAAAGCATAATTATCAAGATAAAGTTAAAATGTGTGTACCTGTTCATGATGAGTTTAATTTAGAAGCACCAGAAGATATTAAAGAAGAAGTAGGCAAAGTTCTTATTAATTGTATGATAGAAGGGGCTAAACCATTTTGTCCTAATGTATTTTTAGGTGCAGATATAGATATAAATGACCATTGGGTTCATTAACAAATGAATAATTAGAAAATTAAAAAGTATAATCAAAATTAGTATGAAATATTTAGTAAATATGGTATATAAATGTAAGGGTAGGAGTTATCTTACATGTGTAGTAGATGCAGAATCTGAAGATGAAGCTATCCAATTAGCTCTAGATGGAGACGTAATTAGTACAGATGAATGTTTTGATGATATTCAACTGGAAGGTAAACCAGAAAGTATTGATGTAGAAGAAGATGAGTAAACTTATTATTTGTAGAGGGCTTCCAGCCTCAGGTAAAAGTACTTGGGCTAAGCAATGGGTTCTTGAAGACCCAGAACATAGAGTTAGAATCAATCAAGATGATATTCGACTTATGCTTGGTAAGTATTGGGTTCCTAATAGAGAACCTCTTGTACAACATATACAAAAAGAAGCTTTAATTGAAGCCTTAGAAAGAGGCTATGATATAGTTATTGATAATACCAATTTAAATAAAAAAGTGTTAGATTGCTATCGTGCACTAACTATAGATCACGGAAATCATGCTATAGAATATAAAGACTTCTTTGATACTCCTTTATCTGTATGTATTGAGCGTGATAAGCAGAGGGATTTAAAAGTTACTGAAAAAATAATCAGAAGTTTCTTTGAACGTTATAAAGATATATATCCTTTAAATGGTAATTAATTGTAATATATTTAATTAAAGGTTTAAAACTTTTAGAAAATACGAAAATAATATGATATTCATAATTGATTATAACGTTCAACTTACTTCTGGAACTTTATTTAATAAACAAATTAGAGTTAAAAATAAAGAGAATGAATTAATAGCCAAATGTTCACTTGAAGACTATTTAAGAAGAAAGTATGGTGATTCCTTTGTATCTTTAACTATAACTAGATGCAATGAAGATATGGTCAGTAAATTTGAGGAAATGTTTGGATCTGATAATTTATTTAATCCTTTTAGATGGTAAATAATTTTTATACAATGTCCTCTTGGTTTGATAATCTCACAGACCAAGGGGATTTTTTCTTTGTACAAGTAATACAGAGGAAGAAAGAATGCAACATTGGAAGTAATAATGTAATTAAAGATTATAGCTTCTTTGATAAAGAAACATTTTTGGCTAAGAAAGATGAAATAATTACATTATGTAAAACCTTTAATGCAAGAGCTTATTTTTGGGTAAATCCCAGAAATTGTAAACAAGTTCAATTTGAGATAATTAGAGAAGCTACAGAAGCTATTGAGTGTAATTCTAGAAAGTTATTTAAATGTATATCTAAAGCTATAGGTCAAAGACGAAATTCTAATTATAAATCTATCTGGATTTTAGATTTTGACACTAAGGATACAGAATTAATCAATAAATATTTAAATATAGCTATGGAATGTAGACATTCTGGAAGTGGATTAATTTTCAATCTTATTCCAACTGTGAATGGATTTCATGCTTTAACTAAAGGATTTGATTTAGAGCAGTTTAAACAGAAACTGGCTATAGCTAATTTAGATAATATAGATATACATAAAGATAACCCAACTGTATTATATTATAATAATGAACAATAAATTAGGAGTTTCTCTAGTTAAATACTTATGTCCTATATGTGGTAATGAAGCTGATGAAGGAATTATTATGAATTCTTTACTTACTGAAAAGAATGCTAAAGCAGTAGAAGAACTTCATGGTAAAGCGATTGGATTTGCTGAGCATCCTTGTAAAGAATGTTCTAAATATAAAAATGATGCAGTATTCTTTATAGGTATAGATGCCAAAAAATCTAAATCTAATAATCCATATAGAACAGGAAAATTAACAGGAGTTAAAAAGGACAGTGATTTAGTAAAACATCTGTCTAAATATATCTTAGAGCTTAAAGATCATACTAAATACTGTTTTATTGAAGATGATGCTGGTAAACAAATTGGGTTATGGTAAAATTAGATAAAAGGATTTCTATGAATCCAGACTTATTAGACCCCAGAGAGGTTATGATAGGTAAATTAAAAAGTAAAATAGAAGCCTTTAAAAAGTATGATGAGGAAAGAAAAGCTTATTATAAGGATGCTTTAATTAAATTGGGTGAGTTAGAATCTTTAATTGATGAATCTGACCCAGAGCGAAAGTTAAGAGATAAAATAAAGAATCAAAAGAAAGTTATCCAAAGTTTACAAGCAATGTTAACTATTAAAAATGTAGACTTTTCGGAAGATATGGACTTAACTATAGCTAAGGGTAAAATAATAGAATTAAAATTAAAGATTAATGAACTAACTAATCAATTAAATAAACATAAGCGTACTATTTCTGATTTAGTTAATAAACTAATTAAATATGAAGTTAATTAAACAGTCATTTGAATTTATCAATCAAACGGATTTCTCTTTAGTAGGAATTAAAAAGCATATTGAAAGATGTGCAAGAGTTAGTTACAAGAGTGAAGATAAGATTACAGATACCTCTTATGAGAAGTTTGTAAATATGCTAGAATCTAGAGGACATGATAGACCTCTTGAGTTTGGTACTGTTTACCTAGATATTCCTACAGAGAATATAGAACCAGGTTATGAATACATAAATACCGTTGGTAAGTATTCTCTTAATCCTTGGAGTATTAAAGAAGATTTCAATAATCACGCTTATATATCTACTAATTATAGAGTAATTAAAGATAATCATTGGGAGAGTGACTTACAGTATCTCTGTGAACCTACAGAGCATCATCATAAGAGATATACAATTCACATGATTCTTGACCGTGGGGTTATGGATGAGTTCAGAACTCATGTAGGATTGTCTCATTTGGCAGAAAGCACCCGTTATTGTAACTATTCTAAGGACAAGTTTGGCAGAGAAATTACTTTTATTGCACCTTGTTGGGATATTAGAGGTAGTAACTATATTGATTATTTACAAGTAGCTGAGAATGGTTATTTTAAAATGTTAGAAAATGGTTGGACTCCTCAGCAAGCTCGTTCTGTACTTCCTTTAGGTATTAAGTCTGAACTTATCTCTTGTGGATTTGAAGATGCTTGGGAAAACTTTTTCAAAAGAAGAGATGCTCCTGATGCACATCCAATGGCTCAAGAAATAGCTAAGCCAATGCATGAAGAATTTTTTAAATTAACTAGAGTATAATGATTATTTTATTAACAATATATATTATATCTCTCATAGGTACAGTTATAAGTATTAGATATAATCGAGCCTTATTTGATGAGAACAGCTGTACTGTATTTCTTGTATTCTGCCCATTAGTAAATAGTGGTATATGTTTTATTGAAATAATAGACTTATTGCCTATTAGTTTGTCATATCTTAATAAAAAACTATATAATTTGATTACTTATAAAACTCATAAAAGAAAATGAATTTTTTAGATAAAAAAGTAGAAGAGATTCTTAAGAATCATCCTAGTGGTGAAGACTTTTTCAATCACTTAGATGATATGATTCGAGGACATAAGAGCATTATTGACGCTGCCTGGGATAAATTGGTTCAATGGTGTTATGATGAGCATTTGTGGATAAATAGGGGTATTCCTACATTTGGTTGGAATGGTTTGATTCTCACAGGTGCTTTCGGAAGAGCAGTATTTAATTACATGCCTTATGAAATACGTAAAACCTTTGAGCAAGTAATACTGGTTAATGGAGGATTGCGACAAGAAGATACTAAAGCACAAATATTAGTTAATCAAATAGATGTTGATGAATTTATTCTATTTGATGATTCTTTTTATTCAGGTACTACTAGAAATAAAATAGAAGAAGCCCTCAAAGAAATTCGTCAAGGCTGTAAAATCATTCAGACTGTGTGTATTTATGATGGTGGTAAAGACCCTAATGTAACTTCTTTATACAAATATTATAAATGATAGAACTAGTATCAATATCAAATATATATGGGGATTGTACTTCTGATTATGAGATAATCCATTCCCCTTTAGATACTGTTGGTGATATTATAGATCACGCTACAGAAAACGATGAATGGGGCAATTTCGTAATTAATGGTGAAAGGTTTTATTTAGGTAAATATGTTATTATGAATGTGCCTGAAGAAATTCGAAGTAAACATATACGAAATGCTAACTGTAGCGGAGGTTGGGGAAACATGAACTATTATATAGAAACTTGTTAAAGGAATTAAATGGGTAAAAGAATTCTTTATACTTGTGATTTCTGTGGCTCTACTATAGATTTAGATAGGCAAGTGGGAATAATAGAGTATTATACTCGGTATTGGACACTTAATGAAAAGAAATATATATGTAATAAGTGTCTCGAGAAAATTTCATTATTTTTAAACAAATGAATCAAATAGGTAAAATAGAAAAATCTTATTCTTATACTATTCCAGATGGTCCTCATAAAGGAGAAACACTTTGGAGTGGTAGATATGTAGCAGTAAGCTGTGTGATATTGGCACACGAAGTTGTCAACGATAATGAATGTTGGTTTGTATTAGCTAATAAAAGAGGTAGTGGTACTCCGGATGATCAAGGTAAATGGAATATGCCATGTGGATATTTAGATGGTGGAGAATCTGCTACTGCAGCATGTGCTAGAGAAACTGCAGAAGAGTGTGGTGTTTATATTGCTTCTAGATTATTTAAATTAATTAATGTAGAAACCGCACCTGAGAAATGTAATAAAGGTAATGTTTCTCTTAGACATTTATGTATCTTATCTAAAAGGGCTGATATATTAAATAAGCTCAAAGGAGGAGAAACTAATGAAGTAGATGATGTACAATGGATTCCTATTGAAGATATAGATAAATATGAGTGGGCATTTAATCATAAAACTACTTTATTAGCTGAAATAGTGCCTACCTTGGATAATATTTATTATAAGTACCTCACAGATGACCTAACAGTGACTTATGACTAAAATACTTATATTTAATATACTTTGTGTTATAGCAATAGTAATTTTAGTTATAATTGGTGCACATGATACTAATTCTATCGATATTGGAGGAGGTTTACTGTGTACTATGATTGCAGATATTGTAGGTAATATTACCTTAGCTTATCAATCAGATATTATTAAATAATACATAAACTACATAAACAATGAATATTTTAGGAAGTTCTTTTGATTCAAGATTTAATAAGATTAAATCATCTTTTCAGACAGCTCACGATAAAGCTTCTAAGTTAATTGAGGAAATGGATACTAAAATTTCTGAAAAGAAGGGGGAAATTAGTAAGATTCAAGATGATATAACTAGTATAGAAACATTGAAAGGACAAACCAGTAAGTTCTTATCTAACCTTAAAAGTATCTTAGTATAATGTATAAAGTTAAGGAAACCTTTGAATATCTTGTAGAAGATTCAGATAATTTTGACTCAGTACAAGATGTGTTAGATTTTGAAGCATCTTTAGGTTCTGATGCCTCTTGGGCAGACATGGAAAATGTTCCAGAACATGATTATAAAAGTGTTCCTTGGGGTAATAGTACTATTGAAATTAGTAGTAATGATATAGCTATAGATGTAGACACTCTTCTACAATTAATTAAAGACTCTGAAGAATTAGAAGCTCTAAAAGCTGAAGGAGTTACTGATTGGGAAAGATATTATGAGGCTATAAAAGAACTTAATATCGGTTATCAAAAAGATGCAATAACTAATGAAGAATTAATTAAACAATATTGTAAATGATTAATTTTGAAACTAAAAAAGTACTGTTCATTGATTTGGACAGTACTTTAATTCAAACTATATCAGGTAAAACATTTCCTGAAGATATTACAGATTTTAGAATACAACTTCCTGTATTAGATAAAATTAAAGAGAAAATGCCTAATTTAGTGTGTTTCTTTGTAGTGACTAATCAAGGAGGTATTGGTAAATTTGTATCAGACTATGACTTTGATACCAAAATATCAAGTATCACAAGTTTTAGTGCTGGCTATTTATGTTGTGACATAGGAGATTATATATATTGTCCATCTAATGACAATAATAATCCCCTTAGAAAACCAAATGTAGGAATGTTAGAAGCTATGTGTGAGGGTTGGCATGTTTCAGATAAACAGGAAATGCTAATGATAGGTGATGCTTCTGGCAAACCTGAAGATTTTTCAGACTCTGACAAGAAATGTGCAGAGAATTTTGGAATTGATTATATTGATGTTAGGGATTTTTTAGAATTATGAAATTAAGACTGGATGAATATTACTCTATAATTAGTGGTGAGTGGGAAGATATAGAGAGTTATATGCCTGAAGATATGGCAGAAGAATTACTAAAATTTGAGGAATCCCATAGCCAAGATGAAGTCTTTGATTATTTAGAAAATCTATATTCATATATAGAAGTAATAAATAATAGATATAATATTAATGATATTGATTTAGAAAAAGCTTTTATTAATTATACTGCTATTATAAAGATTAAAGACAAATATTATTCTTTTGATTGGTATTATACTCGGTATTGGACTCTTGAAGATCAAGTAAATGCAGATGCTGATTTAACAGAAGTATTTCCAAAGAAGGTAACTGTCACCAGATATGAACCAAAATAATTTTGAGTTTTATAAAACCTACCTTATAGATTACATTGATATTAGAGATTTTCTTAATTTATAATTTTTATAATTATGGCTCAATATACTGTAGTAACTTCTGAAGATTGTATTATATATCGAACCTATTTAGTAGAAGCTGATTCTCAAGAAGAGGCAGAAGAGAACTATGAAAATGGAGAAATTATAAATATAGAATATAAAAGTTGCTGAAACAAAGTAATTGAATGAATAAAATTCCAGAGTCTCTTAATATAGTTCCTCATTTAGTTGAATCTCAGGAGGAATTAACTAAATTAATTCAAAAATTTATTGAGGAAACTGACGTACAATTTGATTATCCTAAGTTACCAAAGTATTGGTTAGAGGATTATCACTGGGATGTCTTGTGTAAAGAAATAAATAATGAAAGATGATATTATATATTTTATAGAGAACTATTTATTATTTAATGGGTCACATATAAAACTAAATAAATTTCAAAAGCAATTTATAAACCATTTATATGACACTAATATTTTGTCTACAAAAATGAAGAAACATGAATGAATATGGATATGTAGAAGACATAGAGTTAGCTAAGGCTATTCTAACTATGTACTTTGGTAGCAAGTTTATGACTGAAACAGAATTACTTGAACAAATAAAAAGTTCATTAGTGTATTATGATGGAGGTTTTACTTTTGATACGCCTGATGGTATTTATTTTGGAGGTCCATTTGGTATGAGCGGTTATATAATACAAACTTTAGAAAGTTGGCTAAAAGAAAACCCTAAAAATCAATGTAGCGTATTCGGTCAAGTGTTTGATTTAAATGGACACGAGCTTGTGTTTTATGAATTAGAAGGCAAATTGACTTGCTTTGTATTAAGTGAATGGGATTAATTTTTAATTATGTTAAAACTATGGCAATACTGTGACTTAATATATGTTGTTACAGAAGATAAAAAAGAAATAGTTAAAGCTAGGATTATAGGAAGTAATATAGATACTCGTAGACATATTATTATTCATTATAGCCCATGTAGCAATCATAATGTTAGTTATACAATAGATAATGAATATTGCTTTGCTACTGAAGCTGAAGCTCTGTTATATTTAAAATCTAAAAAAGAAAAAGATTTAGCTTTTGCAATCGAAGAAATAGATAGCTATACAGCTTCTAAGGCTAACTTAGAGCAACAAATATCTGACATAGAAGATAGATTAACAGAACTTGGTTTATGTATTAATTAATATGACATTAGTATTTAATTTAAAAAGAAGTAGTACTAAAAGTAAAAGAACTCATAAGAAGTTTCCTAGATATAAGTTTAAAGATTTTACAGCTATTCCCAGAAACTTAAAAGAATGGGGGTATTGTAAGCATAATTGGAACGATGATGACTATACCTATCTTAATGGTGATATTGAAAAGTTTTTAAAATGTCATATAGGACATCCAATTAACAAAGTGTTTTCTAAGTTTCTATCTAGATGTAATAATCTGAGTAAATTTAATCCTAAAGAAGAGTTTTATAGCTTTATTCAAAATAAAGAAGATATAAATTCTCAACGTGGAGGATTTTATGTAACTAATGGTATTCTTAATTACAAGAAACCTGTTAAAAAGAGTAATTATCAAGTAATTAATAAATATAATGAGAATCAGAAAAGATTTAATAAATTATATTTAAGACCTTTAATTAAAGCTTTAATAGAATCAAGAGTTCCACAGTGTATTGGTAAATATTTATTAAGAGAGGGTGAAAAAACTATCTATATAGATTTTTATCCAGGTGTTGGGTATTATGAAAACATTTGGAATAAAAGACAAATAACAAATATAATAGGAGTAGGTCGTGGAATCAACTATGATGTTATCAATACACAAAGTGGTAAAATTAAGTACCTTTATAGTGTAGACACAAAGTGGTTTTCTAACAGACCTGATATTTGCTTTTATTTCAAGAAATAAATATATTATAAATGGTTAAATATACATTAGAAGAGGCAAAACATATTTGGGTAACTTCCGATACCCATTTTAATCATGCTAATATAATTAAATATTGTAATCGTCCATTTTCTTCAGTAGAGGAAATGAATGAAACTATAATAGCAAATTGGAATAAGGTGGTTTCTTGGGATGATACTGTCTATCATTTAGGAGATTTTGCTTTAGGTGATAAATCACTCATCCCAAATATTTTAAGGCATTTAAATGGATGTATCAAAATTGTTATAGGTAATCACGATAATCTTGACCTTATGCTAAAATTAGGTAATGAAGACCGTTTGATTACTGATCTCTTTTGGGAAGAAGTGATTAAAGTAGGAAAGAAAACTATTATTCTTAACCACTTCCCTTTTGGTTCCTTACCAGACCCAGCTACTAATTATCCAGTAATTCAGTTACATGGTCATGTGCATAGTACACCAAATAAGCCATGGAATTATTTTGATAATCAGTATGATGTAGGTGTAGATAATAATAATTTCACACCTGTAAATCTGGCAGAATTATTAGATAAAATTCATTATAAAGTACATATCAAATAATGGGTCAATCTAAGAAAAAGAGGCTATGGTGGTTATATGTAGCTAGAGATAGACGCCAGCAACATCCTAAGTATTCTGATGAATTAGAACATTATGGAAGATTACACGTATTTTATGACACTCCAGAATTAGAAAATGGTAAATGGGGATGTGCAAGACAGTTAGGTGGAGAAATTCCAGCATATATGTTTCCAGATTTAGAAGAAGAACATTGCCAAAAGTTTGTTGGTATAATTGGTGACCTGGACAATAAGATGCCAAAAATAGTAGAATTTTTAAATAATAGTATTTAATGCAATTAATAACTCCTGAATATATAAATAATAATCTTGATCTTTTTAAATATTTACAAAAGATTGGAATACTTCCAGATGATTCTAATGTAAGAGATAAAAATATTGGAGAAAGTAACTATTCTAAGTCTATAATTCAGCCTTGGTCTGTATGGCAAGATTGGAAATTAAATCCTTGGGATGCAGATATAGTTAAACGTATATATAGAACTAAAGTACTAAAAGGAAAGACTGAGAGTGAAGCTAGAATAGAAGACTATGAGAAAATTATTCATATATGTCAAGAGAGAATAAGGCAATTACAAAATAATTAATGAAGAAATTAGATTTAGGAAATCTCTATACTAGAGATGAATTTAGAGAGCGTGTTGAGGATGGATTGTTTATTGATTCTGATGGTGAAGGACAATATTCTAATGAGAACGGAGATTGGACTGGTAAATGGTTATCTCCTTCTTCCTTTACACTGGATGAAGTTAAAAACAAAAATATGGAATATACACATGTAATATGGTATAACAAATAATAATTAAGGGCAGGTCAGTGGAGTAGATAAAAGTAATAATATAAAAACTAAAAATAATGATTTATTTAATTGATTTTAAAACTTGCTATAAAATAGGTAGAACTAATAATTTAACATAGAGATTAAAAACTTTTAAGAATAGTAGAGAGGATTTAGAATTGATAAGCTTAATAGCTTTCCCTGATAAAATAGTATTATAGGAAGTATATGATCAGAATGGAGAAACTTATCTCCATAATAAACTGAAGAATTTCAATATTAAAAATGAACTTTTTTCAAGAGATCCTTAGGTATTATCTGAGTTTTTGAATTACAAGTATAATATAGTTAAAGATATGGTTGATTGGGTTGAACTTTATTATAATTCTATATAGGATAATAAACAAAAATCTGATAATACTATTTACTAGTATAATATTGATGGTGTATTACTAAATACATATAAATCAGGAGCAGAAGCTAGTAAACTAACTGGAACTTGTTATAGAAGTATCATTAAAGTTTTAAATGGAGAAAGAAAATCTGCTAATAATTTTATTTGGTCTAAAAGATTATTGTCAGAAGAAGAGCTGCTATTAAAGATTAATAATCCAAAAAATAAACATGGAACTAAGATAATTTAGATGGATTTAAATGATAATTTTATAGCTGAGTATAAATCTTTAACAGAGGCTAGTAAACAAACAGGTATAAATATATCATGTATTTCTAATAATATTGCAGGAAGAACTAAAAGAGCTGGAAATTTCCACTGGAAATATAATTAATAAGGGTAGTATGTTGGCGTAAAGCTGGCATACTACCCTATTTTTTTTACTTTATAGGGGTGAGTTAGCATTAGCTAGCTTGCCCCTATTTTTTTAATTTATATGTGATATATGATATTTATTACAATAAGTACACTAATAAATAGTATAATTATCTAAATGCATCTTTTTGAGATATTTCTCAGCTAAATCTGTGGTATCAAATGTCATTTTAGTTTTACCTAATTTATTATAATGGCATCTAGGATATTTAGTAGATAAATTGTCTCTAGGTTTCATAAAAATAATTATTGATTTTTAGCCCATAACTTATAGGTATCTTGAAAACTTCTAAATAATGCCTACGAATTCATTACTGTTTCTCCTAAAGATTTATTTCCAGTAACTAAATTCCAGGTATCATTAACAATTTTGGATTGAAGTTTATAGGTAGCAGGATTTGTAGAATTACCTACATAATCTAATACTGCTAAAGGTCCTTTAAATCCATCAAATGCATTACTACTTCCTTTATACAATAATTCCGTTACAGCATTACCTAAGATATTCTGTCCTTCTGCATTTTTTTTATGGTCTTTATACATAGGTGTAAATACTAATCCAAATAAACCTGCAACTACCAAACTAGCTAATAAGTCCGATAAAGCCTTTTTTAAATTAGCTCTCTAAGTTTCATTAGCCCACACATTTTCTTTAAATCCATCAATTCCATTATAGTGTAGTTCTACTAAAGAATCTCTTAAACTATATATAATTCCCTAAACCATATCAGGTACATACTTAACTACAGGACATTCTTCGTTGCCTCCCTCACTAAGAGTTACTGCTTCTCCTTGATTATTCCAATATAAAGGCTGCCCATTTCGTGTTTCCTATTCTACATGAACTGATGTATTAGAAATCTATCTGGATTTGCCATAATTATCAATAAGACCATTCATCCATGTAGAGAATACTGCGAAGTTTCTACCAATTGCAATATTCTCGTATTTAGCTTTTGAACTCTAGTTATAAGCACCATAAATAGTATCTGCTAAGTTTTTGAATGTAGTTATTTGCTACTAAGTATAAGCATCAGGTAAATCATCTCCTTCAACTAAGTTAGTACCTTGTTCCTAATTTGTCATTCTAAGCATACTTAAATATAAAGATCTCTATCTCTAATACTCCTTTTCATTACTCCGATCACCTTTAGCATATTTTTCAAATCTTTTATCCTTTCGCCAATCATAATTAAGTTCCCCATCCTTTATAGTATAAGCATCAAATACTCCATCATGTTTCATCTAAGCTACAAAAAGCACCATTCTATTTAAATAGTCTGGTCCATAGAGAGTAGAATAAGCCCAGTTTTCCCAATTAAGGATACCTCCACGACAAGTTTTCTATCCTTCAGAAATTTTAGCAATATCCATATTAGATAATCTATATTTAAGATTTAGCTAATTAAGTTTACTAATTGTCATAATATTTTGAGGACCTTCTTCAATTACTTCTTTATAACCACTAAGTACTTCAGAAGGAGTTATATCTGTCTAATATTTATTTATACTTCTTGCTAGATTTTCAAATAAACCTTGAATAGTATCACGAACAGTTCCAGCTACATTTCCTGCAATATAACATTTACTAACTGCACGTCTAATAGGATCAATAAAAGATTCTAAAGCTTTAGTCTAAGGTTCCATTATAGACTAATTAAATACTGATACTGATAAGAAATCATTTATAGTTTTTACAGTATGTTCTACATTTTTATAATCATCTTCAGTATCTCCTTTTATGTATAAGTCAAGTAAAATACCTTTAGTTCGAGTTAACATTTTCTAATATTCAACAGACTAAATATGTTTTTCTAGAAAATCTATAAGTATATTTTCTACATTAGTCTCAAAGAAGTCGATGCCCTTTTCATTCAGCCAATTAGCTCGTCTATTAGAATCTTCAGAACGTTTAAATGGATTATATGCTTGCAAATTTTCAATATCCTACTTTCGCTGTTCTCTTTCTTCCTCGTTAAGGGTATCATCTATAAATTCATTATAAGCATCGATAGGATGCATTATTCTTTTCATCCATCTCTAACCAAATTCTTTAAAACCCTATTTTACCTTAGTTCTACGAGTAGCTATAGAAGCTCTCTCTAATGGAACATCCAAATAATTAGAATTACCTATAGAATCAATTAAATGAGTATCATTAATGCCTGTAAACTACCATTTCTAACCTCTCATTTCATATCTTATCTTATTAATTTCAAATAAAACACTTTTTAAAAATTCTTTTTCAGAATTATCCAGAGACTAGTCGATATATGGATTTTTGAATCTTAATTCACCATTCTATTTACTAATGGGGTCAAATAAATTTTTAAATATTCTTACTTCATCACCTATAGTACTATTTCGTACTGCAGAATATCCCTTAGCTTTAAAAAACTTATTCATTATCTCACGCATAGGAGCATATTCTTTAAGCATTCTATCAGCAACTTTATTTACAGCCTACTAAAACATAAATCCAGTAACACGAACATTAGCATTAGGAATACTCTATGGTTTAAATATATATTCAGGAAGTTGTCCAAACTATTCATTATCTATAGATAAATCTCCATTATACAGATTTAAAGCTCTAAGTGCAGATACATAAACCCTAGCTAAAGTAGATAATGTTTTATCAGCAGAATAAATTAACTTTTTAATTCTTCTAGGATCTTTTGGTAATCTATCTAAAGATTCTATTTTATCAATAATAGCCTATAGTTTATTAATTCTGCCCTCTACTGTTTTAGTAGTTTCAAGACCATCTACAATAGTTCCATCAAGATTAGTTTTAGAGATAACTTGATCTTCAATTTCTCTAAGTTCTGATACTTCAGGGGCACTACTCACAGCTTCTCTCCAAGTTTGTATCATTGACTCTGCTGGGTCTATAGTTTCTATACTATTATTCTTGAAATTATTTTCTATTTTATCCTAGTTATTCTCATTAACTACATCTAGAATAGTTTTAAACTAAGGAAGTAACATAGATATATCCATCTCACAACCCTTTTTAGCATGATAACTAGATATGCCCACTACTTTAAGGGTTCCTAACTTAGGTTTAAACGGTAACTTAGGTAAAATCTGATTAAGTACAGTGAGAGTTTTAATAGCTTCTATATTACCATAATTAGCTTTCATAGTAAAGTTTTTACTATTTAAATCCATCAAATATGAACCTAATAGATTCTCTCTTCCCTTATACTTTACTTGTGTACTTACATCAAATGGAGTAATAGTAACAACATCAACCTAATTAGTAGTTTTGTGTTGAAATAATAATATATTAGCATTAGTTAATGTACTATTATTTATTAATCGCCATCTATAATTAGGCTTACCATCACTATCTCTATCTTCAAATTCAAAGTACTTATTTAACTAATTCTAAATAAAAGCACTATTTTTTAAAGAACAATAAAATGATGACCGTCCCTATTGGTATGCTGCTTGAATATCAGATACAACACGATAGGTGGCTTTCTATGCAGGTGCAGAATTAATTAATTCTTCTTCTCTAGATATAACTATATCTACAAGTTCCTTATTATTAGCACCTATTCTAGTATCTTCTATATGTATGGGCTCAGTATCTCCAGGCATTAAAATATCCCAACCTTTATCTTTAGAAGGCTTAGCTATAGTTTTCCAATTCTGTTTAATCCAACCTTGTGCAGACTCCTTAATGCCTTGGGCTGTAACTTCTACAGTCTAATTAGGAAATATTCTACTAAATTGAGAATTACAAGCTAGGAGGTCTTCATCATTTATATCTATAGCATCTATGTTAGAATCAATAAAATTAGCTACAATATTATCATATTTCTACATAGTGTAACTACCATTGTTATTCATATCATAACTAATTGCTTTAGATGCAACAATATCAGTTATATTCTGAAACTAATTATCATATTTAACTCTAATAGGAATTAAATTAACTCTAATATCAGTAGCATTTACACCATTATTTGCAAGTATTCTTTTTAAAAAAGCTAGCTTATATTTATATTTTTCTTTTTTAACTGATGCCCAATCAGATTCATTATCTATAGATACCGCTAGATTATAAATGTCTAAAGTTCCATCAGGCTTTATACACAAATAATCAATGTGACCTATAATATTTTCTATCTAATTACGTAATTTAGCAGATACATTAAGATTTTTAAGCAGATAAGGACTGTTTCCTTTATTCTTTTTTAGTACTTCTTTTTCTACATCTTTAACTACTTTTCCCATTTTATCAAATACAGGTTGTAGGGAAGTATTTAAAGTTGCTCCAGCATAATGTCTATCATCATCCTAACTGGTTGAGGATACTATAATTCTATGAACATCTGCTGCATCCTTAGAAATTGTTTCCCAATTCTATTTACGAGTTTTAATAGCTTCATCTGCCTACTATTCTGAATATCCTTCTTTAACTAACTACTCTTTCATTATAGGGTAGTATTCAGTATCAAAATTAAGTCTAAACATAGGTGACTAGCCATTTACTGTAAAATAAGTAGAATCAATAAATGTTTGTGTAGTAAAGTCTCTTCCAGCATTTATATCTACATCATCTATAGGAGATTCTTTATTTGCTGCGAACTTATATTCTTTTTTAAGTTTATCTAGTTTATCATATAATAGAGTCTATTTATCATGTTCTAAACTATATAATATAGCTAGAGCACTCTAAATATCTCCTTCACTCAATCCCTCAACCAAAGATTGATATGAATTATATACTTTACCATTAAATATATATTTACAACTCATTAACAACCAAATTCTTTTATTTTACCTAATTCTATATTGTCTTTAATTAAATTAGCTATCTTCATATTCCTTCTTATAGCTGCTGAGTTTTCTGAAATTCCTTCTTTCATAAATGTATCAAAAGATAATCCAGATTCAGTTATAGGATTTGCTACATTTTTAGGAAAATTATCAAATATGAATTTGAAATCTTCTAAAAAGTCTTGACCCTTAAATTCTTTAATTAAACTCTACTTCTAAAACATCTAATCAGCTATCATATCTGCTACACACTCTTCCAATTTATCCTACATTGCAAAGTTAGTGTAAGCTTCATTAATATAATCTAAATTAGTTTTAAATTTAGGTTTTTGCTAATATTTAGCTATAACTGCTTGATAACTATCAGGATATTTAACTTTTAAAACTCCCAAAAATATATGAGCCATCTCATGAAATACATCAGATACATTAGCATTACTACTATTTATATAGATTTGTCCATTGTATATAAAGGCTCTAGCATTTTTTACATCGATTTTATTCTACTTCCCAAAATCATCTAGTTCAGTTTGAGACATAGTATTTATATTTATACCAAACTTTTCATTAAAATATTGAACTGCCTATTCCATTGAAGCTGTAGTAGGTTTTGTAGCAGCTTCATCCCCAAATTTACCAGTAATATCTATTTTATTACCGTTATTCTCTAGATATTTAAGAGTAGCTATATTACCTCGCATTTCTTCTACTAGATAACTTTTAGTTTCAGCTTTATTTATCTAGTCTACTATCTCCTTTCCTAATTTCTAACTACTTTTAATTAACTGATTAATATCAGTATTTTTATTTTCAGCTGTTTTTAATCCCTTAGTAAATAAATAAACAAAAGCAGCAGCTTTTTCAGGAGTATTTAAAGTTTCAATACCTTCTATATCCGGAAATACCTTTCTAAAATCTGCTAGAGTACCATTTAATACCTAATTAAATATTTCAGGCAACTTACGTATATTAGGCAACTGAATATCCAAGGTAGTTATTATCTATCCTTCTTTAACTCCCTTTAATTCTATTTTAGAAGTTCGTGGAGTAGTTGGTTTCATTTTAATTGAGTATAGTCCAGCTTCTCTAAGAGTTTGTGTGGCATTCCAATTATCTATTTTAGCTTTTGCTGCTTCTAAAGAACTAAATGTTTGAGAATATGAATTAGGAGATATTATACTTCTAGATATAGCATAGTGTGTAACCTTAGTACTAGGATTATAATACTTATAAATATAAACCCCATGATACATACCGTCAGTATCAACCCCTTCTTCTGCTTTTACAGGACTAAATAAATATTTAGAATCATAGCCAAAATTATATACTTCACCTAAGGATGAATATGGAAAAGTTAGAACTAACTATTTAGCGGATTCTTTCTACTATACTTCTTCCTTAGTTTTATATTTAATCTATATTTTACCATCCTAAATAGATACCTCAGGATTTAAATCAGCTAATGCCGTTCTTAACAGCCCCATTGCCTATTCAGGACTATTCTTAATAGTTTTATCCAGAGAATCTAGTTCAATTCCCTATTTTTTATACTATTCTTGCAATTCTTTCCACTTCTTTTTAATCTCAGATTGTGGAATTTTTTTATCTATAGCCTCCTTAACCACTTCTTTAGTTTCTCCTCCTATTATTTTAGAAACTTTTGCTTTCATTAGATTAGGGTCAAATAAGAATATATTATGTAAAAATGTCTATAAATCTTCTTGACTTAAGTTATTAAAATCCTAAAAAGAAGGCATATCTTGTATATAGTTAGAAAGTACTGAATATAAATTTTTCATGGTCAGTTTATATTCAAATCTATTTTTGTGTTTAAGATCGCGTACACTTCTTATGGCTAATTCTAAATCTGACTTACCAGCATCAGAATTATATATATTCTATATCTTACATAGTATATTATTAAGGGTCTTAGAAGGAATTATATTCTTACCATTTGAATCTTTAAAAGGTTTATACTTAGATTTATTATCCAAATAATCTAATAAAAGTTTTTCCGCAGTAGTATTGTACTTATTTACTATAGAATTTAATTCATCTTGATATTCTTTTAAGTCTTCTCTAAGTGTATTATTATCTACAGCTTTTTTTATTTTCTACCTCTAATCAAGATAGTTAAATAAATCCTAAGCACCATAAAATCCATTTATAAAGAAAATATCTGAACCACCAGGGCTTATTACTCTACCAAAATATTTAGAACCATTTAGCTAAATTTGATTACAAGCTACTATAGTATGATTTTCATTAATATCTAATTCTGGAAAAGCTTCTTTTAAGTCTGGATATTTGTTTTGTAATTCTCCAATAGTAGTGTTACTAATAAACTCATGTTTTTTTACATCTGATTCCTTTAAAGCCTGTACTCTAGCTACTCTAAAAAGAGCAGCTAGTTTAGTACGTTCAGCTTTAGGTAGTTGAGTAATTAATTCAACCGCTTTATTTATATCTATATCTTCGTCAGTATTTTTTAATAATGTTTGTTCCTAGGTCTATAATTTACCATCTACATAGTTATTAATTAATACTTTTATATCACATCCCATTAATTAACAGTCTTTTATAAGTGAAGCTTTATTAGAAGTTATATACTAAGTTAACAAGTTTCTAATACCATCTATAGTCTATTTTTGTTCATCTGCATCTAAATCGTCAAATTTACCATCAAAATCTATAGTTTTAGTTAAGAATAATATATTATGCATATTGGGCATTTCTAGAGGACTATTCTCACTAAAATTCTGTAATCTATTCATCTTACTCTGATAACTTTCATCTGCTACCGGAGGTGGAATTAAGTCATACTCCTAATACTAATTATTATTGTCTAATTTTTTAAGTATGTATCCCTAAACAGGATCGTTTACTTTAACAAAAGGTTCCTAATGATAACTTTCTGCATAAGTACTAATTACAGGAGCTGCTGCTATCAGATAATCGGTATAGTTATATTCCTAATCAGTCTCAATATCCCAATCCTAATCTGATATAAACTTTAAATATCGATTTAAAATATTTTTAGGATTAGTACAAACTTTAAAAGATGTAGTAAGACGTTCACCACCATACTAATTGTTGTTTACTGCTATATTATACATTTGTAAAATATCTGCAATAGTATAATCTCCCTAATACTATCTAGTCTCAAAATCAGCCATTCCTCTTAATATATCATCATAAGCTTCTCTAGACTATATAGTTATATCAGGATTAAGCAAATCTATATCAGTTGCTAATACCTCTGTATTATTATAAGGTACTAGAGTAAGATGTCTAACTAAAGGATTATTAGAGTAGTTTTCCCTCAAGTAATTAAGAAACTCATGTTCGACCCAATGTTTTAAAGTAGCAACACCATTTATAGTACTAGGATCAATTTTATTAACTTTAATACTCTAAAAATATGGATCAAATCCATCTACCTAGTTAACAGCTATCGGGGTAAGTGTTCTCATAAAAGATAATGTATTTAACTTATCAACATACTTAAGTACTCCATTTAGCTATTTATCATCGACATTTTCAGAATTAGCTAGCAATTTATTAACTAATCTACTTTTAGATGCGAAGGTGTTATTTGCAACAACTAGTGATTTAAATAACTATAAAATCTATTTATAATGCGGAATCTATTCCATCATTTCAAATACATTTACAGTACTTTTAATTATATCATAGTAGTCAGATGCCTGTTTTCTGTATTCATCATCTACTAAATATTTATATATATCGAAATTATTAATTAAATCCTGTTCGTGAGCAATATCCAACTCATTTGCTATATACTCCGGGTCCAAAGTAGGATTATTTTCGTGTAATCTATTAATTAACTATTCCTTAGCCTATTCTGCTTCCTGAATTTCCTTCTCCTTAGCTCCTTCTTTAGGATATATTTTAGATACATTCATATTTAGAGCTTTTTCTCTATCATGAACTATCTTAGACATACGATTCATTCTAGAAAGTAAATCTAATTCAGAAGTAGGTAATCCCTAATTAAGTCCTAACCAAGCAGATGATATTGTAGAAATCTCAGATGCATCATTATATAAATTTTTAAATTCTTCTATATCGCCTCTAAAGTCTGAATCTTTCTTATATTGTGCTCTAACTCGTCTTAATTTATCAGTTAAATCTTGACAATATCTTAGATAAGAGTTTACTTCAACATCATTAGTGTCAATTAACTCTGTTAAATCCACATCCTGATTAGTTATAGCATAATTAATATATGCTTGCATAATACTTCCCAATCCATTAATATCCTCTTCCTCAGATAATCCAGCATTCTATTTAACTAAATTATAAATATCTGAATTTTTTAAATAATTAGTTACATACTTATTTTTGTTTATCCAAACATCTTGTTGCTCACCAGTATTAATATCCTCCTAAACTGTTTTTATTTGTCCATGTAAGAATTTTTTAACTCCAACAATACCCTAAGCCAAATTAATAGCCATAGAAGCATTACCGCTTTCATTCTAGAACATATTAGGATTAGCTAACTAATCTATAAGTTCTGATACTGGGCTAGTCATAAATGCAACTAAATCATTTATATTTAATCCCATCATCATTCCATATACATACATTCTAGCAAAATTAGTTCCAGCATTTATTTTAGCAAGGATAAGCTCTTTAGCATTATCTGTTGCAGCAGAAAGAAGCTAAGAGATTAATTGGTCGACATATTTATAATCTTCATTACCAAGAACTCCAAATTGACTCTGTAATGTGGATTTTATTTGTTCATCATACTTATTTAAATCAGGAATATGATTAATAGTCTACTCTATTGGGGTGCCATTAGCTCTTCCGTTTATTCTTTTGTAAGTATGCTAAAATTTTAATTTATTTATTGCTTCCTAATTACCAGATTTCAGTACTTTTGTCCAATAATAAAAAGTGTTAAACCATACCTTCTCACCGTTAGCTGCCACACTAATCACATTCTTACCTACAAGATTTTGATACTACATAATGTACTTAGTCATAGGATTAAGCATATTTAAAGTAGCTGCCTAGTTACCTTTTGGAGAATTATCAGCAGCTTTACGCATAATACCCATAGCAATAGCTGTATATGCCTAATCACGATTTCTAATATCATGCGATACCTAATAGATGTTTGCAGAAGCCACATTTTTAAAGGCTGATTCAGCTACATTATCAGAAATACGATAATTTTCGTGGTTATTAATAGTTTCTATTAAAGTATTTAACACCTTAGCATCTCCTGAATAATTAATACCATTATGTTGTTCAGCAATTCTGATTATCTTAGATAACTATCTAATGAAAGCTGCATTACCCAATTCACGTACATTCTATAATACTTCATTTACATCCTAATTTTCAGCTAAATTAATTAAAGTATTTATCTCACTAGATATATCATAATCACCTTTATATACAACGATATGTTTAGGAATAGGCAAAGTCTTACTAGCTTGTAAAGTTTCTACACTATTATAATTAAATAAAGGACTCCATCCTATATAAGCAGCATTTTCATCATAAGATTGTCCCATTATATAAGCCTTATCAATATCATAGTCAGAACCCTATAAATAAGTCTAGAAATGACTTACATAAGATATATTTTTAGAGTTTTCAGTCCATGCTATATTTCTCATAGTCATAAAAGACTGCAAAGATTGAGCAGGAATACGAGCAGCTATAAAGTCCTAAGAATCTAAGAAACTGACATATCGTTTATGTGCTTCTTTCCTTAAGAAAGCTTCTAATAATTCTTTATACGTAGCTTTATTCTCTTTAGATAGAGTTACAAGTTCATCTTTAGATTTCTATTGATTGGTAGCTGTAATTCTGTCTAACTAAGTCTCTAATAACTTTCTTACATCCTAATCAATTAACTGATTTTTTATGAAGAAACCACTTGCGGATTTAATATGCTTAAGAGCACCTTCACTATATACTTTATTGTTATTTACCTAAGCTAATTTATAATTATCTGCTCTATAAATTTTAGCAACAATAGACGCCCTCTACTTAGCAGCATCGTCTTCATTACCTAAAGCTATCTCAAAGTCAGATAATGGAGCTATTTCATAAAGCGTGTTAGTTTTATAAATAACTCTTTCTTTTACTATCTATTTAGTAGTTTCAACGTATTGTTTTACATAATCAACGCGTCTTTGAACAGAAGTCGGATCATCTAAATCCCTTAACCTATACTAATTAGAATCTAAAACTATACCATCATTATTTATAAATTCTCCGTCTCTATATGTAACCTCTGGAGCGTTAATCCATTTACCAACTTTAAATAAATCCCTATTACCTCTAGTTAAATAAATTTCTTCTTTATCATTAGTGCTTAACTAACTGGCTTCAAATCCCTTATACTAAATATAATCATTATTTTTAACCGGAGTTAAAGTAATTAAAGTAGTATTACCTGTATCTTTTACAAAAGCAAAATCATAACTAGTATTAGCAGGAGCGTTTACTTTGTTAAATTTCTTATAAAAATAATTTTCTCCCTATTTAAGAACTTCAGCAAGAGATTCATTTTCTATTCCAAATTTATCCTTATAGATATTAGACATTACAAGTTCAGCCGCATAGTTCTACAAACTTCCCTGCATAATAGTTTTCTAATTACCAAATCTATCAGTATAAGTTCCATTATGAATATTATTTAATTCAGCCTAAACTAATGATTGGTGATTAGCTTTTTTACCTTTAGGATTAGTATAAGCATCTCTAATAACCGGAGAATCAAATATATTCATATATTCTCCTGTTTCAGAATCCTGCCATCTAAGTAAAGAAGGTCTTAAATCATGGGGTCTAACTATGTTTTCCTAATATTTAAAATCATACTATTGTTTTTCACCTGTAACTACATCCCCACTTGGTAGCATAACTTCACCAACTAGCTAAGTAGCTATAGCAGATAATTCTGAAGAGTCTGCCACCCATTTACCATTAATTTTAGTTAAATTCAGTTCTGCTGTAGGTGAAGTTATTTTATATGTACCTTTTTTATAATCAACTTTTATAGATACATTATTAGCTATTTCAATGTCATTAATCCCATCCTTAAACTTGTAATAGTCATCCATAGAATTTAATTCTACAGTATGAACTTTACCTTCAGAGTCAATAATATTTACATTATCAGAAGGCATAAACCAGCTTTTATCAGGTCTTATTTCTACTTCTTGCTATTTTCTATTTAAATATCTCTAAATAAGCTAATGATTATAACTAGTTATATCCTATGTATCAATTCTATCAGGATTCTCTATTTTTAATTTTTGTACCTAATTTTCTAACTATTTAATGGATTGCCCATTTATAAAAAATTCTCCTATAGAATTAGTCTGTGGTGTGTAATCTTTGTGACTCTATAATAGGGTGATTAAAGACTATTTATAGTCTTCCTAAGCTCTTTTTAAGATGTCAGTTACCATTAATTTTTCACCACCAAATTCAAAATATTGAATCATGTGATAAGCAGGGACCATAACACATCCGGAACCTGGGTGTTTACGTTTGATAGCCTCTTTGTTAATTGTACTGGCTAATGTAGCAATAAAATCAGAATATACATTAGGGTCACTAAATGGTATTTTAGAACTATCCTACTAATGATTTTTACTTTTATAGAATACAGATTCTACAGCTTGCATAATCACATGCTACAAACTCTCTCTATCTTTAATAGAAGAAGATTTCATTACAATTCTACCAATAGAATCATATAAATCAGCCTAAGCTTGCTTCGGGTCTTCAAAATTCTAAATAAAAGTATCTACAGCTTCACTCATTTTCTTAGTAGTAGCTAAGGAAGCTCTTCCAAGACCCTAAAATATTTCATCAGTATTATCATAGGTAAATCCGTATGCTGATGTAGCAGTAATAACCTAAGAGAACTCTGTAAGTTCAGAATCTATAATATCATGGTCAGCGTTCATCTACATTCCAAGACCATCTGAGTCCACTTCGAAGTAACTAAGGTCTTTATCATCATACCAGGCACTAGATTGATTAATATTCTACGCACCATTTTTTACTGCTGTATTATTTAAAGCATAACCAATATGATACTATTTAAGAGGTTGTATATAATTATCCTAATCAAGAGGAACATTATCTGCATTTTCATTAATTTTATGACCAACTGCATTCATAAAATTAACAACCACCTCATTACTAAACTCAGAATAGTTTCCCTTACTATCAACACAATTAATACCACCTAAAGCTGTGTGTAATTCAAATAAAGAATTAATAGTATGTTTATTAGTCATTTCTGGATTAGACTAATCCATTAAAAATTCCTATGCCTATTGCCAAGTATCAAAAGTGGCATGATTACTTTTCTAATTAGGAGAATCATAAAATACATGATATACTTTATGTGAAGGAGCTTCTATACCCTTAATTACAGGTGCCTCTGTGGTATAATATAGAGTATTTCCTTTTTTAGTTATAGTTTTGTTAAAACCAGTAATTTGAATCTAGTCACCATATTTATCTTTATAGTATAACTAATTACTTTTAACACCATCAGCATTTCCAAGAATAACATTATTAAACCACCTAACTGTAGCTAAAGTTTTAGATTCATCAAGATTACCTAAAGCTATAGATTGCATTAAATCTACATCACCCTACCATTGTAAGTTAGTCATCTTTTTAAACATTCTAAAAAGACTGGTGTGAGAATTTAGGGAAGCTCGCATAGTTTCATTAGTGATAGTATCAGTTGCAAACTTAGCTAAGAATGCCGTACCTGTTACTGGGTCATAAGCATGCCAAATAGGTTTTTTAATAAATCCTACAGCCTGAGAACCCAATGCTTTATTCTCTAAAATTGACTAAAATGGATTGATTTGAGCAGAACCATCTGCAGAATCAATATCATCCTCATGGTCTCCTCTATAATCATATACCGGAGCTTTTTCATCTCTAATTACTGCACATTTAGTTTTAGCAGAAATACCATTTATAACTTTAGGTTGACAATACTATAAAGTAGCAGGTATAATTACATTACGCTTAAACTAAGTACCCTAAGCTACATTAGCTATCATAGTCATAGACTGATGATAAACATCATTTATAAAGCTTGATATATTAGTAGGTATTGTAGTATATTTTAAGTCAGCAACAGAGTTAGTTGTATTTAAAAACTCTTTAGCTTGCTAGAAAGTATTTTCATCTACCTACATTTTAGTTTTTGTAAAGAAATCTACAGAATTATTACAAGATTTTACTAAATTATAAGTAGTTTGTTTAGCCTTATCTGGATGATTAATCTCAGAGCCAGTTAAACTCATACGTAAGTTATTACTTAAAAAACCTTCAACATAAAAGAATTTATCAAGTAATGGGTTTAATACAACATCTTTATTAGAATCTATTTTAGTATTTGATATAATATTTAAACCATTCTATTTAGCTAAAATCAACTTACCTGTCTTAGCGTCTACCCAGTTTTTAAAGAATTCACTTCTACCCTTAGAGTCATTTTTATATAATCCTAGAATAGTCTACATGATAGGATTATTAGAAATAGATTCAGGTAACTTTTCACCATAATAGTTATCTACTGAGTCATTTAAATCAACTACCTGATAAGTACAATTATTATCAAGAAAGTTTTGTATAAATAAATGTTTCTATTGATTTAAGAAAGAATTTAAAACATCTGGATTGGCATACAATTCTTCAGCATAATACTATAAGAGTTCATTTACAGCTAAATGCTTACCTGCTTTCCTGTAATCAGCATCTAAAGTAACGTTTTCACCAATAGAATTAGCCAACTTAATTAATTCAGGTTCTGTTAGTCTAGATAACATCTATTGATATGTATAATTAACTGGAACACCATTATTTTTAATAGTTTCAAGTCTATTATATTCGTCAGTTATTCTCTATAATTTGCTTTTAGTAGAATTCCACACATTTTTATAGAAAGTACCTATAGTATCAATAGTATATTTAACTATAGTATTTCCTAGATTTTCATCTTTTATAATATCATCTCCAAATAGATTCTTAGTAATTTCATAATTAATGAAGGTAGTTTTATCAGAATAAGCTGTAGGCTATATTACAAATGTACCATATTGTAAGTAACTTCCCCAGAATTTATTAAATACGGAATGGAAGAACAATTCTCCTTGTGAAAAGTTTTTTAACTATTTAGACTCCTACCACTATGAAGTAGCTTCTAAGTCATGTTGAATACCCCTAATTTTAGTAGAATCCTGCACAAAGAATAAACTGCCAGCATTAGTATCCTTCTATTTAAATAAATAGTGATGAATATTGGTACCTAATTTATTTACACTATTATTTGGAATATTATCTCCGGCTTTATTTTTAGTAGTAGCTTTGGAAGCCTCTCCTGACTACATAGAATAAGCATCACTCCAAGCTTCAAGTACACTATCCTTAAAAGAAGCAACTGTAATTTTTAAGTTATTAAACATATTAGTAAACAGTTTGCTCTTTTTATTATTCTCATAAATTCGATAAATACCATCTTTACCTTTATTAGATAAATATTCTGCAAAGTCCTAGTCTCCAGCTTCATCATAGAGATAATTAACATAAGCTGCTTTAATAGCTAACGTAGTTAAATCTTTTAAATTATCTTTATTTAACTACTGAAATATTTCAAGCTACTAAATCTTCTATGAAGGGTTTTCCAATATTTTTAATCCAAGATGGTCATCAATAAAAGATAATAGGTCTTTTAATTTTCTTTCTCGTTCAGTGAGTTCCTCATTTCTAAGTAATTTCTATCTAAAGGAAGTTAAATCAATTCTATTTATATCATTAAATAAATCACTATTCTAATACTTGCCATCAGAGTTTAATATCTAATCAGATATATAAGTAACTCGTTCATCACCTATTACTACAGAGTACTATTTTCTACCATCTACATCATTAATTGAATCAAATTGCCATTTATTACGTCTAGCTTTACGTTCTGAGTTAGAAGAATTATTAATATTTCTATTAATTCTTACTCTGGTTTTGTAAGTATCTGCATTATTAAAATATCTTTTCTTTACTTTAATTTGAACCATTCCAGTCTCTCCATCGAAAGATGTTTCAAGATAATGCATAGTAGTATTTCTATCTATAATGCCTGATATTTCAGCAGATAACTAAGCAACTGTACCGTTTATCTGTTTAGCATTTTTTAATTCCTAAGATCTTAAAGAGTTTGGGTTACTCTCATTTAAAGCAGCTTCATATAGTGAATACAGTATATTTAAATCATATTCAGTAGTAGAAGTATCATTGTTTAACTAAAGGGTATCTATTAGTCTTTGACTACTTCCTTTTACTGGTTCAAATAACAAACTTAATGCTTTATATAACTAGCTCTATGGATTTTCATGTAAATCTGTCAAAGCTAATGCAAAATCATTAATAGCCTATTTCTTATTTTCACTACTTCCAGCCCATTGAATTAAATCAATTTTATTATATAGGACATCATCAATAAGGTTTCTAGCTGCTACAATAACTGAAGTACCATCTAATCGTCTGTTCTAAAATTGGTCAGTTTTATAATTTAACACCCTTATCTAACTAAAAAATGCTTTGGCTACATTTGCTATATATTTTTCTGATTCTACAGATTCACTCTATTGCCAACTTTTTTTCTAATGAGCTGTTTCCTATTTGTATGAATATTTGGTAGGGTCTCCAAACTCCATTCCTTTCTATCCCTGTTTGATGTCAATAGCATCTCCTAAAGAGTCTACTAACATCTCATCAAAATGAATTAGAGAGGTATATGCGTTTGTAGCACTTAATAAATCATTATTTTCTAATTCAAAACTATCTAATAATTCTTTAAATGAACCTGCGCCTAAGTTAGTATCAAGTAAATGTTTATATTTTTTATTATTTAATAATCTTTTAACTTCATAGTAATAAGAAGATAAATGGTCTGCTGTATATAATACAGTTTTTACGTTATCTTGCTATTTTCCTGACCTATAAATATTAAATAAAGTATTTTTAAAGTCTGTATTCTATAATAAAATATTCATTATACTAGTATATAATTCTGTATTAGATACTTTATCATAATTATTAAGCTTTTTAGAAGATAAATTATCTAGAGTCTATTGCAAATCAGGAATATGTTTTATATGGTCATAAAAAGCTTGCATTACATAAAAATACTTACTTCCTATAAATCCTTCTTCATCTACAAATTCATCAGGTAATTTTTCATATTTAGAATCTACTGATTTTAAATATTCTACTATCTACTTAAAATATTTATTTTTAAGATTAATAAGATTCTAATTTAACACATTATCTGCTTGTACAACTAATGCTCCACTAGCTATATTATAATAGCATGCCGCAAAAAGATTATCATTAAATCCTTCCTTTAGTTGTCTAATAATGTTGTATGCTCCAGTACCATATATCTCTTTAAGATGTTCATCTAAACTTGACTAATTATTATCCAACATTTCAAAAGTAGTCTTGGCTTCAATAGAGCTATCTCCCTCTGGAGTAGACCCAGACGAATGTTCGTCTAAGTCTACATGAAGGGTTTCTAATACTTTACTTTTTAATTCATTAAGTTTAGGAACAAAGTCAGGTCTTTTATTGGAATACTGGGATATTACGTCATTAAAAGCTTTGTTAAATCCTATAATAGATTTCTAAATAGCATCTTCAGAATCTAATGAATCTAATTTATATCTTGTAGTTTTAGGTATTTTATTTATATCTTTAGTTATAAATGTATTTATAAAATTATCAATAATACCAGTTTTCAGATATTTTATTACTGCCATATTTATATCTGCAACTTCATAGGTGTTTAATATATTACATGCTACCATTAACACTCAAATATTTTATATATGTCTGGATAATTATCTTTTATATATAATGCAATCTCAGGATATTGTCCTTTCATTTCCTTTAATCCTTCAGCAATTTTTTCATCATCAGTAATATTATATGCCAAGTCATTAAAATCCTTTATGAACTTATTTAATGTATTTTCATCACCAAATATCATATTACTTAATATCTTAGGTCTTATATCTTTATCATTTAATATAGTATTTAAAGCTTGTGAAATTTTCATTTCTTTACCATTAAAATCGGTTAACTATTCAAGCCTATTACTAGATGCCTATACCTAATTGCCTTTAAGAGTCCAGGTTTCAGTATCTAATTCATACTCAGTACCGTTATTTTCTACTATTAATTTAGATTCTCCATTAATACTCTTGGTCTTTAAATTAAAATCTCCTTGAACCTAAGAGCTAATTACATCCTTTAAAGTCTATTTTTTAACATCACCTGTTTTCTAATAAGTATAGGATACAGGTAACTCTAAAGCCTAGTCCTAATCAACTGTTTTAAATACATTTACTATTGAATCTCTAGTAATTTTATTTAATCTATCAACAGCCTCCTCTAGGGTGTCTTCATCAAAGCTAAAACCTGAATCATTAAGCTATCCCGAGTCGTTAAGCTACTTAAGAACTTCTGCAGCTACAGGCATTCTCTATTCTAATGGAATTATTTTAGGCTATGTAGTTGCTGGAGCAGTGCTAGTCTAAGTATTTGTAGAATTAGTTGGACTTACTGTATTATTTAATAATTCATCAATAGATAAATCAATTCCCGCTGCTCTTAAATCATTATCTGAAGTAAATAATTCATCAGAGGTTTTAATAGGATAAAATGCAGTTTCTTTTCCTGCTTTAATACTAATTATATCAGTAGAACTAGCACTTTCTTTAGTTCTAGATATATCAGGATTAATAAAGAAACCATAAGGGAATCTAGCATCATCTGCTCTCATTAATGGATTATTCTTATCATATTTTCTATGAATATCATCAGTAGTACCATGGAACATTAAGTCAAACATATCTGCAAGACTTCTATCAGGATGTTCTCCTGGTTTAGCTTTAGTATCACTTCTTGTTTTTAACAATCCTCCATCACCAAATAAATCTCCTATCTGAGTACTTACTGTTTTCTTTGTTCCATTGTCATCCCAAGATACTTTAGCGGATTCTGTATATGTTCCTGTAAGCTACTAAGGATTATACTAAAAGAATGTGACAGCTCTAAGAATATTACTTAAATATCTAGGAATCGCAGACCACTACTCACCTTGTTTATAAATAATGTCTATTTTAGATTTATCCTCTCTAGTTTCTACAATTCTTAAATCAGATGTAAATAAACCTGAAAGAGTTCTCTAATGGTCTGCACTATTTATATCAATAAATTCATTTTCTTCCCAAGGTGTATCTGGCTCTCTAGTTCCATCTGGATTCTAAGCACCAGGATGTAATAACTAAAGACCTAAAGTATCGGCATAAGGGGAAGGACATATGGCTCCTAATATTCTATTACTTAACTAATAGAACTGCTTAGCTTTATTCGGAGTTATGACTATTAAATTAGCTTCAGACTTATTTCTATAAGCCTAACTACCTGCAACTTTAAATCGCTAAATATGAAAGTCATGTTTACTTGAATAACCTAATCTAAAGGTAGGTATATCTTTACATACTTCCTAGTTAAACTTTTCTAAATTATTTAAGTCTGCTCTAGTTAATTTTTTACCAGCTAAATAAGAATCAACATCAACTCCCTATTTATTAAATAAATAATTTTGAGCTTTAATTAAGGTATCTAGTTTCTTAGCATCATACTAATTTTCCTACATCCAATTATTTAAAGCTTCATTAAACTTACTTAAAGCAGCTCTCCAGTTCCATAGGGAAACAAACATCTAAATCCCATGATAATTAGCTCTATAAGGAAGTCTGGTATCATCACCTCCCTAAATTTTATTACAGAACTCATTACTTGTCATTTGACTAAATGTCATACCATAATTATGAAGTCTAATCATTCTGACTATAGGCTAATTATGTTCTGGATCTTGAATTTGGTTTATGTACTATTTAACTAAATCCTCTGGTTTCAATAAAGTATCTGAAGAAACAAATACTACTGCTTTTCCTTTTAAGGAAGGATCAATGTTCAATAAGGTAGGGTCTTTAGCTGCATAAGTATATACTTCGGAAAATACAAATCCAGGATTTCTATCCTTCATATTATTAAAATCCTTAATATTGTCAACAGCATTAGGATCAATTCTACCTCCCAGTCTTATTTCAGGTCCAGTTCTTTTAGTAAACCAAGTATGTTTCTATCTAACTATTGCCTTACTTATATCAATAGAAAAACTACCCTCTTTGTTATACTTGTTTATCCAAGAATCAAATAAATTAGCCCATTTCTAAGACCTATTTTCGATTGTATTAAGAATATTTTGTAATTTAGATTTTCTTTCATCAGAGATAGTTGGATCAGAAAGTTCTTGACTAATTCTGTCTTTTATTTTATTTAAATTGCTAGTTAAAGTTTCAGGGTTATTAATACCTGCTAAGTCAAATTTACATATTTGTCCTTTTTTATTTTTAACCTTAAATACAATGTTAGCTACATACTTATTTCCTTTATAGGTCATACCTACTTCTGGCATAGGCTTAAAAGAAGGTTGAATTTCCCCTTCAACAGAACGAATCTCTAATTCATAAGTGCCTGCATCCCAATCAGCTTTACTAAAATTACTAGTTATACAAGTTGGCATTACTCTGGTATGTGTACCTAAAATAGTTTCATCGTAGCTATGATTAAAAATCAAAGCAGATTTTACCTAATATAGCTATTTTTCTAAATTCTACTTGTCCCTATACCAAAAAACCGATTCCTAATCTGTTAAAGCTGATATATTACGTAATTCTCCATTCTAATCTGGTCCAAAGTGCCATGCATTTCCTTTATACTCTTGACCATTTTTACCTTTATGAGTTTCTTCCACAGCTTTAGCTCCAATTAAAGTACAATCACCCCAAGACATTACTGTAAAATCACTTTTTATTGAATCTTCAATTTCATGTGAATCCTTAGTTTCTTCTTCAGAGTCAATTAACTAATTAACAGCTTCTTCAGTATCTTTATCGATGTTTAAAGATTCAGGTGCTTTAAAGTCTGTAGGATTCATAGCTTGCTAAGTAGGTTGATTACTCTACTAATTATTTTGTTGAGAATCAACTCCTTCAATAGGAGATAAGTCTAACTAATTAAGAATATTAAGTTTCCTTTCTTTTAACTATTCTATAGTACTTTTTCCATTAATTTTATCTTTAAGACTAGGAGCCTTAGCAGTGTAATCATCCTATATATTATTACCTATAATATTACTTAATCCATTATCAATAAAAATAGAGGCAGTTTTACCACGACTCATTAAAGTATATAAATCCTATAAGAAATCTCTAATATGAAAATCCGCATCAGGCTTAGTGAATGGCTAATCAATAACAACATACTCAAATTCCTAACCCTACATCTAATCTTTAGATAATACAGTAGGATTTATACCTGCCTGTTTCATAGCCTAATATGCAGCACTAGAGGTATCTCCAATAAATCCGACATCCGTAGAAGTTTTTAATTTATTAATTGTATCATTTGATAAAGACTTAGTAATTAAATCTCCTGCCAAAGTGTTCTAATTATAAACTCTAAAGTTCAATTTAGAAAGTAAAGGATTAATGGTTTTCCAATATGATGATAAATCAGATTCTGACATTTCATACATATTTGTAATAGCCTGAGATAATATTGTCTTTACATTATTTAAATTAGCTTGTTTCTAAATATTATTATCACGTAAAGATACACTTAATTCAGGAGTTCTAGAAGCAAATAAATCTACAGGTCTCATATTACCTATAGCATTATTTTTATTATAATATCCTTTCTATTTTTCATCTCCAAGTAACATTAAGGTTCCTCCATTTTTCTACATATAAGTATCTAGAATTTGGAGTACTGGAGCCGGAATATGAGTAGCTTCATCTATAGCTAATATATTTGGAATCTCATCTAACTAATTAAATGTAAAGTCTTTTTTAAGTTTAGTCTAAGCAAAATCACCTGCAGAATAACTAAAGTATTCAGAATCTTTCTTTAACTAGTTTTTACTTGGCTTATACTCTATATTTAAATCTGATTTTAAATCTGCCCAAACTGTATCTCCTAAAAGTTTTTTCATCAAGGATTCAATATCCATTGACTTTCCTCTTCCAAATGAGGTAAGTAATCCCTAAGCCTACGTAGAAGTTGGTCCTACACACAGTACCTTAGTCTCAGGTCCTAAAAAATCAATAACAGATTTACCTACTACAGAAGTTTTTCCACTACCAGCATCACCTGTGATAATTACTGTATTATTAGCATTATATAGATTACTTCCGGACTTATCAAAAGCATATTTCATTACATCTCTGTAAGTCTAAGTAGTCTAAGCAATAGCTACTTTTGAAGCATACTCCTGACTAGCTATTGGAGCTTTATCAGTGTTCTACCCTACTGAAGACTTCAAATAGTTATAATAATCAACAGGATTTAAAGACAACATAGTAGCTATATACTATAATTTATCAAATTCTGATAAATTCCCATATTGCATTTTAGGACTTAATCTAGTTACTTTCTAATCACTTAACTAATCAAAATTAATTAATTTATCAAGAATATTAGATTCTTTTAAGAACTCAGAAACAGACATTCCTGATTCCTATAAGGCTTTCTAGAAGTTACCATAAAATGACTTTTCATAATTAAATAAGGAAACATCAGGTATATTATCATCTAAACTACCCTCTAATAAATTGTAATGTTTATCCTTTACATCAATGACAAAATGTTGTTTATTAGCTTGCCACAAACCATTAAAACTTCTTGTTAATGCTTTATCAGTCTCTTCAAACTATCTTCTCTTATTTATATCATTATTATTAGATAAATCAATCCAAGCATCAAGAGTCTTTATAAACTAATTAAGTTGTTCCTAATATATAGCTGCATAATCATCATCAATTTCAGGAAGTTCTTCCCAATTTTGAACAGTGTCACTATGTTTTTTGGCATATTCGTTCATTACTTTATTATGCCCTATAACATTATTATCTGTAGGAGTACTAGAAGCTGCATATAAATATGTAGCTACCATAGCTAAAGCATCTCTAGTATTCTAAAGAGTCTTCATCTATTCACTGTCAAGTACTAATTCCCCAATATTTTCTACTTCATCAAAATTAGTATCTAATTTAGTTAAAGTGTCAATAACATCAGGCATTTGAGTTTTATCAAGAACTTTTCCTGCAAGAGATTTAACTAATTCAATTACTGGATTCTTAATAGTACTCTATATAGAATTATGTAACTTAACTATAGCATTATTACCTACATCAGCTACCAAAGAATTTACTTCATTATCTACACTCTAAGTTAAATTCTTAACATAAGCTTCAATATCAGAATCTAACTAATCCTATATTCCAATATCATCATTTATTAGTTGAGATATACTAGTATCAGGATTAATTACACTTGCTAAGTCAGTGAGATTACTAATTATCTTGTCAGACTATTCTTTAGATATTTTAAATTCATATAAAGATAACAAATCTTCTATTATATTCTTATGTTTAGGAGCTAGCTTCCATATTTGATTAATATTCTATATAGTAGCTTGAGGATCATTTATATTAGCTATAGTATTCTATATCTAATCCTATAATTCTGGGTCAGTAATAGTTTGCAATTGACTGATAATGTCCTATTTTTGAACATCATCAATATCATATAACTAAGAAGGATTATCTAATAACTCCTAAATAGTCATATCTTCTATCCCATCAATCATAAATAAATCTTCGGGATTTAACTCTTCTCCTTTAAAATTTGTATAAACTTTAGGAATACTAGCTGCTTTCTATTTAACTAAGCTCTTAGTTTTAGCTAAAGCGCTATTCTTAATAGTATCTAATACTTCTTTAGTATTACTTAAATCTGTATTAAGATTTCCTAAAATACTCTTAACTTCATTGCTTAATGGTGCTAACTATATTTTTCTAGCTAACACATCTTTAATTCTCTTAGGAATAAGTTTCTTTAGTGTTCCTGCTGCTATGGGGTCTAACTAATTACCTACTACAGCTAACTACTACATAATATTATTAGCCCAATCAGCATCTTTCTAATCATTAAGAGCTTCAATTTGACGTATTCTATTATTTTTTCGATTAATAAAATCCTAATCAGTTTCTATTTCCTACCCACTAACAGGGTCTATTAGTTTACTATTTCTAGCATTATATTCGTCATCTGATTCTGTATCTAATTTAGTATCATAATTAGCATAGCTAGAGATTAAATCTTTAGAATCCAGCTAACTAACTATTTGTTGAAATCTCTAATGCCATTGCTTAAACTGTGGAGCATTATCTGTTAAATTATGTAATTCAGGATTTATAACTTTCTCAATAGCTTTAAATCTATCCCAAGATTTAGTTATAGATTCTTTATCCTAGAACTTCTATTTTTCAGGTAAAACTACTGTATAAAAGTGTAATTTATCTTCATCAGATATTTCATCAAGGGATTTATTCCCAAACTACTTTTTCCACAATTCTTCAGCATCTATATCCATAAAAGGACTATGTAGATTAGGGTCTAGAGCAAAATTTAATTTACGAGTATAATCAAGAGAAGTATCTCCTGATAAAAATTCATCTTTAGCTTGTCTGGCTTTCTCTACTTTCTATTGTAATACAGCAAGAGCATTATTTCTATTTTGTTGCTATTCAGGAGTTAAAGCTCTAAGTTTCTAATCAGTAATTCTATTAGAATCAGTAAGTTCTGTAGATCCATCAAGTGTTTGAGAAGCAGTTCTATAATCTAATTCAGCTTTAATTAAATTAGAAAGAACTTCATTAAAATCTTCATAATAATTAGTTAAAGGGGCAACATCTTTATACATCTAATATCTTTGTTCTCCTAATACCATATTATTAAATAACTAATCATCTTTTAAACCAACTTGATTATTATTTATTACAGTATCAATAGCAGTAATTTTATCATTAATTAAATCTGCAATTTTCTAATTCTAAGAATCCTTCTCATTGTTAGTAGTAAGCCACACATTTTCACCTGTAGAAGTAGTTTCATAATCACTAGCAGATAATTTAGTACTTCCTAATTTACCTTTCTTACGTAATTTTTCTACTTCATCACGTAATTCTCCTATATGACCATTTCTAATTAAGGTAGCTAATTCCTCATTAGATTTATCTCTTTTGTAGGAAGCACCATTAAAAGCCTCTTTTGCATAAAATATACCTCCACCAAGAGCACCTCCTAAAAATGACATTGAATATCTTTCCAATGCATTATCCCAAGCTCCTACATCAGCAGTTGAAGTATCTGCTCCTAAAAATCCAGCTAACTAATATATAGATTTAGCAGTATCTGTAACTAATTCTTCACCTACTTCTTCTAAACCTTCACCTGCTGCTTTTCCAAAAAATCCAGTAGTATGATATTTTAAATCATCTGCGTAATTACCTAGAAAAGATTTAGTTTTATTTAATGCAGCATGTATTTTCTACACAGCTTTATTAGCTGGAGTATCATTAGAAGCACTTATTTGATCAAATATAGCTTTTAAACCTCCTTTTCTAACACCCCTCTCGTCTGCTTCTCCTAATAATTCATTTTTAATAGCATTTCTAGCTGCTTTAACACTATCTTCTGTAGCATCGTCAAAGAACAACTCTCCAAGATGTGCATATTTATCCACAGCGTACATACCTAGAGTACTACCAAGGGCGATAGCTGCTGCATCTTGTTTAGAAGCACCATGTTGAATAGCATCGCTATATACATCAGAATTAGATACTACTGCCATATAAGCTAAGGAAGCATCTCTACCTAGCTAAGTAGACTCTTTCATTGTCTTTTCAGCTGCAGGTAGATACTTCTTTATACAAGCAGCTCCTAAAATACTGTCTTGCCAATTACCTGTAGAAGAAACTGCTTGTAAAGGCATAGAAGAAGCTTTAGCTTTGTATAATCTAGCTGCATCTTCCATTGCTTCTTCTACATAATTTTTACTACCCTTTAATTTATTAATAGCCTAAGCAATACCTTTTTGCTGACCCCACTATAAAGCTACATCAGAGATAAGATTACCAAAGTTTTCAACACTAAAGGTATGTTCTTTAGCATAATCAGATGTTCCAGAAGTAAATTTATCACCCATAGCAGCAATAGTATTCATCCACTTAGGAGTTTCTGAATCACTAAATAAAGCAGTAGTCATTCCATATAACATAGGAAGAGATTTTGCCATTTCTCTAGCTATTAAAGCTGTGGAATATATCGTTCCAATTGGACCTCCTACAAACATAGGGATAAGAGTTGCCACATTTTTAGCTATAACTCCTCCAACTGATTTCTCAATATCATCTGAATCAAAGAAATCATATTTATTTAATTTAGTACCATCTACAGTAAGTGTATCTAAAGAAGATAGTACTTGTTTACCAATAGGACTTCTACCTCCCAGAGTCTCATAATAGTATGTTCCTTCACTATTTAACTTAAAATCACCCTTTTTATGCTTGGTACCATCTTTATCAACAGTATCTTCATCATATTGTGCAAGAACTAAAGGATCTGAGAATAAAGATTTTAACCAACTTAATCCAAAATCTGATTTACCATTAAATAGAGCATTATCATTAGGTGTCCAATTCTCAAATTTACCTGTTTCAGTATTAAAGATTTTCTAAGTCTAAGCTATTTCAGAACGACTCTATTCTGGTTTACTCCAAACATTTACTCCTTCAATACCAATTTTCTACCTATCTGGATTATATCCCCTACCAATCTTTAAACCATTACTTCTAACTTTATCATTAGGAGTTCTTAACGTATCGAACACACTAAGTTCTAATCCAGCAGGAGTTTTATCATTTTTAAAATCCTTAAAATCCTATAATCTCTAATCGTAATATTGGTCAAACTTCTTTTGAGAAAATTGTCCATCATTACCCTTAAAAGCAGGATTATTTTTAATAAAATCTGACTTTAAATACTAATCTTTCTTTAAAAATTGTGTATTATCTATACTCATATCCGCGATATTTTTAAAGTCAGAAACTGTAAAATCGGGATTATTTATATTTGCTACTAACCAATCGTTCATAATACGTCAGCGCTTGTAGTTTTTGCATCATTCATTTTCTAGAAGTTCCTATATTTCATTTCATATTTAAGAGCTTCGTTATAATCTAAGTTCTAATTACCTCCTCTAACAGCAGCACCTACATTATTAGATATTGGAATATATACAGTTGCTTTATAGATATTTTCAGTACCAAACCAATCAAATGGATTATACCAATCAAAAGTATCAATATCTGGAACTTTGGCATCTTTGCCAGTACCAACAGTAAGAGAATCTTTAATTAATTGTATCTAATCATCTGTAGGGTTTTTAATATGTTTAACAAATGCAGTGTCTTCAATACCATTCTTTTCAGTAGTATATCCCTCTGTAAGGATAAATGGTGCGGTATGTTTAGGATTTGGAGTACCATCATCCTTAAGATACTAATCAAGATGATACTTAGCTTTAATAGCCTAAACCTATTGAGGAGAAGCATTACCTAATCCTTTTATCTCATTCATTGCGGCATTAAAGTCATCAAGAACACTTAGCTTAACTGTACCATCTTCATTTACTGGAAGTTCAGCTCTAACTACACCAGTATTATTATATGTAATTTTAGATAACTACTCAGGAGTGAGTTTCTAATCTCCAAATGTTATATTTCTAACATTCTTAACTATATCTTGTAGACCAGATTGAGCCAACATATTTTGTAAAGAAGTATTAGTAATAGTATCTCCTTTCTTATCAGTTACAGCAGAGAAGAATGAGCCGTATACAGACATTTGTATTCCATCACCTTTATCAATAGTTACAGGAGCTAAATCTGACTCACCCATATCCTACATAATCTATAAAGGAAGGGAAGTTTTCATATCTGTATCATCTTTAATTCCAGCATTAGCATCTTTAGACATAGATTTTTTAGTAGGACCTCCTTCTAAATCTACAGTAAACTATTTATCTTCACTTGTCTTAGATAACACTAACTAACTAACTAGACTAAGAGCTTCTTTATCGGTTCCCCCTTCAGTTCTTGTTTTTAATAAAGCTTTTGCATTCTCTGGAAGAGTCTAATATATATAAGAAATAGCCTACTAAGCCTATTGTGCCTAAGTCTTATTAATTATTTGTGCTTTATATAAATCTTCTACAGAAGCATCATATTGTCCTGTTTCTTGTGCTGCTTTAATAAAATCATTCAATCCCTATATAAGCTAACCTCCCTAAGTAGTAGCATATGCGGTTTCAGAATTGCTATTAGTACCAAGATTTCCAATACTATCTTGTATCATTTTAGTTACCTAATTAATTCCAATGCCATTATTAACTACATTTAATATTTTATCGTTACCTGCTAAACTGGCATCATTAGCCCTCATATATAGTAAATCCTAATTAGTTACCATAGTCCAACCAGACTATTTAGCCTAATCAGGAGACATTAATTTAAAATCTTTTCCATTTGTTACATACACTTGCCCATACTAATCAATAGCAGCTTCATTCAATCCTCCATTAGATTTTACGGTCTCCATAGCCTTATCATACTAATCTCTACTAAATGAAAGATTATTCATAGTCTAAAGAGTAGATAAATATTTAGATTCTATATTCTAAGTGAAGGAACCATCAAAATCCATCTATGTAAGCTGTTCAAGCTACTTTAACTAATTCATAGCTATATTTACGTCGCTTGGAAGACCCTTAAGCTTTTCTTTAAGCATTGTATATAAATCTTTACTCGTCAACTCACCACTTGCTGAATCTTTAGTAGCTTTTGCAGCTAAAGCTTCTTCCTAAGTAGCAGTTGTTCGCTTATCTGACACAATTACTGGCTAATAAGCAACAAAGGGAGGAGTAGTTCCTCCCTATTGAAACTTAAATATCATATTTAACTAGATTTCTTTTTACGTTTTTTCTTAGTACGGCTATAATTCATAGTTCTGCTTATAGCATCATACATTCTATCTATATGGTCTTTAGTAGTCTTATAGAACCTATCAGCATCTGCAGTCTAAGCCTTTAACTAAGCTGCTGCAAGTTTCTCACCCTTAGCTGCTTCTCTTACCTTACATAGATTTATATGACCACCTTTCTTTTTAGATTTAATCTAAGTAGTTGTAGTAGGACCCCAGGATTCCTACCTAACAGTCCAATATTTAGATTTAGGAATACCATAGTATTCTCCCAGTAAATCTTGCTAAATTTGTCTAGTAGCTGATAATACTTTATTCCACTACTTTAATTTAACTGGATCTTTCTAAACATCATCAAGCCTCATAGTACCATCTACATATACTTTGTTCCACAAGGATACATCTTCAGGAGTTAAACCGTATTTAGCAGCATAATTAGAAAGACCATATTTAATAGCATTATTTATATCTCCTTGTGCAAACTAATCAGCTCTTGCTCTCATTTGTTCATAGTCAGACTTTGCTTTAAATTCTTTCTCTTGTGCTAAAGCATCCCAAACAGTAAATTTCTAATTAAGATATGCTGCTTCTAAAGCTTTATTCTCATTAGCAGTATTATAGATAGACTCTCTATTCTACATGGCAGTATTATGTCTATTAGTATGGTTAACCACTTCCTATTCCCATGCTTTTTCTGCCATATCTCTTAATCTCTAATTAGACTACTGTCTGCCCTAAGTAATGGCTTCATTACCCTTAGCTACTGCATCTAACTAAGCTGCTGTCTATAAAGAACCATCAGATGTCATAGGCTAACTAGCTAACCTATTTAACTAAGCCGCAGCCTACTGACCATTCATCTCTGCATCTAAATCAGATTGGATATAACGATGATCCTCTTGTGGGTCTAGTAATAAAGGCTACTTTTTTAACATATCTGTAACCTTTCTATTAGTTATATCAGCATACATAGCTCTAGGAATGCCCCATTTATCGGTAACATCAAGTTTATTTAATAAATCCTTAACACTAAAGTTGTTAGCCTACTATAATTTTTTATCTTTTGCTGGATCTATTTTAGAATTAGCACCAGTAAGTTCATAGTCATTCCAATAAACTGTTTTATCATCATTCCATCCAGAGGTTACTGGTTTTTCAGATACTTGATAATTCTTTATATCTTCAGGATCTACCCAATGCTAAATACCATCTTTATCCCTATAGAAGTAACGATTACCTGTATTCAAAAATACATTATGTCTAGCTCCTAAGATTTGGTCATTACGTACTCTTTTAACATAATCTGCCAAGTTATTGTAAGTTTCTGCAGGTCTATTTAAACTATCATTATTCTTTACAGTCCACTAAGCTCTTAGTTTACCTGTGTTATCATAGAAAGTCGCGGTAGAATCTGATGGTAACTAGGCATCAACTGCCTTATCCCACTTTTCTCCCATTGGAGTAAATGTTCCATCCTCATTTAATAAATCTTCTCCAAATCTCTAATAGTAATCCTAGTTTTCAATATCCATTACACTCTAGCCAAATGTATTTTTAGTTGGTGCATATCTACCTACTCCCTGACCACTCTAATTAGAGACATAAAAATCAGTTGGACCATTTGACATATCTCCTGCATACAACTAATTCGTATTATAGTTATATTTATATTTATTTACATCAAAGTCTCCCTTAGTACTAAGTCCTGAATACCAAGGATTACCATTTATACTATTACCATTAGCCAATTTCTAAATAGAACCACCTTCTTTAAAATAAAAATGATTCTAAGTAAATATATCCCTCCAAGTTTTTACCTCATTACCAGTATTAGATTGTACACTTCTACGTATATAATTATATCGTTCAGGGCTGTTATTTAGCGGTGAATTAGTTACCTACTATTTAGATTTTGAAGCCATTCTAGGAATTTCATATTTCTTTTTAGAAGGTTTACTAGGTGTAGGTTGCTTAAGTAGGGAATTCTTATACGGATTTTTTACATCTAAGTTAATGCCACGTAAGTTATTTTCTCTAGCTACTTTCCATATATTAGAGTTACTAAATGTTCCCTAATTATTTAACCTACTGAAATCATACACTGATTTAACCTATGGATTATTAAAATGTAAATGTCTTAGCTATTGCCATTTACCATTTCTAAAGAAACTACTTAGTTCTGCATTAGGATGTATCTTTTTAAATTCTTTATTTACATCTTCTAGTGATTTCTACTTTTTTAAAGTTTCTAACTATTCAGCAGTCACTTTATATTGTTTTCCGTCAGATGCAGTTATATTAAAGTCTTTGGTTTTAGTTCCCTTAGCCATAGTGCGGGCATTAAAATGTCCAACTGCACCTCTAGAGATTCCTGCTAAGGCTGAACAACCTGCTGCAATATTCTACCAATCCCTAACAGTAAGAGATTCATTACTAGTTAGTTTAGCCCAAGATGCTCTTGATTCTGGGGATAAAGCATTGGCAGCAGATAAAGCAGTAATAATTCTAGGAACATACTTAACTAAAGTCTTAGTTATTTTACCTGCTTTTCCAGCAGTTCCAAAACCAGGAATTAATCCTACTACATCCATTGCAACATTAGCTCCTAAATTTTTCCACATGTCTCCTGCTGATACAGACTTATCTGCCCAATCAGCACCAAGACTAGTAAAAGAAGAAGCTAAGCCTGTTCCAGCACTTATTGCAGTTCCATAAACTGGAACATAAGCAGAAATAGCAGATGCTACATCAAGACCTGCTGATGTTATTCTAGCTATATCAGTTGATGTAAATCCGGTATCTCCTGGTTTTCTCTAACCTTCTAATTGTCTTTTTCTATCTTCTGGAGTATTAGGATTATTAATTTCTTTCTAATTTGCTTTCTATTTAGCAGCTTCTTTTTCAGCTTTAGTTTGTAGTTTCATTCCTAACTAAGCTTTAGAAATAACCTAAGCTTTTCTTACAGAATATGGATCATCTCTATAAGCGTGTACTCTTCCCTTGTTAAACCATATATAAAGAGGTTGTCCTTTAGCGTTCTCAGAACCTTTTAATTTATATATTTCATTACCTGCAGCATCCTACACTTTCTCAAACTAATCCCAACCACCTTGTGTTTTATCAAGCAATGGTTTATAATATGCAAGAGCTTCTCCTAGATTAGATATTTTCTATTTACCACCATTAACCGTCATATTAATAGAAGTTCTAAGAAAATCTCCTTTTCTGTTACCTGTTTTAAAAGCATTCTACAAACGCCTCATCGCTTCCTAACTAGTACCACTAGCATATTCAAAATCAGAATTACCGTTTACATAACCATTACCGAAGACTTCTGTACCAAAATTTCTCTTACTTACATTAGCATAATGCTGGTTATTAGCTAACCATTGCTACCATATTTTATTGTTCTTAGCATCCTATTCCTGTTTAATAGCTGTATTATACTAGTCAGTAATATTTTGAGACTCCTAGTTATACTCTCTTCTAGCTAAATCAAGAAGATGTTCTCTCTACTCAGGATGTGCTGCAATCTGTTCAGCTAGATTGTATTTATTAATTACATCCTAATCATTATTTATATCAAATGGTTTCTACTAATTAGATTCTGGGGCTGTGGAATCCTGTGAACCCATATTAAAGAATCCATTATTCCAAGTACCAAGACCTGCTCTTGATGCTGCTAACTAAACTCCATTTTTCCATTCTTCTACATTAAAATCTTTGTTATTTGCAGAATATTCTTGGAGTTTATTTTTATATGCCTCAACATTAGCTCTTACATCATCTGGTAAATCGTCTCGTTTTAAATATTCATCGAGGTCAGTAAGTGTTTGAGCTATTCTATTAGTATATTGTCCATCTTTATCTAAAGCCCAGTATAACTTTCTATCTACCTATTCTCCACTTGGATTATATTTATTATTCCAAAATGAAGCAAAGCCGTTCTTAGCATAGTCAAATCCATTAGTATCGTTAGAAGTTGATTTTCTTGCTTCTATAGCATCTCTCAGACTTTTACCTACCTAATTAGCATAACTAGCAAATTGTCTATTGGCTTCAAATGTTTGAAACTTATTCTATTTTCTGGTTTTTAATTTATCATAGTCTTCCTAACCAATTTGCTATCCCTTATTATTATAATAAAAATTATCAGTATCAGTATTAGAAAACTCTCCATTTCTATCAGTTATAGTTCCAAACTCATCTGTACTGAATCTGTCAGTATTATTATTTATCTAATCCTATAAAGCATTAGTAAAATTAGTATAAGAATGCTTCCACTCTTCTTTTTGTTCTGGAGTCCAATCTGTTTTTGAGTTAAGAAATGATTCAGCATTATCTCGTAAATTCTATAGATATAAAGCTGTATCAAAGTTATGTCCTCCAAAATTATATTGTGATTTTTTCTTAGTTTCTGCCATAATAAAAAATTAGGGATATACCTAAATGCGTATCTAGATATATCCCTACGTTTTAAATTAATTACTTTTTAATTCTACGAATCAATCTACCACCTGTACGATAAACAGGCTCACCTTGTTCAGGTGCAGCAGCTTCTGGACCAGCACCCTCAGCAGGAGCACCACCTCCACCAAGCATTTCAAGCACCATTTGACATACTTGAATAGCAATTTGACAATCTTGATTCTGAACTGCTTGTTGAGCACCTTGCATTAACATTGCTGTTGGATCTTCACCCCCTTGTGGAGCACCTGCAGCAGCATTTGGATCTTGTGGCATAGCACCACCTTCTTGAAACTTCTTAATAAATTCCATAATTTGTTATAAACTTTTTAATTAACTAGTTAATTATCTAATTCTTATATATGCAATCATACATATTCTTTATCTATTATGCAAATAATTTTGATGATTTATGTAGTTATTTATTTTTTGTCGTTCTAATCTTTTTTAGATTAAGGAGCATTCACATACTCTGGTTCTCTGTGGTCTTGTGCATAGATTTCCTTGAACATTCTCTTACCTAATCTCTTACAGTACTTAGTAAATAAATCCTTATTATCTTTGTTAGCTTCAGCCTTTTTAGCCCAAGTAATCATCTATTTAGTGGATATACGAGAGAATATACGTTCACCTCCCTATAAATTCATTTGGGTTGAACCATCAGGAGCAAGTACTTTCATTACATATTTATTAGGGTCATCTGATTCATCAAATTCAAAATCATCACCCTCTTCTATTCCTGAATCCTAATTTACTTCTAATATATATTTGACATTAGGAAAAGGATGTAATGTTTCATCTTCAGGTTGAGCCTTATATACTGTGGTTACTTCATCATCATCATTAATAGCTATTTGGTCAAGTGGAATCTTTGTATTCTTCATCCACATTTCAACAACAGGCTATTGTTCTGACCAAATAAATAACATTCCTTCGTCAGGAGCTAAGTAATCTCTATCTTGAAGTCCTTTCTTTCTATCTTCTTCTGTTTTAGCTATTTCTACAGTATATTCTTTATCTCCTATAATTATTCTTTTCTTATCCATTATGCCATTTTCTTTAATACAGTCATTAGACTAGTACCTTGTGAGTCTTTAAAATCAGATTTACCTGTTTTTAAATATTTAGCAAATTCACCAGGACTAAACCACATTCCATAATCTACCTACAACTAACTAAGACCTCTTAGATTAGCAAATTTACTAGATGTCTTTCTATTAGCTTTGAGTAATCTAGTAGCAGCAGCTATCTGTTCTTCTGGATTATTTAAGAACTACTCTCTAGTTAAATTTGGAGCATACTATTTACGAGTACTATTTATAAATCCAAAATAACCACAAGCTGTAGAATATTTACTAGTTACTGTAGGTCTAAAACTTGATTCTTTCTCAGCTATTTTAGTTAGAGTCTATCTATATTGAGCATCTTCAGGATGTTTAGCTAGATAAGAATCCATTGCCTTTTCAAAAGTTGCATTGCCTTTACTAGGTGTCATATTTGATATAGTATTTGAATATTGTTGAGAATTATCTAATTGTTCTAAAGGTTTCCACCCAGCGAATCCTTCTTTTTTTCTACTTTTAATTCTCTCTAGATTTTCCTAATTAATTAATTCATCTCCTATTGGTTTATAATCAATAATAGGCTCTTGCATAAACTGAGGAACTTGTACCTAATTATAAGATACCAATAAATCATTGATTTTCATCTAATGTTCCTCCCTTCTTACATTCTTTAATTAATCCTGTTCTATCTATAGTATTATGAAGGATTTCATAAACAAGTAATTTTCCAGCTTCAATAGCTAGTTCATCTTTCTCTTTCTAAGTATTTGTATATCCCTAATATCTTTTATATAGGTTTTCTAACTATTTAGTCACTTCTAATGAGAATATAATTTCATTTTTCTCAACCTCAGCTTGTTGTTCTCCTTTATTATCTACAACAGGTATTCCCTTTTTAGTTAATTCTTCAGCATTCTCCATATGATGTTTATGAGCATGTAGAGCACCTTCAGGGATAACATTTTTCTAATTAGTTTCTTCAACCTTTTCATCTGGCTCCTGTTTAGGTTTATCAGTTTTACCTCCTTCTGACATAGTCTAAATAGTTTCTAGATTTATATTAGGTTGCCATGTTGAATCAGCTTCCTAAATAGTTTCTTGGTTATTAACTAGTTCGCCACCATCTTTAAATTCTGGAGTTTCCTAATTAATATTAATTACAGGTTTCCATTCAACTTCCTATGTTTCAAGATTTATTTTACTATGCAACTATTCAGATAAAACACCCCCTTCTCTTTGTTTTCTTAACTAAATACGATTAAGGATTGCACCCTACTTAGCAGCTCTAATATACTACTGTTGATATCCACCATTTATATCTGTGTTATATCTAGTATAAGCTAAATCAGATTTATTAGCTAATTGGTCTTGATACTCATCAGATATATTAGTCATAATATTCTATTGAGTTCTAGCTGTATCAATAAGTCTATTGGCTCGTTTTCTAGCACCGCCACTAAATAAACCATACTTTTTATTTGCCTTAGATACAGCATTATTTATAGTATTTACAGATCCACCATAAGAGCCTCCAACTTTTTCAATAGTATCATTGTTAGCTGAGAAGTCTTGTGTTCTTTTAGCACCAATACCATTAATTAAACCAACAGGAGTTAGCTTCATAAAGCTACTATCTAATATTTTATCTGTGGTGGTCATCTAGTCAGTTCCTACTCCTAATGCAGATAATCCATCTCCTAAAAGCTTTCCTACTTTCATAGCTCCTCCAACTACAGTACCAACTGGAGAAAACATCATTGCAGCACTAGATATAGTATCGTAAGCACTATTTAATCCTTTAGTTAAACCTGAATCATTAATATGCTATTTACCAAAAAACATATTATCTAAAGTGTCTACTGCTTGACCTCCAATTCCAGCAACTCCAGTAGTTTTATCAGCATTAGATAATCCTTTCCAATTCTAGGCTAACTAAATACCATTATTTATAGAATTACCTAACTATCCTAGATTAGCCATAGCAGCATTACCTGACATTATACCAAAATTAGTTAAGGTCTAAAAACCATTATTTAAAATATTTGTATTAACCTGATTGTTAAACCAGTTTATTTTACCTGGTTTAACTTGAGGTTTTGATTGTAATTCAATTGAATATGGATCTATAGTACTATAATTATTCTAACTTAGTGAAAGACCAGATGTTGTAGCTGGCATTGAAATCTACATTCCAGTCTAACATTTATATATTAATCTCATTTTCTTATACATAGCTAACTTGATATATTGTATTTAAATAGTCAATAACTGCCAATTCTTCTCCTGAATATCTAATTCTAATCTTTATGAATTTATCTCGCATATCTGTTTCTTTTCGATTCTAAGCTGCTCCGAAGTTAGTGTTATATATATTAGAATCATCCAACCACTTAGAAGTATCCAAATAAGAAACATCTTTAGCGTATAATCCATATAAAGCATTATCAGAACCCTCTCCGGTTTCTTCGTTAGGCATATCTATTGTACCTTTACTTATAATATCATTAGGAATAGGTGAATTATAAATAGATAATTTAGGTAGTCTAGTTATACCATCTGCAGCATAGGTCCAAGTAGAATTATTAGGTGTGATTAAGATACCAGAAGTATAATTATTAGGTCTCTTATATTCATTCTTATAAGTAACTAATAAAGGATTTATCTAAATTCGCCATCTATCTTCCTAATATCTCATATTGGAAGCTATTAATCCTCTACCACCAAATGCAGAATTTGTTGTATCTACCTAATCATCTAAGTCAACTGCCATAGCATGATTCCATACTCTATATTCCTATCTAAGTGGATAATATACTATTTCAGCACCAGACAAGTGTCTATAATCAGAACCTGTAGGAGCTGTAGCATCTACATAACTATCTTCTACCTCATTTATTTTGTTCTATCTAGCATAGTAAACATGAGGTAAATCAGCAGATTTGGCATTTTGTCTAGGTTGAATCTTTAAAAAGTTATTATTATACTCAATATCACAACCATTATACTGCCAAAGTGCTTTTAGAGCTTCTTGTCTAAAATACATATTTGGTTTATCTTTTGCAAAATCATAAGATTCACCAACAACTTCATAGTGAAAAGATTCAGGTTTTGCCTTATTAGCTATAAGTTCAAGGTTAGTAAATATCTTGTGAACTGCAGGATCATTAACTACTACAACTTCAAACTCAAATTGATGTTGCTTACCATACCAATAAGTAGGATAAATATCGTCTGCTATATCCATAATACCAGCTTGCCCATGTTTCCAGAAATCTGTAGATAAAAATTGTATGTTCCATTTAGGTGTTACAGCTATAGTGGATTCATACTATCCAAAATTAACTAGAGTAGTATTAGAACTATATCCAGCTTTATAGTTATAGAAAGCATCAGTAGCATCAGCTTTATTTGGTGTTTCTATGTTAATAATAGCTTTAATATTTAATAGTCTAACTATTTTATCAGAGTTAATCTATTGTTTCTCTGGAAGTACTTCTCTTTTACCTGCTATATTCTTATAAATAGGTAAATTAGTATGAATAGTCTCATTATAATTAGTTACCTTACCATCTTTATCTGTAATAGAATAAGAACCAGGAGCTACTTTTTCAGTATCATAATCTGAATAAGCATGTCCTGCCTTATTTCTATAATACATTTCTGATAAAACTTCTTTGGTTATGACATTTTGTGTATATACATACTTACCATCATGTAACTACACATGTTTCATACTAGTACCCTTTATATAGAATACTTCTTTCTTGTTATCGTTATTTTTTAAATATAAACCATATCTAATTAACTCCCTACCATAATACTTAGCATCCGTTGGATAAGCATCTCCTTTACATAAATCTTGATCTTCAAACTTTAATTGTTGGATTTCAAACATTTTATAATTCTTATAGTTATCCCTCATTAGTTTATAACTAATAGTATAAAATAACTATTCAGTTGGAAGAGTTCTATTAGATAAAGATAAAGCTCCTATATAATTATCCTTATTAATTATAGTCTTAATTATAGTCTTTTCTAACCCCTAAGTAGTAGTATAAGTAATTGGAACTTCATAATTAGATACCATTCTAGTTCCATTAAGAGTATCAAATACTGTATTAGTTAATGTAATACCATCTGCAAAAGAATTATTAGAATGTGATATTCCTAATTTAGCTATCCATTTAGAAGTATCTCTATTAAATGAGAATGGTATATTATTTATATTCTCCATAAAACTAGGAACCCAACTATAGAAAGTTATAAATCTCTATAGTAATTCATTCCAACATAAGTTCCATACCTTTTCCTAGAAACCATAAGTATTGTCATAAAATGTAAATAATACATCTCTCTTATAGGCATTATAACAAGTTTTTATATTACGAACTCCTAATTTAGGTGTAAGTTCTCGTTCACTAAGAGTGATATTATTATTTAAAAATTCTTGAACTTTAAAGTCTGATATGCACTCTAACTAATTACCATCAGTACGCCATATTTTCTTAGCAGCAGTGTCAACTCCATAAACATACTAAATAGTATCTCCACTTTTTCCTGGGGTTTTTAAGACACTATCAGCCCATTGACTACCAAACATATCTGAAATAATTTTTGGCTTCTCTGGAAGCACATTAGTGGTGTTTATATACTATCCATTCTACTAAGTAAGCATCTACTAATTGACTTCAAGCAATCCAATTCCATGTTCAAAAACTACCAATAAATTAGATTCTAGTGAAACTAGTTTAACTATTTCACCATATTCTCTAGTATAGTCCCTATAATGTGTTCCTTGGAATACTCTATACCCATTTTTATAAGCATCATTAATATGAATATCAGAATACATTATTCTGGTACCAAACCAATTCTTAATATATGGAACATCTGGTAATAAATTATTCCATCTATCACTTAAGGATTTACTAAATCCTCTATTATAAATGTGAGATTCTGGAATTTTATATGTACCTTCTACACTCATAGGAGTATATGGAAAATAACCTCTAGCATGTCCTGTCATCTATTTTTCATCAACATTAGAACTATCTAAAGTTCTAATATTTAAGTTATAAGATGAACGTACTCTAAAAGTCACCCACATACCTAACTGTATAGCATTAACATCACCTAAATTTATATTTTCATAATCCTCAGATTTTTCAGGATTATAATGGTCTTTCCAAGTATTCTCGTCTACTATTTCATCATTATATGGTGCAGAAGGATCTTGAAAGTTTCTATTTATTCTGTGTGTAAATTGACATATATAACAATCTCCTCTAAATAGATTAAACTAATATCCTGATTTATAATAATCAATATTAGCACCCTAAAGCTCTGATTTTGGAGTAACTAAATAAGAATCTAAATCTTTGATACTTATTCTATCTGAAATAGCATTATATGTAGAATTATCATCCATTCTAATCTGCATATAATCGGTTGTATTAGCCACAGAATAATCTGGAATATAAATATTAACTGTTATAGCAGCTCCTAATTTATCTCCAGTATTATTAAATCCTAAGTAAGCCCCATAGCTACCTCTGACTATATCTGAATTTATTTTTTTATTAGAAATAGTTTCGGAATCTTCATCTGAATGTTTTTTAGAATAATCACTTTTATAATCATCACCAACGCACTCATATCTCCAAGCTTCCTCAGCATCACCTGCTCTACTTCTAAATTTCAGATTATCAAGACCTACACATTTAGTATTATCTGGAACTGATATTACTTTATAAATACCACTACTAGCTATGTTAGCATCATAATAATCAGGAATATAATAATGTCTATTACTTTGTGAAAAATAATTAGAACTATGTCCTTGTAATAAATTATTTCCCTGACTATTAGTAGTTTCTATTAAATGTTCATTTCCTGTAAATATCTGATTAAAGTATCCCTAATTAACCTCATAATCTGGACATATAATAGCTTGTATTTTATTTTTAGAACTATCTTTTATAATAATTCTATCTATAAAAGACTAAGATAATTTACGAGAATTATCAACTTCTTCTATTTTATATCCTTTTGGACACCGAGTGTTTCTACCATCTAATTTCTTTTTAGTCCAAGATTGTATAGTATATTTAGCAGTCTAAATAGTAGCCACAGTAGATGTAACTACACTTCCTGCAGCTGCTGCTCCTGCTACTACTAGTCCTGTTGTTCCTAATACAGCACCTAATGATGCGCCTGCAGCCATTCCCATTACAGAACCAAGAGCTGCACCTCCAGCACTAATAGAACCTGCTAAAGCGGCTCCTCCAACTGCTGCTCCTACTGCTCCAGCTGTGAATACTGTAGCTGCTGCTAAAGCTACAACTCCTGCTGTAATTAATCCTATTTTACCTATTTTACTCCATAAGCTTGATGATTTCTTTTTAAATTTAAAAGTATATCTAGATAAAAATCCTTCTGAAATGTAATTGACATCATTAATATCTTCTGTAGTTACATAAGTTTTATCTAGAGCATTTTTTAATTTCTCTAAATCACCTCCAGCTGTAGGAATAGTAGGGGTATACGAAGTCTAGTCCAATCCTAAAGTAATACCCTAAGCTAAGATAGTAGGTATTCTAGTCTATCTAACGAAGAAAAATCCACTTATATATTTTTTCAATTCATTGATAGCTGCAGAATCAATTCTAATATCTAAACTATGTATCTAATTAGAATCCTGTTTCGCAGCTAATTTAATAACACCCTTAATATTCTGATTTTGAGCTTTTGGTATATCTTTGGCTTCTTCTGTTTTATCCTCAGATTTTTCCGATTTACCCTCGGTTTCTTCTGTTTTATTCTTAACTTCTTCTATAATTAAATTAGTGGATTCATTGTAATTAATGTAATTACGTTCACCATTATCTTTCCATACAGGTATGTTTGAGTAAAATTCATCACTATACTCACCCATATTGGTACATCCTCTTATATTGAAGGTAGGTGATAACTCCCCATTATTTAATATAAATACAACTCCCAGTCTATAGAA
>OIZE01000073.1_pt1 | contig 105702 bp, 99 predicted proteins | sample 1588421 | NCBI WGS metagenome assembly OIZE01 (sample SAMN03283251) | human gut metagenome | biome: human-associated habitat; material: feces | host: Homo sapiens | place: USA | collected 2013 | reverse complement strand
CTTTATTATTTTTGGTTTCTCAAAGGTTTGTTATTTACTTTTCAATGTGCTTTTTTAAGTCTTCAACAAGATGTTCTTGCTGAAGACAATATCTATTTTAGCACAGCAATTTTATAAAGTCAACACATTTTTTAAATTTTTTTAAATATTTTTTAAAGAATTTTTTACTAGTTAATTTTTTCTTTATTTTTCGCCATTTTTTGCGTTTGAATTTATAATATTTTTTTATTGTTAATCTTGTTCTTTATAAAATTATGATTATACATTTTCAAATGTACCTTATTTAATTTCTGTTTTTAACAACTTCATACATTATAATTCCAGCTGAGACAGATGCATTTAATGAAGTAATTTTGCCCTTCATTGGAATTTTTACTAAAAAGTCACAATTTTCTTTTACCAATCTACTCATTCCAAATCCCTCACTACCAATAACAATTGCTATTGGCATTTTATAATCTTGCTTTGTATATATTGTATTTGTATCCATGTCAGTTCCACAAATCCATACATCTTGTTCTTTTAAATATCTAATTGTTTCATTTATATTATTAACTCTGGCAATCTTCATATATTCTACTGCACCAGCAGACACTTTGCTTACTGTACTATTTACAGAGGCTGCTCTTCTTTTAGGTATAATAATCCCATGAACGCCAGCTGTCTCTGCAGTTCTAATAATAGAGCCCAAATTATGTGGATCCTCTATTCCATCTAATATTAGTATAAATGGCATTTCATTTTTTCTTTTTGCTTCTTCTAAAATATCTTCTACTTTACAGTAATCATAAGGTGGTACTATTGCAATGACTCCTTGGTTATTCGGAGTTTGTGCAATTTGGTTTAGTTTGTTCCTTTCCATTTCTGTAACAATTATTTTTCTTTCTTTAGCTATTGCCAATATTTTATGTATTGAACCGTGTTTTTCTCCATTAGCTACTAATATTTTATTTATATCTCTGCCTGATTCTAAAAGTTCTAATACTGCATTTCTGCCTTCTACTTGATCATTATATTCTTCTTTTTCCATCAAATACTCTCCTATTTTTTTATTTAGTAATTCTATTTAAAAGACATTTGGTATTTTTTTGAATATCTTTTACTAATTTACTCTTCATCTAATTTAAGGACAGACAAGAATGCTTCTTGTGGGATTTCAACATTACCTATTTGTCTCATTTTCTTTTTACCACGTTTTTGCTTTTCTAGCAATTTCTTCTTTCTAGTTATATCTCCGCCATAGCATTTAGCCAGTACATCTTTTCTCATTGCAGATATAGTTTCTCTTGCTATGATTTTACCTCCAATAACAGCTTGTAGTGGAATTATAAATAATTGCCTTGGTATAACATCTTTAAGTTTCTCTACCATTTTCTTTCCCTTTTCATAACTACTATCTCTATGTACTATAAATGATAAAGCATCCACGCCTTCTCCATTTACCCATATATCTAATTTTACCAAGTCTGACCTTCTGTACTCTTTAAATTCATAATCAAATGAAGCATAACCTTTTGTCTTAGATTTTAGAGTATCAAAGAAATCATATATAATTTCATTTAAAGGCATTTCATAAATTAAGTTAACTCTTGTTGCATCTAAATACTTCATATCAATATATGTTCCACGTCTGTTTTGGCATATTTCCATAATTCCACCAACATATTCTTTTGGTGTAATTATTTCTGCTTGTACCATTGGTTCTTCCATATAGTCTATTTCATTCGGTGTTGGCATATCAGATGGATTATACAAATCTAATACTGTTCCATCTGTTTTATGTATTTTGTATATAACTGATGGAGAAGTTGTTATTAAACTTAAGTCAAATTCTCTATCCAATCTTTCTTCTATTATTTCTAAATGTAATAAGCCTAAAAATCCACATCTAAACCCTGAACCTAATGCTCCTGATGTTTCTGGTTCATATTCAAGTGCGGCATCATTTAATTTTAATTTTTCTAATGCCACTTTTAAATTCTCATAATCGCTTCCATCTATAGGATAAATTCCACAGTACACCATTGGGTTTACTTTTTTATACCCAGGTAATGGCTCTTGGGCAGGACCTTCCTTTAAAGTAATTGTATCTCCAACTCGTACATCTTGTAGACTTTTGATACTTGCTGCAATATATCCAACTTCTCCAGCCTTCAAATCATTGCTAGGCGCATATTTACCTGGTTCAAAATATCCTACTTCTGTAATTGTAAAACTCTTGCCTGAAGACATTAGAATCATTTCGTCTCCAACTTTGACAGTTCCGTCTTTAATACGTACATAAGCAATAGCACCTTTATAATTATCATAAATAGAATCAAATATTAAAGCTTTAAGAGGAGCTGTTTCGTCTCCTGTTGGTGCTGGTAAGTCAGTTACTATTCTCTCTAATACTTGGTCTACATTTAAGCCTGACTTTGCAGAAATACATGGGGCATCTTGAGCTGGTATTCCTATAATGTCTTCAATTTCTTTTTTTACTTCTTCTGGTCTTGCATTTGGTAAGTCAATTTTATTTATAACTGGTAAAATTTCCAAATCATTATCAATTGCCAAATATACATTTGCTAGAGTCTGTGCTTCAACACCTTGACTACTATCTACTACCAAAACTGCCCCATCACATGCTGCCAAGCTTCTAGAAACCTCATAATTAAAGTCCACATGCCCGGGCGTATCTATTAAATTAAGTTCATAGTCATTACCGTCTTTTGCACGATACTTCATCCTAACAGCTTGTGACTTAATTGTAATTCCACGTTCTCTTTCTATATCCATATTATCTAAAACTTGATTTTCCATTTCTCTTTTAGATAATACACCTGTCATTTCAATTAACCTATCTGCTAAGGTAGATTTGCCATGATCTATATGTGCAATAATACTAAAATTACGAATAAACTTTTTTCTATCCTGCATATTCTTTCTCCTCGTTTTTACATATATGATATTTTAGCATATTTATATTTGAAAAGCAATTAAAAAGTTCTAACTAATATGTTAGAACTTATATAGAATTAGTCTCATTTAATCTTATATCTGGCAAAATGTTTCTATAATAATCTTGCCAATAATCTTCATTTAATTCATAATCGTCATATGTTTCATTATATAACTCAGGTTCATTTATTACGGCAAATATCACTCCTATAGTAATTATAGAGCTAATAATTATTACCGGAATTGCCAATGCACTAATAACCAAACCTGCTATTCCAATACTTTTTTTACCTCCTTCAATTTTGCTCTTTTTAGCAACATCTACTGCACCTAATATCAATCCAACAATTGCTAAAGCAAACATAATAAAACAAATAAATGGTATCCATCCCATTGATAATGAAATAATTCCTAATATTAACGACGCTATTCCCATAAAAACTCCCCCTTATTCAATTTACTCTTTAATTATAAAATATTTAGCATATTTTGTCAATTTTCTTTACAAAAAGCTTAAGATAATATAAAATATGTTTAGATTATTTTTGAGGAAAGACTATGAATAAATTTATTTCAAAAAGTGAGCAAGATACTATAAATTTTGCTGAAAACTTTGCAAACCAATTACATAAAAAAGATATTATTGTTTTGTCAGGTGATTTAGGTTCTGGCAAGACAAAATTTGTGCAAGGTATATTGAAACACTTTGGATTAGAAAATGAAATTTCTAGTCCTACATTTACTATTGTAAATGAGTACAATGCAAATATTTGCCCTATATACCATTTTGACGTGTATCGTTTAGCTGATATTGATGAGTTTTACGCTATGGGTGGAGAAGAATATTTTGAAAATGGAATTTGTCTTATTGAATGGGGCGAAATAATTGAGGATGCATTGCCTTCTAATTATATAAAGATTACATTTAGTAAAAGTAAAGAAAATGATGAATATAGAGAATTGAACATAGAAAGGATTACAAGATGAAAATACTAGCAATTGATACTTCTTCTAAGAATGCAGCTGTTGCAATTTTAGAAAATCAGAATACAATAATTGAATTAAATAATGATGATGAAAAAACACATTCTCAAAAGTTAATGCCTATGATTGACGAGGCCTTTAAAAAATCAAATTTATCATTAGATGATATAAACTTAATTAGTTGTTGCCTTGGTCCTGGCTCTTTTACAGGTGTTAGAATTGGCATTGCTACTGCTAAAGCATTTGCAGATAGTAAGAATATTCCTACAGTTGGAGTTTCATCTCTAGAAGCTTTAGCTCACAATTTGAACCAAGACGGTCTTATTTGTAGTTTGATAAATGCAAATAATGGTAATGTTTATGCAGGACTTTTTGAAATTTGTGAAAGCAAAACCTTAAAAAGCAAATTAGATTTCCTTTCTTTTAAAGATTCAAATGGAGATATTTCACTAAATCCATTAAGAGACTTTGTTGAAGAAAATAACGAATTTTCTAACATTTCATTTATTGGTGATGGTGCAATTTTATATAAAGATTTAATTGAAAAAATGATTTTTAAAAAATATGATATTACTGTTATTGAAGAGCAAATTTCAACTGGTATAAGCATTGGAAAAATTGGTTATACTAAATACAAAAATGGTGAATATGGCGATTCAAGCTTTTTATCTCCTATTTATTTAAGAAAATCTCAAGCAGAACTTGCTTTAGAAGAAAAGAATGGAATAAAATATGATTAGTGAAATGAATTTACTAGATTTAGAAAATATTAAAGATTGCTTGTTAACCGACTTTGATAATTTTTGGTCATACAATATTTTAAAACAAGAATTAGAAAATGGTAAATCAAAGTACTTTGTTGCAAAACAAGAAAATGAAATTGTAGGATTTGCCGGAATACTGTTAATTATTGATCAAGTCAATATTATGAATATTGTTGTAAAAAAAGATAAAAGAAACTTTGGTATTGGCTCTTTACTTTTAGAAGAAATTATTAGATATTCTAAAATACATAATGCAACTTCTATTACATTAGAAGTAAACGAAAAAAACATCCCAGCTATTAAGTTATATAAAAAATATGGTTTTAAACAAGTTGGTCTTAGAAGAAAATATTATAATAATGAAGATAATGCTATTTTGATGGACTTAGTATTTTAATTGGAGGTTCAACATCTCTAAACTAACAAAGGAGGAAATAAAATGAAAAAAACAAATGAACTTAATTACAAAGATTTAAAAATGGTTTGTAACCCTGATCAATTCAATTTTGAAACTACTGAAGAACTAGACCCTATCAACACAGGTATTGGTCAAGATAGAGGTATTAGAGCTTTAGAGTTTGGCTTGAATGTTGATGTTAAGGGTTACAATTTGTATATAGAGGGTCCTAGTGGTGTTGGTAAAACAATGTATGCTCGAAATTATCTTAACACTATTTCTAAAAAGAAAAAGGTTCCACAAGATTGGTGCTATATATATAACTTTGATAACCCAAACGAACCAATTGCTGTTTCACTTCCTGCTGGTGGTGGTAAAGAGTTTCAAGATTTAATGGACCACTTTATAAATGACGTTAAAGTTGATATTAAGTCTACATTTAATAATGAAGAATTTGAAAAAGAAAGAGCTTTAATTAAACAAGAATTTGAAGAAAAACGTAGTGTTTTAATGGCCAGATTAAATCAAAAATCTTCTGAATATGGATTTCAAGTTAAATCTTCTCAAACTGGTATCTACATGATGCCTGTTATGAATGGCAAAGCTATGCCTGAGGAAGAGTTTAATAAATTAGATGAAAATATTAAAAAACAGTATGAAGAAAAATCTACAATTGTACAACAACATATTATGGAGGCAATTGGCGAAATTAAAGCTATTGAAAGGGAATCTGCTAAAAAAGTGGAAGAATGGCAATCTAATGTTGCCCTACTTACTGTTAATACTCATATAAACTATATTAAATCAAAATATAAAAGAAACAAAAAAATTAATCACTTTTTAGATAGTATTAAGAAAGATATTTTAAAAAATATTTCATGTTTTGTTGATGATGGCAAAGTTAAACAACAACCTAATGTTCCTCAACCAAAACCGGAATTGGTAAAACCTTGGTTAAATTATAGAGTTAATTTGTTTGTTGATAACAGCCAAACTGAAGGTGCTCCTGTGGTTATGGACTCCAACTATTCTTATCACAATATTTTTGGTAAGTTAGAATATGAAAATTATTATGGAAGCTTAAAAACAGATTTTACTATGTTAAAACCTGGATTGCTTCATAAAGCAAATGGTGGTTATATCATTTTCCAAGCAACTGATTTACTAAGTAATAGTTTATGTTATGAGGCTTTGAAAAAAGCTTTAAGAACTAAAGAATTGGGAATTGAAAATGCAGCTGACCCTCGTTCTTCAATGGTAATGATTTCTTTAAAGCCTGAGCCTATTCCTCTTGATTTAAAAGTAATTATTATTGGAGAAGAAAACATTTATCAATCTTTACTTGCAATGGATAATGATTTTAGAAAATTGTTTAAAATTAAAGTTGAATTTGAGGATGATGCTCCTATTACTTCTGAAAATATAAATAAATTAGCAAGATTTATTGCAGGATATTGTATGCAAGAGGAACTACCTCCTCTTACTAAAGAAGCTGTTGCAAAAGTTGTAGAATATGCTTCTAAAGTTGCTGATAATCAAGAAAAACTTTCTACTCGTTTTAATGATTTAGCACAAATAATTGGTGAAGCAGCCACATGGGCTAGAATAGGTCGTTCTAAGTTAGTTACTGCTGAATATGTTGATAAAGCTTTAAGAGAAAGAGTTAATAGAGTTAAAAAATATGATTCTCGTTATATGGAAATGATAAAAGAAAACACTTTGCTTATTGATACTGACGGATTTGTAACTGGTCAAATAAATGGTTTAACTGTTATGAATGTTGGTGAATACAGTTTTGGTAAGCCAGTAAAAATAACAGCTAATACTTATACAGGTAAAAGTGGAATTATAAACATTGAACGTGAAGTTGAACTTTCTGGTTCTTCTCATTCAAAAGGTGTTTTAATTTTAACAGGATACTTAGGTCAAATGTTTGCACAGGATATTCCTCTATCTCTTACTGCTAGTGTATGTTTCGAGCAATTATATAATGGTGTTGATGGTGATAGTGCTTCAAGTACAGAGCTATATGCTATACTTTCTAGCTTGTCTGGTATTCCTATAAATCAAGCTATTAGTGTAACTGGTTCGGTTAATCAAAAAGGTGAGATTCAACCAATTGGTGGTGTTAATGATAAAATTGAAGGATTTTTCCAAATTTGTAAGATGCGTGGACTTAATGGAACACACGGAGTTATTATTCCAAAGCAAAATGTTCATAATTTAAATCTTTCTGATGAAGTTATTGAGGCTGTTAAAAATGGAGATTTTCATATTTATGCTATTTCTACTATTGAAGAAGGAATTGAATTATTAACCGGAGTTCCTGCTGGTAAGAAAGATGCAAATGGACATTTTCCTGCTGGTTCAATTAATTATCTAGCTTATGAAAAATTAAAAAAATATGCTCAAGTTTCACAAAAAAATAACTAGTTCAAAACTAGTTATTTTTTTGTATATAAGTAGCATATAATACTTTTTTATTTTGCACTTATTATTTTCCCTCCACCTAGAACTATGTCATCTATATAGAATACTGCTGATTGACCTGGCGTTACACGTGCTGTTGGTTTTTCAAAGCACACTTTTATTAGGTCATCTCCTACCATCTCTATTGTTGCTTTGTCTTCTTTTGCTGAATATCTTGTTTTTACTAAGACTGGCATTTTACCTTTAATTTCATCAACTAATAATAAATTAATTTCATTTACTAACATTTCTGTGCTATATATTTCACTTTCTTTGCCAACAATAACTTGATTTTTTTCTTTGTTAAAACCAATTACATACAAAGGCTCTTTATATGAAATTCCAAGTCCCTTTCTTTGTCCTATTGTATAATTATATAGTCCATTGTGTTTTCCTAATACCTCTCCATCTGAAGTTACTATATCTCCCGCTTCTGGCTTTATATTAGAATTATTTTCTAAGAACTTTTTATAGTTTCCATCTGGAATAAAGCATATATCTTCACTGTCTGGTTTGTTTGCTACCTTCAAATTGTTTTGTCTTGCTATCTCCCTTATTTGCTCTTTATTTTCAAAATCTGCTAGAGGAAACAATACATGTTCAATTAAATCTTTAGGAATTTGCCATAATACATAACTTTGATCCTTTTTCCCTGCATTTGACTTTTTCAAAACCCATCTTTTATATTTTTCACTATACTCTGTTTTAGCATAATGACCTGTTGCAATATAATTGCAACCAAGTTCTTTTGCTTTTTCATACATTGCACCAAATTTTAAATACTTATTACATTCAATACAAGGGTTTGGTGTTTTGCAGTTTGCATAGCAGTTAATAAAGTCATCTATTACATGTTTTTTAAACTCTTCTTTATAGTCATAAGTAAAATGTGGTACCCCAATTGAACTACAAACATTTTTAGCATCTATATATGTATTTATATTGCAACAACTGCTTCCTGCAAATAGTTCTAATGTTGTTCCTATTACTTCATACCCTTGTTGCTTTAGTAATAATGCTGACACACTGCTGTCTACTCCACCGCTCATTCCTAACAATACTTTCTTATTTTCCATTTTTATACTATCTCCTTTATTGTATGTAATGCTAAAAGTACATATTTTTCATGTTATTATAATACTGTTTTAATGTAATTATAAGATACTAAATTCTAATAAGTAAAAAAGTGAAAAGTCATCCTTTTAAAAAGATAATTTTCACTCTTTTATTTATAAAGTTATCTAGATTATTCTTTTACTTCGTCAACTTTTTCTTCGCTAACTGTATCTGTAACTTCTTCTACAACTGGAGTTTCTGTTTCAACAGCTGGAGCTTCTTCCGGAGCAGCTTCAACTGGAACTTCTTCTACTAATTCTTCTTTTACAGTAATCTCTTTATTTTCAATTCTAGCACCTGCATTTTCTTTTGTCTTAGCAGCTTTACCAACTCTGTCTCTTAAGTAGTATAGTTTTGCTCTTCTAGCTTTACCAACTCTTACTACTTCGACTTTTTCTACTAATGGTGAATGTACTAAGAATGTTTTTTCAACACCTACACCATAAGAAATTTTTCTTACTGTGAAAGATGCATTTACTCCTCCGTTTTGTTTTTTAATGATAATTCCTTCAAATACTTGAATTCTCTCTCTATTACCTTCTTTAATTTTTTGATGTACTTTAACTGTATCACCAACTTTTAAATCTGGTATCTTGTTTTTTAATTGCTCGTGTTCAATTGATTTTACGATATCCATAACTTTGAATATCCTCCTTTCTTTTTATTTTAATAAATCTGGTCTTTTTTGTTTTGTTATCTCGAGAGATTGTTGTTCTCTCCATTTTCTTATATTTTCATGATGTCCAGATAATAACACCTCTGGAACCTTTTGTCCGTGGAATTCTTCTGGTCTTGTGTATTGTGGATATTCTAAAAGGTTATTTGTAAAAGACTCTTCTTGTGTAGATTCTTGTTTTAATACCCCTTGTATATATCTACTAACACTGTCTACTAACACCATTGCTGGTATTTCTCCACCTGTTAGCACATAGTCTCCAATTGATATTTCTTCGTCTACAATTTCGTCTATAACTCTTTGATCTATTCCTTCATAATGTCCACATAATAAAATTAAATGTTCTTGTTTAGAAAGTTTTAAGACTTTTTCTTGATTTAACACATTTCCTTTAGGTGATAAATATATGACTTTTGCATTCTCTTTATTTGGTATTGAAGAATACGCATCATATACTACGTCTGGCATCATTACCATTCCTGCTCCACCACCATATGGTGTATCATCTACTTTTTTGTGTTTATCTTTAGAAAAATCTCTAATGTTGATTAAATTTATTTGTATTAACTGCTTTTCAATTGCTTTTCCAATAATGCTTTGCTTAACTGCTTCAAACATTTCTGGAAAAAGAGTTAATATATCAAATCTCATTATTTTTCCTTTCTTAAACCAATCCTTTTATTAAATGAACTATTATTTTTTCTTGTTCTAAATCAATTTGTTTAATTACTTCACCAATCCCAGGTAATAATATTTGTTTTCCATCTTCTGATTTTATAACATAAATATCGTTTGCTCCTGAATTGTATATGTCTTCTACTTTTCCAAGTAATATATCTTCGTCAGTATAAACTGATAGTCCAAGTAAATCTGCTATAAAATAAGTATCTTCTGGAAGCTTTCTTGCATTTTCTCTTGCTATTTTTATATAGCAACTTCTATACTTTTCAGCTTCTTCAACAGTATCAATTCCTTTTAGTTTAAGTAAAATTTGATTTTTACTATACTTTACTTCTTCAATTTGAATGTCTAATAGCTTTCCATTTTTTTCTACTAAAATAGATTCTAGTTCTTCAAATTGAGAAATATCGTCTGTAAAAGGATTTACTTTTACCATACCTTTAATTCCAAAGTGATTTACAATTTGACCTAATTCAAAATATTCTTGTTTCATAATTTTCCTCTAATCCACAAATTCAATAATTACCTTTTTGTGTTCTTTGGCAGCTAAAGATTTCATAACAGTACGAATTGCTTTTGCAATTTTTCCTTGTTTTCCAATTACTTTTCCCATATCTGAGTCTGCTACTTTTACTTCAAATACTGTAGCTCTTTCCTCTTCTCTTGAGTTTATAGTAACTTGTTCTTTATTATCTACCAAGTTTAGAATAATGGTTTCTAAAATTTCTTTCATTTAAGTTTTACCTTCCTTGTGAAAATTATTTTTTAGCTACTCTTTCTACTAATTCTTTTACTGAATCTGTTGGTTTTGCACCATTTTTGATCCATGTAGCTAATTTTTCGTTATCTATTACTATTGTAGAAGGTTCTGTCATTGGATCATATGAACCAATTTTTTCGATGATTTTTCCATCTCTTGGGCTTTTAGAGTCTGCTACAACTATGTGATAGAATGGAGCTTTTTTAGCACCTTGTCTTTGTAATCTGATTTTTACCATTTGTTTTTCACCTCCTGAAAATTTGTTATTTATATTTTTAAAAATTAAAAACTTTTTTTCATAATAATGTTAAAATCGCTGGTCCTTGGTGTCGAGCTTCCTTCCCTTGAATGTCACAAAAACAAATAAATTTGTTTTTGGACACTATCGGTTGGAACTCTCCAACTGTTACGCTTCGCTCCACCTTACGCGGACTGCGCTTTCTTTTAACATTATTATTCTAAATTTTTTATTGAATATTTAAAATTTAAAATTTTTAGTATCCATGTTCTTCATCATCTTTTTCATTCCACCTTTGTTATTTTGCATTTGTTTCATCATTTTTTGTGTCATTTCAAAAGATTTCATGAATTTATTTATTTCTTGTACTGAAGTTCCACTACCTTTTGCAATTCTTACTCTTCTGCTTCCATTTAGTAGTTTTGGATTTTTTCTTTCAGCTTTTGTCATAGAACAAATCATTGCTTCTATTCTAACAAATTCTTTGTCATCTATTTTTACATCTTTTAGCTGATTCATTCCTGGAACTAGTTTTAGTAAAGATGAAAATGAACCCATTTTTTTAATTTGTCTTAGTTGTGTTAAATAGTCGTCTAAGTCAAATTCTTTTTTCTTAAGCTGTTTTTCTATTTTTTCAGCTTCTTCTAAGTCAAAACTTTCTTCTGCTTTTTCAATAATTGAAAGTACATCACCCATTCCTAAAATTCTTTGTGCCATTCTATCTGGATGAAATACTTCTATATCACTTAATTTTTCTCCTGTTGCTGCAAATTTAATTGGTCTTCCAGTAACTTTTTTTACTGATAATGCAGCACCACCACGAGTGTCACCATCTAATTTTGTAAGAACAACTCCATCAATTCCTAAGTTTTCATTAAATGATTTTGCTACATTTACAGCATCTTGACCAGTCATACTGTCTACTACTAATAAAATTTCATGTGGTTTTACATTTGCCTTCACATTTTTTAGTTCTTGCATTAATTCTTCATCAATATGCAACCTACCAGCTGTATCTAGTATTACTACATCATTTAATTTGCTCATTGCTGTTGACATGGCTTGTTTAGCAATATGTACAACATCTTTTGACTGTTCATTTGCAAATACTGGTATGTTAAGTTGGGCTCCAACTACTTGTAATTGCTTAATAGCTGCTGGTCTGTAAACATCACATGCAACTAATAATGGCTTTTTACCTTGTTTGCGAAGTAAGTTTGCAAGTTTTCCTGCTGTAGTTGTTTTACCAGAACCTTGAAGACCTACTAACATAATAACTGTTGGTGGATTTGGAGTGAAGTTTATCTTACTTTCTGTTCCTCCTAAAAGTTCTACTAATTCATCTTTTACTATTTTAATAACCTGTTGACCTGGCGTCAATGATTTTAATACATCTTGACCTAAAGCCTTTTCTTGTACAGATGCAATAAATTCCTTAACTATCATATAGTTAACATCTGCCTCTAGTAATGCAAGTTTTACCTCTCTAAGCATTTCTTTTAAATCTGATTCTGTAATTCTTGCTTTACCTCTAAGTCTTTTAGTAATATCTTGAAGTTTTGAACTTAATCCCTCAAAAGCCATCTGTTAGCCCCCTTCTTCTTTATTGTATATTCTCTAAATTCAAAATAGAATTATTATTTAACGCGGAAGAATTTATTTAAAAAGTAAGGGCGCATACGTTGGTATGTTGCTGAGGCTGTTAAGGCTTTGCCTGTTACAGCATCAGTATGCAGTAGCAACCGCTTTTTAAATGAATTCTGACAAAGTTAAATGATGATTATCTTTTGAATTTTATGCTAAGCAACTCAACTCTTCTCGTACATGATTCAAAATTTTTTCAATTTTTTTATCAGAAGATGTAGTTTCAATTTTGCTTAACTCTTCTAATATTTCTTGAAGCTTGCGTTCTTGATTTAATGTCTTTTTCATAAATGTTAGCTTTTCTTCTAGTTCGAAAAGTTTATTTTCCCCCTTTTTTATTATGTCTCTTACTGCCTGTCTTGTTATATTATTATTTTCGGCAATTTCTGAAAGTGATAAGTCATTATTATAGTAATCATTTATTACTTGATATTGTTTTTCAGTTAGCATCTTCCCATATATTTGGCATAGCATACTTACTTTAACGTTTTTTTCCAAATGACATCACTCCTTTTTCCTGAGTAATAATTACTTTTCTGAATTAGAAAAGTTGTCTAACCGTTGAGTTCATGACCCAAAGATCAAAAAAATATTAGCATTATTTTGTAATGCTAATATACTTTACACTATTTTTGTTAATTTGTCAAGTGTTTTTAGCAATTTTTCCTATTTTATAATATATTACATTACCATTTAATAGTAATAATAAGAGTGCTAAAATAGCACTCTTATTCTCATTCTTTATCTAGGATTTTTGATTGCTGCTTGTGCTGCTGCTAATCTTGCGATTGGAACTCTAAATGGTGAGCATGATACATAGCTTAATCCTATGTTATGGCAGAACTCAACGCTTGATGGTTCTCCACCATGTTCTCCACAGATTCCTAATTTAATGTCTGGTCTTGTTGCTTTTCCTTTTTCTACAGCCATTTTTACAAGTTGTCCTACACCTTTTTGGTCTAGTTTTGCAAATGGATCAGATTCATAAATTTTTGTTTTATAGTATGAATCTAAGAATTTTCCTGCATCATCACGGCTAAATCCAAATGTCATTTGAGTTAAGTCGTTTGTTCCAAATGAGAAGAATTCAGCTTCTTCAGCTATTTCATTTGCTAATAATGCAGCTCTTGGAATTTCAATCATTGTACCAATATGGTATTGCATGTCTGAACCTTTTTCTTTCTTAACTTGTTCAGCAACTTCTATTACTACATCTTTAACAAATTTTAATTCTTTCTTTTCTCCAACTAATGGAATCATAATTTCAGGAACGATATTGTATCCTTCTTCTTCTTTAACTTCAATAGCAGCTTCCATTAAAGCTCTTGTTTGCATTCTAGCTATTTCTGGGTATGTTACTGCTAAACGGCATCCTCTGTGTCCCATCATTGGGTTGAATTCATGTAGTTCAGCACATTTATTTTTTAGGTGTTCTACTGTAACTCCCATATCTTTTGCTAATGCAATTATATCTTCTTCCTCTGTTGGTAAGAACTCATGTAGTGGTGGATCTAAGTAACGTACAGTCATTGGTAATTCTTTTAATTCTTTGTACATTGCTTTGAAATCACCTTTTTGGAATGGTATTAACTCATTTAAAGCTGCTTCACGAGCTTCAACTGTTTCAGCTAATATCATTTTTCTGATTTTTGGTATTCTGTCTTCTTCAAAGAACATATGCTCTGTACGGCAAAGACCAATACCTTCTGCTCCTAAATGAACAGCATTTCTTGTATCTCTTGGGTTATCTGCATTTGTTCTAACTTTTAATGCTCTATATTTATCTGCCCAAGCCATTATTCTTCCGAAGTTTCCGCTAACACTAGCTTCAACTGTTTTGATGTCACCTTTGTAGATTTTTCCTGTTGTTCCATCTAGAGAAATATAATCTCCTTCATTGAAAGTATATCCACCAAGTTCAAATTGTTTAGCTTCTTCATTTATTTTTATTTCTCCACAACCTGATACACAGCATGTTCCCATACCACGTGCTACAACGGCTGCGTGTGATGTCATACCACCACGAACTGTTAAGATACCTTGTGCTGCAACCATACCTTCGATGTCTTCTGGTGTTGTTTCTAGACGAACTAATACTACTCTTTCACCTTTTCCACCTTTACCAAGTTCTTTAGCTTCTTCAGCTGTGAATACAACTTTACCTGCAGCTGCACCTGGTGATGCTGGTAGAGCTTGTCCTATAACTTCTCCTGCTTTTAAGCTATCTTTATCAAATGTTGGGTGTAGTAATTGATCTAAAGATTTTGCATCTATTCTTAATACAGCTTCTTTTTCGTCAATCATTCCTTCATCAACTAAATCACAAGCAATTTGGATAGCAGCTGGTGCTGTTCTCTTTCCATTTCTTGTTTGTAAGAAGTATAGTTTTCCTTCTTGTATTGTGAATTCCATATCTTGCATATCACGATAGTGATTTTCAAGTTTATGTGCTAATTCCATAAATTCTTTGTAGCATTCTGGTAAATCTTCTGCAAGTTTTGAAATTGGTTGTGGTGTTCTAACACCTGCAACAACGTCTTCACCTTGTGCGTTAATTAAGTATTCACCATAAATACCTTTTTCACCTGTTGATGGGTTTCTTGTAAATGCAACACCAGTTCCTGATGTTTCTCCCATGTTTCCAAATACCATAGCTTGTACGTTTACAGCTGTTCCCCAATCTCCTGGTATATCGTTCATTCTTCTATATACTATAGCTCTTGGGTTGTCCCAGCTTCTAAATACAGCTTTAACAGCTCCCATTAATTGCTCTGATGGATCTTGTGGGAATTCTTCTCCATTCATGTTCTCTTTATATACTTCTTTGAATCTTTTTACTAATTCTTTTAAATCTTCTGTTGTTAGTTCTGTATCAAAATGAACTCCTTTTTCTGCTTTAAGTTCATCTATAATTTTTTCAAAATATGATTTTGGAACTTCCATAACAACATCTGAATACATTTGAATAAATCTTCTATATGAATCATATGCAAATCTTGGATTTCCTGTTTTTGCTGCAAATCCTTCAACTGCAATGTCGTTTAGTCCTAAGTTTAATATTGTGTCCATCATACCAGGCATTGATGCTCTAGCACCACTTCTTACTGATACTAATAATGGGTCACTATTATCTCCAAATTTTTTGCCTTGTATTTCTTCTAGTGTTTTTAAAGCTGCAAAAATTTGGTCTTGAATTTCTTGAGAAATTGTTTTACCATCTTCATAATATTTTGTGCAAGCTTCTGTTGTAACTGTAAAACCTTGTGGGATTGGTAAACCTAAATTAGTCATTTCAGCTAAGTTAGCACCTTTTCCGCCTAATAGTTCACGCATATTTGCGTTTCCTTCTTTAAATAAGTATACATACTTTTGACTCATAAAGAACCTCCTTAAAATTTTATTTGTTTAACAATATGTTATATACACCATTATGCGCCTATAACAGCTTTATTATATATGTAAATTGAAAAAAAGTAAAGAAAATTTTGCTAATTTCCTTTACTTTTTATTAATTTACTAAATTTCTTCTTTATATATTTTTAGTTTTACCAGAATGTTATATATTTTTGTTCCAAATGGTATCATCATAATATCTTCTTTTTTTAGTATTTTTGATACAAATACTAATATTACGTAGATTATTGCACCTAGTATAATTGAAATTATTGTACTTAAATTTTGTCCCATTATTGTATTTAGTCCTTTGTTTATAAAGTATGTGCATATTCCCATAACTGCTGATATTATTACTGGTAATATAATCATTCTTTTGGCATCAAATTCCAATTTTATATGTTTCTTAAATGCTTTGATACATATGATTAATGCTAAGCCTTGACATATAATAGAGCTGATTCCAACTCCCATTATTTCTATATTAGGATTACTTACTAATATATTGTTTAATATAATTTTTAACACAGCTGCAACTACTAGTGAAATCAACGGTACTGTCATTTTGTTTATTCCATATAATCCTCCATTTATTGTTTGGTTTAATGCAATAAACACCATTGCTACTGAATATAGCATTAATAATGTTGCTCCATCATTTGCTGCTGGATAAATTAAATTTAATATTGGTTGTGCTAATGATATAAATCCTGCTGCACATGGAAGCACTATAAGTAATGATGCAAATATTGAAAAAGTCATTCTTTTAGATACATTTGTAAAGTCTTTTTTAGCTATTGCTGCAGAAATTGCTGGTACTAAAGCTGTTGAAAATGCAATGTTTACTGCTATTGGTAAATTTGTTAATGTATCTATTTTAGATATTATACCTGTTTTACTCATTGCTAAAGTTTCTAGTTGTTCTTTAACTGGGTATAAACTTGCAAATGCTGTTTGAATACATCTACTTACAGTAGCACTATCTATAAGGGGGTGTATTACTGATATTACTGAGCTTATCGTAACTGGTATTGAAATCATTAAAATCTTTTTCAATAAGCTTAATGTTTTTTCATTTTCTTCTTCTGATTTTTGTTGTGGATCTACTACTATTTTCTTTCTTTTATAATATATTATCAAATATATAAATGTTAGTAATATAGATAATGTTGTTGATAAATTTCCACCTGCTGCCATGATATATGGCTCTCTACCTAATAAAGCATACACAAAAAGAATTGATAATACACAATTTAAAAATTGCTCAATAATTTGTGAATAGCTTGTTGGCTTCATATCGTCAAGTCCTGCAAAGTATCCTCTAAATACTGCTGAAGCTGACACAAAAGTAATTGCTGGTGCTAATACTTGCATTACATATTTTGTATCTGGCACATTAAACATTGTTGTTGCAATAAAGTCTGCTCCAAAGAATAATCCTAATGACAATATTGCTCCTACTCCAACAAAAAATGTCATACAAATTTTAAATATTCTTTGTGCTCCTTTATCATCTTTTACAGCTACTCTTTCTGATACCAATTTTGCAACTACGCTAGGTATTCCTATTGACGAAAGCGCAAGTAATACTGTATATATTTGGTATCCAGATGAGTAGTACCCTAGTCCAGTATCTCCAAATCCATCAAAATTAGTTATTACAAATTTATATACTAGACCTAATACTTTTACCATTATTTGTGCAAACATTAGAATAAGCACATTTTTCATAAATGAATTAGTTTTCTTAACTTTTTCCAAAATTTTATCTCCTTTATTTCTACCATGCGATTTTATCTTGTATGTAGCTTTCTAGTTCATCAATTTTTACTCTTACTTGTTCCATTGTATCTCTGTCTCTAATTGTAACACATTCATCTTCTAATGTGTCGAAGTCAATTGTTACACAATATGGTGTTCCTATTTCGTCTTCCCTTCTATAACGTTTACCAATGCTTCCTGCTTCGTCATAGTCACACATAAAGTTTTTAGATAATTTTGCATATACTTCTTCTGCTTTTTCACTTAACTTTTTAGAAAGTGGAAGTACAGCTACTTTATATGGTGCTAAAGCTGGATGTAAATGTAACACTGTTCTTACATCTCCTTCTGCAATTTCTTGTTCTTCATAAGCATTGCATAAGAATGCTAATGTTACACGGTCACAACCTAGTGATGGCTCAACACAATATGGTACAAATTTTTCTCCTGTTTCTTGGTCTAAGTAAGTAAAGTCTTCTCCTGAATATTGTGCATGTTGTTTTAGGTCATAATCTGTTCTGTCTGCAATACCCCATAATTCACCCCATCCAAATGGAAATGCAAATTCAATATCTGTTGTACCCTTGCTGTAGAAACATAATTCTTCTGGACTGTGGTCTCTTAATCTAATTTTTTCTTCTTTCATTCCTAAGCTTAAAAGCCAATTTTTACAGAATGCTCTCCAATATTCAAACCATTCCATATCTGTTCCTGGTTTGCAGAAAAATTCGAGTTCCATTTGTTCAAATTCACGAATTCTAAATATGAAGTTACCTGGTGTAATTTCATTTCTAAATGATTTACCAACTTGACCAATTCCCATTGGTAGTTTTCTTCTTGTTGTTCTTAGTACATTTTTAAAGTTTACAAATATACCTTGTGCTGTTTCTGGTCTTAGGTAAATTTCTGAACTGCTATCTTCTGTAACACCTTGATATGTTTTATACATTAAGTTAAATTTTCTAATTGGTGTAAAGTTTTGTTCTCCGCATTTAGGGCATACAATGTTATTCTCTTTTATGAAGTTAATCATTTCTTCGTCTGTCATACCATCTGCAACCATATCTTTATTGTTCTCATGAGCCCAGTCTTCAATTAGTTTATCTGCTCTATGTCTTGTTTTACAATTTTTGCAGTCTATTAGTGGATCACTAAAACCACCTACGTGACCAGAAGCTACCCATGTTTTAGGGTTCATTAATATTGCTGCATCTAACCCTACATTATATTTGCTTTCTTGCACAAATTTTTTCATCCATGCTTTTTTTACATTGTTCTTTAGTTCTACTCCTAAAGGGCCGTAGTCCCAAGCATTTGCTAGACCTCCATAAATTTCTGAGCCTGGGTAAACAAATCCTCTTGATTTGCACAATGCTACTAATTTTTCCATTGTTAATTCTGACATAAAAATTCCTCCTTTTTACTTGCTAGAAATCAAAAAAACTTTCATTCCTAGCTTTTATTGCTAGGGACGAAAGTTTTATTCCGCGGTTCCACCCTATTTGATTAGTTTATACTAATCCACTTTATTTAATATGCTCCAAAGCTCCCCATATGTTTCTTAATGTTGACTTTCACCTAACTCAACTCTCTAAAAATAAGAAATGCATACTTTTTCTTTTTCATCGCATTTATATTCAATACAAGTATTATACGCTTTTTACTCGTTATTGTCAAACTCTAATTTAATTTTGCATAAAATATTTTATAAATATCAATAATATTATTGACAATTAAAGCATTTTGTATTACAATGTATTACATAAGGAGGAGAGAAAAATGACTATATCAGTTAGATTAAATGAAGAAGATACAAAACTTATAAAAGCATATGCAGAAATGCACAATATTTCTTTGTCAGATTTAATAAGAACTGCATTACTAGAAAAAATAGAAGACGAATATGATTTAACTTGTTATGAAAAGGCTGTAGAAGAATATGAACTTAATCCTAAAACATATACTCTTGAAGAAGTAAAAAAGGAGCTTGATTTAGATTGAAATATAAAATAGTATTTTCAGAAAAAGCTAAAAAGTATTTAAAAAAATTAGATAAATATACCAGTTCTTTAATAATTGGTTGGATCGAAAAAAATTTAGTAAATTGTGATGATCCTCGTATTCATGGTAAGGGATTAGTTGAGAACAAATCAGGTCTGTGGCGTTATCGTATTGGCGATTATAGACTAATATGTGAAATAAAAGATAGTGAACTAATAATATTAGTATTAGAAATTGGACATAGATGTAATATATATAAGTAAAAGCTAATGAGGTTAAAACCTCACTAGCTTTTATTGTATTGTTCTTATTGCTTCATCTGTTATTTTGTTTTTATCAAGTTTTCTCATTATCAATACCACGACTGCAACTATTGCAAATGTTACACCATATATAATTAAGCTTAGTTTCCAGTTTCCTTTTAGTAAGCTTGCTCCAGCTAATGTTGAAGATATTACTGATGGAAATCTTGCTAATGTTGATATCAGTATAAATTCTGTTGGTTTTATTGGTAGTAATGCTGCTATATATGTTAGTAAATCTTTTGGTGTTCCTGGTATAAAGAATAATATAAAAAGTATATATCTAATTGTTTGAGGATTTTGAAATAGTTTACTTTTTTCTATTTTTTCTATCTTTTCTGGTTTTACAAATTCATATATAAATTCTCTGCCAAGTTTATGAACCAGTAAATATATAAATGCTGAAATTATTGCTGCCGAGAGCATTATAAACACTGTTCCCCATAAGCTTCCATAACATAAACCCGCTAATATTTCTATTGGTTCTCCTGGTATTATGAATAAAAATATTTGTGCAAATTGAAATCCAAATAGCATTAAAAATCCAACAAATCCAGAATCATTTACTTTTTGCCTAAATGTTTGTTGTCCTGCTTCACTTGAAAGTTCTTTAAAAGTTGGTATCAAGTATATTGTAACTGCTACCATTATTGCTATTACTACGACCAACAATATTATTTTAAATATTTTAGTTTTTTGTTTCATACTTCTTCCTCTTTTTTATACAGCTTCATCATCACAGTCTTGGAATTGTGAGTTGTATAGGTTAGCATAAAAGCCACCTTTTTCTAGTAAATCTTCATGTGTGCCTTGTTCTATAATGTCTCCTTCATTCATTACTAATATTAGGTCAGCATTTTTTATTGTAGATAATCTATGTGCTATTATAAAGCTTGTTCTACCTTTCATTAGGTTATCCATTGCTGCTTGTATTTGTTCTTCTGTCCTTGTATCTATTGAGCTTGTTGCTTCGTCCAATATTAGTATTTCTGGGTTTGTTAATATAACTCTTGCTATTGTTAATAATTGTTTTTGTCCTTGTGATATATTATTTGATTCCTCATCAATTACCATATCATAACCCTTTGGTAATGTTTGTATAAAGTGATGAATGTGTGCCGCTTTCGCTGCTTCTATTACTTCTTCGTCTGTCGCATCTGGTTTTCCATATTTAATATTTTCTTTGATGGTTCCACCAAATAGCCATGTATCTTGAAGCACCATTCCAAATACTTTTCTTAAATCTCCACGTTTAAATTCTTGTATATTATGTCCATCAACTAATATTGCACCTTTATTCACATCATAAAATCTCATTAAAAGTTTTACTATTGTGGTTTTACCAGCACCAGTTGGACCAACAATTGCAATTTTTTGTCCATCTTTTACATTTTCATTAAAGTCATGTATTATAACTTTATCTTCGTTATATCCAAATTGTACATGGTCAAATCTTACATTGCCTTTTATACCTTCTGTTGATATAGCATTTTCTGGGTCTTTTTCTTCTTCTGGTTCTTCTAAGAATTCTAGTATTCTTTCAGATGCTGCTGCCATTGCTTGTAACATACTTGAAATTTCTGCAATTTCATTTATTGGTCTTGTGAATTGTTTGTCATATTGAATAAATGATTGTATATTACCTACTGTAATTTTCCCTTGTACCGCTAAATATCCACCTAAAACCGCTATTCCTACATAACCAACATTTCCTGCAAACTGCATAATTGGATACATTAAGCCTGACATAAAGTGTGATTTCCAACCTGAAGTGTATAGCTCATCATTTAATTTTGCAAAAGCTTCTGCTTCTTCATTTTCTCTATTAAATACTTTTACTATTGTATGTCCACCATATATTTCTTCTACTTGGCCATTTATATGTCCTAAATAGTCTTGTTGTTGTTTGAAGTATTTTTGTGATTTTTTTACTATAAATTTTACTAATATTACTGCAACTGGTATTATTGCAAGTGATACCAATGTCATACTAACACTTATTGTTAACATCATAATCAATATACCTATAAGTGTGCATACTGCTGTAATTATTGACGTAATGCTTTGGTTCATATTTTGTGAAAATGTATCTATATCGTTTGTAATAACTGATAGCACTTCACCATTTGTTTTTTTGTCAAAATATTTCATTGGCAAATGATTTATTTTTTGCGCTACTTCATTTCTTAGTCTATATGTTAATTTTTGTGATACATTTGTCATTACAAAACTTTGTATTGCTGTAAATATCATACTTATAACATATAGTACAACTAATGTAAGCAAAATACTTGCTATTTTTGCAAAGTCAATTCCACCTGTACCTGACATTTTATTTACTAATCCATTAAATATTTCTGTTGTTGCATTTCCAGAAATTTTTGGGCCTACTATTGTAAATACTGTACTTCCTATTGCAAATATTAGCACTATTAGTAATTGCCATTTATAGTCAAGTAAATATTTTTTGAATATTTTCTTTGCAGTACCTTTGAAGTCTTTTGCCTTTTCTATTTGCTTATTTGACTTTTTATTTCCTTTCATTTCTTATTCCTTTCTATTCTAACTCTTCTGCTGAAAGTTGTGATAATGCAATTTGTTTATACACTTCACAATTTTGCATAAGTTCTTTATGAGTTCCTTTTCCTGCAATTTTTCCGTCATCTAACACAATTATTTGGTCTGCATTTAAAACTGTATTTATTCTTTGTGCAACTATAATTACTGTTTTATTTTGTGTTTTTTCTGCTAACGCTTCTCTTAATTTTGCATCAGTTTTATAGTCTAGTGCTGAAAAACTATCGTCAAATACAAATATTTCTGGATCTTTTGCAACTGCTCTTGCAATAGATAAACGTTGTTTTTGTCCACCAGATACATTGCTTCCACCTTGTGCAATTTCAGATTTATATTTATCATTTTTAGTATCAATAAACTCTGTTGCTTGTGCTATTTCTGCTGCTAATTTCATTTGGTCGTCTGACATATTTTCATTACTGTATTTTATATTACTTTCTATTGTACCAGAGAATAGCACTCCTTTTTGTGGCACAAATCCTATTACACTTCTTAATTCTTTTTGAGTAACATCTTTAATGTTTACTCCATCAATTAGTATCTCGCCTTTTGTGACATCATAAAAACGAGGAATTAAATTTACAACTGTAGATTTACCACTTCCCGTACTACCTATAATTGCTGTGATTTTCCCTGGTTCAGCTGTAAAATTTATATCACATAATAAAGGTTCATCTGCATCAGGGTATTGGAAAGTAACATTTTTAAATTCTACTATTCCTTTTTTGCTTTCATCAAAATGTTTTGGATTTTCTGGGTCTTTTATACTATTTTCTTTTTCTAACACCTCATTTATACGTTTTGCAGATACACTTGCTCTTGGAAGCATAATTGAAAGCATAGATATCATTAAGAATGCCATTACAATTTGCATTGTGTATTGTATAAATGCCATAATATCTCCAACTTGAATTGCATTTATATCTACATTTTTTGCTCCTACCCAAATTATTAGTAAAGATACTAAGTTCATTACAAGCATTAAAAATGGCATCATTAGGTTCATTGCATTATTTACAAACATAAAGTTTCTCATTAGGTTTTTATTTGCTTTTTCAAATCTCGCTTCTTCTTTTTTCTCTGTATTAAAAGCTCTAATTACTGGTATACCTGTAAGCATTTCTCTTGATACTAGGTTTAATTTATCAACTAGTTCCTGCATCTTTTTGAATTTTGGCATTGCTACAACAAATAGCAATAATACAATTAGCAATACTGCACCAAGTGCCACTCCTATTATCCATGCCATTGGTTTTTGCTTTAAAGCTATAACTTTAAATAGTCCGCCTATACCAATTATAGGGGCATAAACAATAACTCTAAACATCATTGATACTACGTTTTGTATTTGTTGAATATCGTTTGTACTACGTGTTATTAAAGATGCTGTTGAAAATTCTTTAAATTCGCTAATTGAAAATCCTAATATTTTTTTGAATATCTTTTCTCTTAAGGCTTTTCCAAGTTTAGCTCCAACACGAGATGATAAAAACATTACTGTGATACCACATGCCATACTAACTGCTGCTACAGCTAACATTTTTAGTCCTTCTATCCATATATATTGGCTTTGGTAGTTATTTGGATCAACTATTGCTTCTGTTATTCCATTGTTTACAATTCTTGTTATGTAATCAGGTAGTGCTAAGTCTGCATATGCCTGAATTGCAAGTAATATGATAATTATAACTACTGCTAGCCATGACTGTTTTAAGTTTTTTAATATTTTATGCATTTAATTTTCTTCCTCTCTAAAAAGCATTATGCCCTATATTATACACGACATAATGCTTTTTGTTAACATTTTTCACATAAATTTTACATTTCTTTAGGAAGTGTGCCAAAATTCTCCGTCCCCATTGGCACACTTTTATTCTAATATGCTTCCTGCTTGGATGTTGTTTCCTCTTAGGAAGTCTGAGGTGCTCATTCTTTTTGCATTTTCTGCTTGTATTTCTAGTATTTGTAGTATTCCTTGTTTTGCTTTGATAAATAGCCCTTGTTTTGGATTTGTAAATAATATTGTTCCCGCTTCTAATTCGTTTAGTTTGTATTCATATTCTTTTAGTTCAGGAAATGCAGTTAATAGCTCTTGTTCAGACATTAGTTTTGCTTTCCAAAATTTTAGCTTTTTACCATCTAAAAATGTATATGCTCCCATTATTGGGTTCAAGCCTCTAATTAGATTTTTAATTTGTTCTGCTGTTTGGTTTTGCCAGTCTATTTTTGCCATTTCTTTACTAAGCATTGGAGCCATTGTAAAATCTTCTCCTTGTTTTTCTCTTGGCGCTTTTCCTTGTTCTATTAAATCAAGTGTTTTTACTAATAGTTCTCCTCCAATTTTTGTTAGTTTATCCCAAAGTTCTCCTGTTGTTTCATCTTCTCCTATTTCTACTTCTTGTTTTAAAATGATATCTCCTGTGTCCATTCCTGCATCCATATACATTGTGGTAATTCCTGTTGTTTTATCTCCATTTAAAACTGCCCATTGTATTGGAGCTGCTCCTCTGTATTTAGGTAATAATGAACCATGTACATTTATGCAACCTAGTTTTGGAATGTCTAATAATTCTTGTGGTAATATTTTTCCATATGCTACAACACATATTACATCTGGCTTTAAAGCTTTCATTTTTTCTATAAACTCTGTGTTGTTTCTTACTTTTTCAGGTTGATATATTTCCAAACCATTTTCTAAAGCATATTGTTTTACTGGTGATGCTACCATTTTCATTCCTCTGCCTTGAGGTTTGTCAGGATTTGTTACAACTGCTAATATGTTATGTTTTGCTTCTGCTAAGCATTTAAGGCTTTCTTTTGCAAAATCTGGTGTTCCCATAAATATAATATCAAGCATTTACATTCCCCCTATTTTTGTTCTTCTGGTGTTGAATATTCTAGTGTGCCTGGAATAACTTTGTCTATAAATAGTATTCCTTCTAAGTGGTCTATTTCGTGAGCTATTGCTTGTGCTAACAAGCCCTCTCCTTCTATTTCTATTTTTTCTCCATTTTCGTTTAAGGCTTCCATTACTACTTTTTCTGGTCTTATTACTTTGCCAAACTGATTTGGAAAACTTAGGCAACCTTCTTCTACTTCTTGTGTTCCTTTTTCTTTTACTATTTTAGGATTTACTAATTTAATTGGTCCTTTTTCGTCATACAAATCAATTACTACTAGTCTTTTTAATATTCCTATTTGTGGAGCTGCTAAGCCTACTCCGTCATATTTGTGCATAGTTTCAACCATGTCGTCTAATATTTCTCTTATTTTATCATCAACTATTTCTACTTCTCTTGATTTTTTTCTTAGTATTTCGTCTGTTGTTTGTCTTATTATTCTTATTGCCATAAAAAACTCCTCTCACATCCAATTGTTAGGATTCAAATCAATACTTAATCTAACGCTTCCACTTTTTCCTTCTTTGGTTTGTCCATATTCATTTAACATATCATTTATCAAATTGATTGTTTCGTCACCAAATTTACATTTAATAATTATACGAAAACGATATTTGTTTTTTATTTTGTCTACTGGTGCTGGCATTCCTTTATATAACATTATTCCTAAATTCTCGGTAATTACTCTGTTTTTTAGGTATTTGTGTAATTGCTCTGTTATTTTAAATGCTGACATTTTATTTTCTGAACTAACACCAACTACTATTATATCGCAAAACGGTGGATATTTCAATTGTTTTCTCAACATAATCTCTGTATCATAAAACAATTGATAATCTTGTTTTTTAGCACATTCTATACTAAAGTTGTCAGGATTATATGTTTGTATTATTACTTTGCCTTGTGTTTCTTCTCTCCCTGCTCTACCTGCCACCTGTGTTAGTATTTGGAAGGTTCTTTCTGTTGCTCTAAAGTCGTCTATGTTTAAACTACTATCTGCTGCAATAACTCCTACTAAAGTAACATTTGGAAAGTGGTGTCCTTTTACTACCATTTGTGTTCCTATTAAAATGTCTATGTTTTCGTTCTTAAACTTGTTTAATATTTCCTCATGTGAATTCTTTTTAGTTACTGTGTCCACATCCATACGTATTGTTGTTGCTTCGGGAAATAGTAAGTTTATTTGTTCTTCTAATTTTTGTGTTCCTGCCCCAAAATATCTAATGTTTTTTCCATGACATTCTGGACATTCTTTTACAACCTCTTCTTCATACCCACAATAATGGCATTTTAGCTTTTTGTTACTTGCATGATATGTTAATGTAATATCACAATTTTTGCATTTTATAGTATGTCCACAATCTCTACACATTACAAAGGTTGAAAATCCTCTACGGTTTAAAAATAGTATTGTTTGTTTATGATTTTGCAAGTTTTCTTTTATTGCTTGGTGTAGTTTTCCACTAATCATAGATTTGTTGCCCTGTTCTAGTTCATGCCTCAAGTCTATTACCTCTACCTCTGGAAGTTTTGCATTATTAGCTCTTTTAGTTAATTTTAGTAGTTCTATTTCTCCGGTTTGCGTTTTATAATATGTATCTAAATCAGGTGTGGCGCTTCCTTCTACTAAACATATGCTATTTTCTTTTGCTAAATATCTAGCAATTTCTCTAGTATGATATTTTGGCGTAGTTTCTGATTTATATGATTGGTCATGCTCTTCATCTATAATAATTAAACCTAAATCTTGCATTGGAGCAAATATTGCAGAACGTGCTCCTATTACGATTTTAGCCTCTCCTCTTTTTATTTTGTTCCATTGATCATATCTTTCACCTACTGATAGTTTACTATGTAATACTGCAATGTTTTCTTCTCCAAAACGTGCTATAAATCTATCTACGGTTTGTGGTGTTAATGATATTTCTGGAACTAACATCAAGCTTGATTTTCCTAAGTTTAGCACCTTGTCTATTAGTTGCAAATATATTTCTGTTTTTCCTGAACCAGTTACTCCAAATAGTAAAAATTCAGAGTTAAATTGATCATCTATCGCATCTGCTACTGCATTATATGCTTGACTCTGTTCGTCATTTAGTGGAAATGGCTTGTCTCTATTTATTGCTTTATGTAAAAATGGATTTCTTTCTACCTGCTTTTCCACTATTTCTATATATCCATTTTTTTGTAATGTGTTTAGTACAGCTTTACTCACATCTGCAAATGTTTCTAAGTCTGATATTATTACTCCTTCATTTTCTATTAAAAATTCTAATGCTCTTATTTGTTTATCTGATTTAATAGTTCTGCTCTCTATTTCTTGTTGTATTTGTTCTGCATCTTTTTTTAAATATACAAAGTTTGCATTTTTTTCTTTTACTCTATTTTCTACTACTTTTGCAGTAGTTCCCGGTGGCAACATTAGTTTTATACAGTCTGATATATTGCAGAAATATCTTTTAGCCATCCAATTTGCAAGTTTTATGCTTTTCTCGTCTAAATAGTTGCCATTTACATCACTAATTTCTTTTACTTTATATTCAGAAGTTTCTTTAATATTAACTACAAAACCTTCGTCTAATTCTTTTCTATTTGAAAAAGGCACAAGAACTCTAGCACCTAATTTTATTTTAGGTGCTAATTCGTCTGGTATTTTATAATCAAATACCTTATTCAATTGCTTTGCATTACTATTTAATATTACTTCTGCTATCATATTCACTCTTTTTTTAGACAAAAAAGCAAAGTCTAAAACTCTGCTTCTGTCATATTGTATTCACTTTTTATTATTTCCATTATGATATTAACTGTTTTTTCTAGGTTGTTATTTTTTATTACGTAATCATATATTCCTATTTTAGATTCTTCATATTGTAAACGGTTTAAGCGTAACTCAATGTCTTTTGGGCTTGGCTTATCTATTCTGCTTTCCAAACGTCTTCTTAGTTCTTCTTTTGGAACTTTTAAGAATATAGTTACAATTTTAGTGTCATTACCTAATAATTTTACTAAATTTTCAACACCATTTACTTCAATGTCTTTTACTATAATTTTACCATTTTGCATCTTTTCATTTAATAATTTTCTTGAGGTTCCATAATAATGATTATGGTGAGCAGAGTATTCATATAGTTCTCCTCTAGCTATCATTGCCTCAAATTCCTCTGTTGATACAAAATTATATGTTTTGCCTGGTATATCATTTTCTCTAGGAGCTCTATCTGTAAAAGATGGAAGTGATTCAACATTATCCATTCTTGCTATTAGCTCTTTTTTTATGGTATCTTTACCAGCACCTGAAACTCCAGATAATAATACTAACATGGTTTCACCTTACCTTCTGCTATTTCATCAGCAGCAAGTGATACTGGTGATGGTTCATCTTTCTTTGTTAAAGGTGTACTTCCAGCAGCTATTTGTCTAGCTCTTTTTGAAGTAACAGTTACTAATCTAAAACGATTATCTACCTTTTCTAATAATTCTAATACAGTTGGTTTTACTAACATATTTTTCCCTTCTTTCTATTCAGTTTCTACCTTATTTGTGTCGCCTTCAAATCTTCCGGCTACTGTTTCTGGTTGAACTGCTGATAATACAACATGGTTTGAGTCCATTACTATTACAGCTCTTGTTCTTCTACCACATGTAGCATCAATTGCCCTTCCAGTATCTTTGGCATCTTGTACTAATCTTTTAATTGGTGCAGATTCTGGGCTTACTATAGCTATTATTCTATCTGATGATACAATATTTCCAAAACCTATATTTATCAATTGCATAAAAGTCCTCCTTTGTTATTCAATATTTTGAATTTGTTCTCTTATGTCTTCTAATACAGTTTTCATTTCTATTACCAAATTAGTAATTTCTAATTTTCCTGATTTCGAACCAATTGTGTTTGTTTCTCTGTTCATTTCTTGAATTAAGAAATCTAGCTTTTTGCCCACTGGTTCTTCTTGTTCTAATAAGTTTTTAAATTGTGCTATATGGCTTTTTAGTCTGGTTAGTTCTTCCTCTGTAGAACATTTATCAGAGTAAATTACTATTTCTTGAGCTAATCTGTCTTTATCTACTATGTCAATTTTTAAAAGCTCTTTTATTCTTTCTTCTAATTTTACTATATATTCTTCTACAAGTCCAGTAGAAAGTTCAGAAATTTTGTTAACATTTTCTTCTACACTTGATAATCTTGTTTGTAAATCTTGTTTAATTTTACTTCCTTCTATGCTTCTCATATCTATGAAATTGTCTATAGCTGTTTCTAAGCACTCTGACAACTCTTGCCAAATCGTTTCTAAACTATCTTCTTCTAATTGAATATTTAATACATCTGGCATTTTAGAAACTTCTGTAGCTCTAAGTCCACTTGGTATATCAGCCTCTTCTGCAAGTTCTGTTAGTTCTTTTATATATAGTTTAGCTAATTCTTTATTAAGTACTACGTTTTTTCCATCCAGTCCATAATTAGCATAGCTTATAAATACTTCTATTTTTCCCCTTGCAACTCTATTTAATACTGATTTTCTAACTTTGTCTTCTAAATATAGTAAGTTTCTTGGTGCTTTAACAGTAATATCTGCATATTTGTGGTTTACTGAACGAATTTCTACCAAATACTCTCGTCCATCTTTTTCTAGCTTTGCTCTTCCAAAGCCTGTCATACTTTTCATTGTATTATTTTCCTCTCATATTTATTTTTTTACAATTTCTTTTTTTATTGAATCAATTAAATATTGTTTTTTCATTTTTTTGTAAACTATTATTGATTTTGCTGTGTAATATATTGCAATTGCATATGTTAAAAGTACTGCAATTATTACAAATTTACTATTTAACATTATGTCTATATAAATAAATGCTAACATACAAAGTGCTAAAAATAATATTTCAATTCCATATATTGCTGCTTTTCCACTATCTTTTTTATATGCAAATTCAAAAATTCCTATTGCTACTGCAAGTAAAGATACTGCAAATACTTTTAAGTCTACTATAAATATCGAGCTTTCAATATTCATAAAGCCAAGAATTATACAGTTTAAAAATAGAACTATTGCAATTGCTATAATTATATTTTTAAATACTTCTCCATTCATCTTTTTTTGTTGTTCTTCTGTTACAATTTTCTTTGACTTTATTTCTTGTTTTAGAACTTTTTGCATTTCTTGCATATCTACTGTTTTGACTTCTTTTTTAGTTTCAACTTCTTCTACAACCTCTTCAGTCTCAGCTTTTGTATCAATTTCTTCTACCACTGTTTTTTTACTTTTAGTTGGTTTTTTCTCTGTTTTCTTGCTAGGTTCCGTTTTCTTAGTTGTTGCTTTTTTAGCTGTTGTTTTTTTAGTTCTAGTCTTTGTACTAGTTTCTTTTTTTGCAGTTGATCTTGTACCAGTCTCCTTTTTAGTTGCCGGTTTTGTGTTTTTCTTTGTTGTTGTTTTCTTTTCTACTGGCTCTGCTTTTTTAGTAGTCATTTTTGTAGTTTTCTCTTTCTTTTCTGTTGGCATTTTAATTTCTCCTTTTATAATTCAAATTCATATACAATGTTGCTCATAATAGTAATTGATGCTGTTTCTGTTCTTAATATTCTTTTTCCTAATGTTACCACTTTTGCACCTGCTTTTGCAAGTTTTTCTACTTCTGTTTTGTCCATTCCACCTTCTGGACCTATTATAATTCCAATTTTTAAATCTTTAGTTCCATCTAGTTTTTTCAACTCGTTTTTTAATGTATTTTCTTTTTCTTCTTCATAAGCTAAAATCACTGCATCAAATTCTTTAATTTTTTCACATAAATTATTTATATCAATTGGCATTTCTACTGTTGGTATTAAATCTCTTCCACTTTGTTTTGCAGCTGATTCTGCAATTTTTTGCCAACGTTCTATTTTCTTCCCTTCTTTTTTACTGTCTAGTTTTACTACACATCTTACCATTTCAACTGGCACTATTTGTTTAGCACCTAATTCTGTATTTTTTTGTATTATATATTCCATTTTATCAGCTTTTGGAAGCCCCTGAAAAATTGTAACTTGCACATTGCTTTCTACAAAGCTTTTTACGCAGTCTTGTATATCACACATTACATATTCAGGAGTAATTTGAGATATTGTAGTAATATAGTTTAAGGTTGTATCTAAATTGCAAATAGTTAGTTCTTCGCCTATTTTAGCTCTTAATACTTGATTTATATGTTTTACATCTTCTCCAATTATCTTTATTTTATTTTCTTCAATTTGATTTGTTTTTACAAAAAATTTTGGCATTGTTTCTCCTTTTAAATTACTCATATATTTTACCACATTATTATAAAATTGCCAATGGTAACATTAAATTTTAAATTATTTCTTCTATAATTTCTTGTATATTTGTAACTGGCTTTGCTCCTTGTTTAATAAGATCATTTGTGCCATATGAGTTTGTGCTTGTAATGTTACCTGGTATTACAAATACATCTTTTCCTTGTTCTAGAGCATAGTCTACCGTAATTAAGGTTCCACTTTTTTGTTTTGCTTCTACTACTAATACTCCATTTGAAAGTCCACTAATTATTCTATTTCTTGATGGAAAGTTCATTGGTAATGGCTTTATATGTGGCTCATATTCTGTTATTACTGCTCCACCTTTTTTTACAATCTCATTACATAATTCTTTATTTTCAGCTGGGTATATATGTTTTAGTCCGCTTCCCAATACTGCTATTGTTTTACCATTTGCTTTAACTGCACCTAAATGTGCATATGTATCAATTCCTCTTGCCAGTCCACTTACTATTACCAAGCCTTCTTTGGCAAGTTCATAAGCAAAATTAAAAGCCACTCTTTTACCATAGTCACTTGCATCTCTGCAACCAATTATAGCTATTGATGGCTTATTTAAAACTAATTCATCACCCACTAAATATAATTTAGCAGGTGATGAATATATATTGTTTAATTTTTCTGGATATTCTTTTTGAGCTTGATAAATAATTTTCATAAAATTTCCTCCTAAAATGATCAAGCCCCGTTTTTTTTATTTTACTGATTTTACTACGTTTTCCATTAACATAGCAATTGTCATTGGTCCAACTCCACCTGGAACTGGAGTAATATATGCTGCTTTACTTTCTACATTTTGATAGTCAACGTCCCCTACAAGTTTTCCATCTTCATTTCTGTTTATTCCCACATCTATTACCACTGCGCCTTCTTTTACCATATCTGCTATTACAAATTTAGGTTTTCCAATTGCTGCAACTAAAATGTCTGCTTGTTTTGTTATTTCTCCTAAATTTTTTGTTCTTGAGTGGCAAATAGTTACTGTTGCATTTTTGTTTAATAAGCATTGTGCTAAAGGTTTACCTACAATATTGCTTCTACCAATAACTACTGCATGTTTGCCTTCTATATCTATCTTATATTCTTCTAGCATTCTCATAACTCCTGCTGGTGTACAAGATACAAAGCAGTCTTCTCCAATAGCTAGTTTGCCTACATTTATTGGATGAAATCCATCTACATCTTTTTTATAGTCTATCGCATTAAAAGCTTCTCTAATGTCTAAATGCTTTGGTATGGGACTTTGAAGCAAAATTCCATTAACATCTTTTCTATTATTTAGTTCTTCAATCAAGTTTAATAGTTCTTCTCTTGTTGTGTTTTCAGGTAATAAAAATTCTTCAAATTCAACTCCAATTTCATTACATGCTTTACTTTTATTACGCACATATACTGCTGATGCACTATCATTTCCAACCATTATTACTGCTAATTTAGGAAATATGCCTTTTTCTTTTAGTCCATCAACCTCTATCTTTAAGTTTGCTCTTACCCTTGCTGCTAGTTCTTTTCCATTTATAATTATTGCCATTTGTTTTCTCCTTCATTATTTTGTCTTATTATATAATACTGTTGTTCAAATAGCAACATTTTTTTGTTTCAAGTACGTGTGTTTGCTTTTTGTCCGATTTTATGGTATAATCTATATAACTTCACTATATGTGAAACCATATTTTATATAAAGGAGATACACACCATGAAAACTGCAACAGACATTACGAAGGCGTATAAGGAAGCCTACCGGAAGGACAACGACCTGTTTTACTTCCTCCTTGGAGGAACGGTGAGTGACTTTTTGGAAGAACAGTACAAAAAAGCAAAATCCGGTTATAAGACGTTTCCTCATGAAATGTCTTATGAGTCTTTTGAAGAAAAGTTTTATGATGCACAAATTGCACGTAAAATTTTTCAGAGAGCTGGCTTTGATGTCACATTCTTCACCACTCCTACAACTGGTCACCTGTTTTGGAAAAAGCCTGGTGTAAGAATGGCAAGAATCACCATTAAGCGCTAATCCTTTTTCCTGTCACAACAATTGTTGTGGCAGGATTTTTATTTTTGTGTTGCAAAGTTTATTCCTCTTGCAACTACGTCTTTCATATTTTCAATTAAATCGTCTATTTCTTTTGGAGTTACTATAAAGTTATAGTCTTCTGGTGTTAATACTTCTTTTATCATTTCATATTTATCTTCTTCTTGTAATTGATTTAAAAATTCATTTGACTTTGCTTCTTCTTGAACTTTTTGAATGAATAAATCTAAACTGTCTGCAGCTATTGTTGCCGCTTCTACAACAGTTGGTATTCCTATTGCAATAACTGGTACTCCTAAAGTTTCCTTTGTCAGTTCCTTTCTTTCATTTCCGACCCCTGCACCTGGAACAATTCCTGTATCTGCAAGTTGTACTGTACTGCTAATTCTTTCTATGCTTCTTGAGGCTAGTGCATCAATTACAATTATCAATTTGGGATGAATGTTTTCTACTATCCCTTTTATGACTTCTAGGGTTTCTATTCCAGTAGTTCCAAGAACCCCTGGTGCTATAGCACTTACTGGTCTAGTGTCTTTATCAAGTACATCTGGCATATAGTTTAGTAAATGTCTTGTAATATCTATTTCATTTACTACTTTAGGTCCTAATGCATCTGGTGTAACATATAGATTTCCTAGTCCAACTACTAATATGTCTTCTTGTGGATCTACTAAGGCTCCAATTAAATTTTTCAATTCCTTGGTTACTGCTTCTGATGCTTTTTGTATTTCGTCTTCTCCTGCTATTTTCAAATTTTTAATATCTATAGTAATATATGTGCCTTTTCTTTTACCTATTGCTTGTTCTCCATTATCATTCAGTACTTTTACTCTTGATATTTTTATATCATCTGTAAAGCTTTCTTCCTGTGTTTCTAAGCCATCTACTTCATTTGATATATTATTGGCTTTTTTAAATAAATCTCTTCTTTCTAAAGCTAAATCAGTTCTAAAATTAATCATATAATCTACCTCCCAAAATATTATTTCCAAAAACTACATGATTATTCTAAAAAACACTTGATATTTTTTGTTTTTTTTGCTATTATATGTAGGTAATATTTATGCAGGTGTGGCGGAATTGGCAGACGCACAGGACTCAAAATCCTGCGAAGTAACATTCGTGTGGGTTCGACCCCCACCACCTGCACCACAAAAAAATCTCTAGATTTTCCTAGAGATTTTTTATTTCACATTGTATTCAATGCAGTGTACCTTAATTATTTTACTTGTGTATTCGTCTTCTAAATAGTTTATTTTAAAGTCTTCTTTATTTGCTTCTACTAGTTTGTATTTACTTAAATCAACCAATATTTCATCTGATAAATTCATTCCTAATGGCAAAGTCTGGTTTGTATTATCATAAAATATAATGTTTGAATAATACAATACTGGCATAGCTTCTTTTAGATTTACTTTGTATAAGTATATTTCATCTTCTAATTTATTTTCATTAACCGCTTCATTTTCACTCAAATGAAATATATTCAAATTTTTAGTGTCTAGTTCTTTGTTAGAAGTTAGATATAGCGAAATATTTTGAAATGTTGTTGTTTTGCAAAATGCTTCTTTTAGTAGATTTAAGTAATTTCTTAGAGTATCTATATATAAGTCTAAATCTGTTTGCTTATTTATGTTTAGTACTTTATATTTATCTTTTTCTATTTCCCTGTGCTTTTTATTATCTATAATCTTTATTTTAGTAATGTCTTCTGACAAACCTCCAAATATGTCAAAATCCTTTAATTCCACAGTCTCTATATTATCTTCATAACTTGTTTTTAGTTTTTGCAATTCTTGCTCTAATAATTTCTTTTGTGTTGCTGTTAGTTTATCGCTTTTAGTTTTATTTATTATTTGTGCTGATATCAATGACTGTTTAACTGCAAATATTGCATCCGTTTCATTCTTAGATAATTTTCTTCTTTGAACTTCATCTGCTTTTTTTCCAAAATCTTCAATATCATCCTCATAATTAAAACTTTTACCTATCTTTTCTTTTTCAACATTCTTCTCTTCTTCGCCTTCATTTAAGCTAGGTAATTCATCTTTATTTGTAAATTTCCAAAATTCAAAAATGCTTTTTTTATGAAGTTCTATTTCATTTAAATAAATATTTGCATTTTTTATTTTTCTTTCTAGATTTACTTGTTTTAGCTCTAAAGCTTTTTCATCTATTTTTAGTGCTTTTGCCATTTTCTGTCTTGCTTCTAATTTAGTACACACCTCTATTAAATCTTCAATTGTGTACTGCTTTGTTTGCGCTTCTACCTTCTCCTCTTTGGCTTGTTTTTCTATTTTTTTCTCTATATTGTTTGGCTTATTCTTATTTATTGGCTTTAACTCTTTTTTTCTTGTTGAAAAATAATATTTAACTTTTCCTAAAAAGCTCTTTTTGCATTCCAAAAAAGTAGATATTTGACGTTGTTTACTTAGATATTCTTCATTCTGCTTTTCAACTTCTTTTTTTATCTTTTCTAATTTTGCCTGTGCCTCTTGTATTTTCTTTTCTTCTAAGTTGATTAACATTCTCTTTTGATTTGCTTCAAATTGTATAAAGTCTGTTAGATTTTCATAACTAATTTCTTTTTCTCCTAATGCAGTTTTTAGCGAAAACTCTAGTGAACCTTCATCATTTATTTTTGTTTTGAAATTAAAGTCATCTGGAAATGCTGTCGACAAAATAAATAGAGCTTTTATTAACTTGTATTGTTTTAATGCTTGCTCCTTACTATCTAAAGTTATTATATAATCGCTTTTTATTTTTTCATAAACATTAGCTCTTCCCACTATTTTTATACACATTTTTTGTTTTTTATCATATACTTCAAAAATATTAGGCCATTCTTTAGTGTAATACCACAAATAATTTTCCAAATCAGTTATTTGACTTTTTAATAAATAGTTTCCTGAATACTCTTGATAAGTAATTGGTACAAATATGTTTTCTTTTTTTCTCTTTTTCTTGCTTTCTATTTGTTTTTTTAGCAAGTAAAATAGTGCTGAATTATTATATTCATTTGTTGGTACTAGCATAAAGTATTGATCTGATACATCTGAATAGTATATTTGCCATGTATAATTTCCATCATATTTTACTTGGTTAGGTATCTGATCATTTAGTTTTTCTTGTTCTTTCTCTACTTTTTTTATATCTTCTATATTTGTATCATTAAGTAATCTTAAAAATGTAGCAAACTTCTCGACATTTTGCTCTGTCTTTGAGTCTAAATAGTTTCCAATTGGACTACTTAATTTATATTTTTCATTTAAATTGGTTAGTCTATCTGTTGGAGTTAAAAGAATTTCAATATTATTTACATCAATATATTTATATACTTTATATGTTGTATCATTATATGATTTTAAAGGTCTAAAAGAAAATGGAGTAAATTCTGTTAGAAATTTCGGTATTCTTTCTAAATTCAATCCAATATATTCCAGTTTTTCTTTTAATTTTTCTTTATCTTCTGCAATGTTTTTGCGCATTTTTTCCTCCTGTAAATTATCTAAGTTTTTTGGAGCCTTAACTTTTCTTATATTCGAAAAATTATACTCCCAAGATTGATTAAATCAACTGAGTTAATTATAACAGATGTTATATTTATTTCAAGTGATAGTCAATAAAAAATAGTTAAAATGGTAAATCTTCTTGAGAAATTTTAGAAATATCAAAATCTTCAAACTGATCTTTGTCTGATAATTCAAGTCCGAATCCATTAGCAAGACTTGTATACCAATAATTATCTTTAGGTAAGTCTTTTATTATTTTTTTTACCTTGTTATACCACATGGGTTTATTTTTATATCTTAATCTATCATATATAACATCTATTAAGTCATAATATTTGTTTGAACTATTGTTAATTATTAATAAAAAATATTTATCAAATAAATAGTCTTGTAAAAACTCGTTTGAATCTATAGTCAATTTTTCTATTATAATATTAATTATCTCTTGTAAATTACTAAAATTTTCTAATATATGTATTGAATTTTCTAATATATATCCGTTTTGCTGTTCAGATGGTATATAATCGCTACCATCATACTCAAAATTTAAGCATAATTTAGAAATATCTTCAAGTGCCATATCCTCTATTTTAGTTTTTGCTAAATTAGATAAATTTTTCCAAATATTTGTTGATATAAATTTTAAAGATGATATAATTTCTTTTTCCTGTACATTGCCGAATAAATCTCTTTCAATTACATCACAATAATCTTTGAACTCCTCAGGAGATAAGTTACTAACTAATTCATCAATTATTTTATCTTTTAATTTAGGTATATTGTTTCTATTTTTATAGAGCATTACTGATAATTCATAATATTTATTATTTGGAATAGTAGAAATTAAATTTTGGGCATATCTTTCTGTATTTGGAAATAATTCATTTGTAATTTCTAGGTACCAATCATCTATGCTATTTATACTTTTACTTCCAACTATTTCTTCTAAAATCACTTCATCTAAAAGGACTAATATAGCATCAGCTACTTTTTTAGAATATTCTTGTTTTGAATGACTCATAGGATTTCTAAAATATTCAATTAATCCTTTTGATAAATCCATAATGCCCCTATGTTTATTTTTATCTGTTGTTGTTTCAAGTTTATTTATTTTAATTAAAGGTTGTTTTTCAGAAAAAGCCTTATTTATTAATTCTACTCCATCACTATCAGTTAAATCTGATTTCTTTCTTATTTCTGAAGTTAAACATAATAAAGCATCTCTTACAACTTCAGTATAATCTTTATTTTCATAATGTGTTTTTATTGATTCTTTTAATAATTCTTTCATGTAAAAACTCCTTTCAACATTTATTGTAATACATAATTGCTTATATTCTTTATCATAAATATTACCTATGTAATAATTGACTAATATGAGCAGTATCGTATTTTTTAATAAGATTCCTACACTATTTTTATTCTTTTTTTAGATGATTTTTTTTAAAACTATTGATATTCATATAACTCTCTTAAAAATCTTTCTGGAAACATTATATCATTTATTTACGCAATTTTAAATATTTAATTTAAATTTTCAAATAAATATTGAGTAAAATATTTTTTAATGATAAAATATATATTATATGATTATGAGTGAAGGAGATTTGTATGGAAGTAAATTATAATAGATTATGGAAATTACTAATTGATAAAAATATTAATAAAACCGAATTAATAAGGAAAACTGGTATAACATCTAATGCAATGGCTAAAATGGGAAAAAATGAAACAGTACAGTTAGATGTTTTAATAAAAATATGTAAAGTATTGGATTGTAAAATTGATGATATTGTAGAATATTAGAAAAATGGGAGTGATTATTATGGTAAAAAAATCAATAGAACCTCAAATTGCTGATATGGCAAATAATTGGTTAAAAGAATATAAATTAGATTATAAATTAGAACAAGAATCATTAAATAATGAAATAGATACTGCATTGAATGAGTACTATTCAAAAAGTGGTGGAAAAGGTGGAAATCGTCCAGATGCAAAATTATTGTTACAAGATAAAAATTTAAATTATTATCCTATTCTTATTGAATATAAAGGATATAAAGATAAATTAGTTAAACTCGATTCAAATGGACAAGTTGAAAATAGGAATTCTAAAAATGAACCTATATTAAATAATATAAATTCTTATGCGGTAAATGGAGCTATACATTATGCAAATGCTCTTTTACATTATACAAGTTATACTGATATTATTTCTATTGGAATGACTGGCTATATAGATGAGAGAAATCAAATTAAATACGAAATTGGTGTATACTATGTTTCAAAAGAAAATTTTGGTATTGGACAAAAAGTTGATGATTATACTGACTTTTCGTTTTTAAAAAAAGAAAATTTTGATGAATTTATTAATAAAGTTAAAAAATTACAATTATCTCAAGAAGAAGTTGAAAAATTAAGAGAAAAAAGAGAAAAAGAGATTGAGGCAAGTCTAGTTAAACTTAACAATGATATTTATCAAAACGAAAAGGGATTATCTGAAAGTGATAGAGTCTACTTAGTTGCGGCTTCTATAATAGCAAACCTTGGTATTCCTGGTAAAGTGGCTTCACTTGATAAAGCTGATTTAAAGTCTTCTATTGAAGAAAATAATAAAGATGGAGATATTGTTGTTAGAAAGATTAAAGCATTTTTGAAAGAAAAGAATTTACCAGATGCAAAAAAAGATTTAATTGTTAGAACTTTGACTAATACATTAACGTCTGATAATATAAATAAAGTAAATAATGGAGAAAGTCAACTTAAAAGAATATTTACAAAAATTGTTGATGATTTAGGTATTTACTATAAAATTGGTTTGTCTACTGATTTTACAGGAAAATTATTTAATGAAATGTATAGTTGGCTTGGATTTACTCAAGATAAATTAAATGATGTTGTACTTACTCCATCTTATGTAGGAAATTTATTAGTTAAATTAGCAAGAGTAAATATGGATTCATATGTTTGGGATTTTGCTACAGGCTCTGCTGGTTTACTTGTTGCTGCTATGAATGAAATGTTAAATGATGCTAAAAATAAAATTAAATCTCCAGAACAGTTAACTATTAAATCTGCTGAAATAAAAGCAAATCAATTATTAGGACTAGAAATTTTACCAAGTATTTATATGTTAGCAATTTTAAATATGATTCTAATGGGAGATGGAAGTTCTAATATATTAAATAAAGATTCTCTTAATGATTTTGAAGGTTATTATGGCTTTGGTAAAACAGATACTAAGTTCCCAGCAACAGCATTTGTTTTAAATCCTCCTTATTCTGCACCTGGTAATGGCATGATATTTGTTGAAAAAGCATTATCTATGATGGATAAAGGATATGCGTCAATTATTATTCAAAATTCAGCTGGATCTGGTAAAGCTGTTGAATATAATAAGAATATTTTAAAACACAGTACATTACTTGCAAGTATAAAAATGCCAATAGATTTGTTTATCGGAAAATCAAGTGTTCAAACTAATGTATATGTATTTAGAGTTGGTGAACCACACAATAATGATGACATTGTTAAATTTATTGATTTTTCTGAAGATGGATATACTAGAACAAATAGAAAGAAAGCAAGTAATAATTTAAAAGACACGAATAATGCTAAAGAAAGATATCAAGAAATAGTAGATTTAGTTAGATTTGGTAAATCAAAATTAAATATATTCTCCGAAAAAGAATATTATGAAGGTAATATTGATGTAAATAATGGTGCTGATTGGAATCAAAGTGCTCCTATTGATACAAAACCTACGATTGAAGATTTTAAAAGAACAGTTAGTAATTATTTAGCTTGGGAAGTATCAAATTTACTAAAAAATGAAAACAGAAATGATGGTGAACGCTTGGGAAAACAGATGCCCTACTTGGTGAAAAAATGAGCATTGCCAAGTGGGGCGAGTATAGATTAGAAGATTTATTTGAAATTGTTGGAACTAAATCTTTAGATAGTAATGCTGTTACGTTCGTAAAAGAAGGAATAAATTTTGTTGGAAGAACATTTGAAAATAATGGTATTCAAGGAAAAATAGAAAAAAGAAACTTTGAGCCTAATGAACCTTATACGATAACGGCTACTGTAATCGGAAATTATAAGTATGTAAAATACCAGAAAGAACCATATTATTGCTCACAAAATATTAATAAATTAACTCCAAAAGAAATAATAACAAAATGGAATGAAAAAATAGCCTATTATTTTATAACTAATATTCAAAAATTTGTTTCTTTATATGACAATCAGCAAGGTGGTTATAAGTTGGAGGATATAAAACATCATAAAATTTACCTTCCATTAAAAAATGGTAATATAGATTTTGATTTTATGGAATTACTTATAAGCGAACTCGAAGAGGAGCGTATAAGCGAACTCGAAGCTTATCTACAAATAACTGGACTTGATAATTATGAACTAACTAATGAAGAACAAAAAGCTATTGATGAATATGAAGATTTAGAATTTGATAAATTTGATATAACTAAAATTTTTAATATTAAAAATACTAAAAATATTTTATCAAGGGATATAAAAGAAAATAGTGGTAATATTCCTTATTTGTGTGCAAGTTCAGAAAACAACAGTGTTTCATCATACATAAATTATAAAAAAGAATTGCAAGATGAAGGTAATTGTATTTTTATAGGAGGAAAAACATTTGTTGTTTCTTATCAAGAAAATGATTTTTATTCTAATGATAGTCATAATTTGGCATTATATTTAAAAGATTACAAAAGAGATAAATATACACAATTATTTTTAGCTACTTGTGTGGAAAAAAGTTTAAGTTATAAATATTCTTGGGGAAATAGTGTAAGTGGTGCAAAAATAAAGAAGGATCTAATTGCATTACCAGTAAAAAATAAAAAAATAAATTATACTGATATGTCATTGTTAATTTCTGCAATCCAGAAAATAGTTATTAAAGATGTAGTATTATATAAAAATAAAAAAATTGAATTAGCGAAGAGATTTTTAGAAAAATAAATTAAAGTTTTTGAAATAAAATGAAAAGACAATTTAAGTCACAGTGACCTAGAATTGTCTTTTTCTTTTTGTATGTCTTTATCAAAATTATTAATATTATCTTGCATAGATTTTGCTCTTTCTTTTATATCTTTACAATATTTGTCGTACTTACGAAGTTCTTTAATTTTAGGTTGAATATCATTTATTTCAGCAAGTATTTTAGATTTATCTTCTTCATTTTTAACTTTATGATATTGTTTCCAAAGTTTTTCTCTTTTATCCATAAGATTTTTATATTCATCATAATTGATTTTAGAAAAATTATTTAAGTCTTCTTCTGTTTCAATATTATTCTTTTTCATAAATACTATTTGATTTGAATATTCATCTAATTTTGTAATTTCTTTTCTAATTGAGTATGATAGATATTGTTTAGGATGATTCTTTGGAAATACACCTAATAAATAACAATAGTATAAGTATAAGCCATAAATACCTTTATGCGATTCATCAGTCTTTAAGTATTCTTCAAAAATGGATTTTTGAGGTATAGGCTTAAATACAATTTGTCTTGATAAATATAATCTTTTGCTAATACTATCTTTAGAATATTCTTTACCAAATGCCTTTTCTATTCTAACTTTATCCTCATTATCTTTATAAATAGTTATAATACCATTATGAGAATAAATTTTATAACCTAGTATTCTCATTCTATCAAAAACTTGTTTAAGTGTTACTGAATAACTAATAACATTATCTAAATCCTCTTTTAATATTCTATAATAATCATCACTTAATACTTTATTTTTGTAGGTGTTTTTATAGCCTATATCTTCATCTAAAGTTGATAATCCATATTCAGCACATAATGAGTCTGATATATGTCTTAACTTAGCTAGATTAGTCCTATTGTTGTTATACTTTTTACCATTTTTAAATGAAACAGAATTCACTATGAAATGATTATGAATATGATTAGTGTTTTGATGTGTTGCTACAACCACTTCAAAGTCCTTAAACATTTCTTCTGCAAACTTTACTCCAATCTCATGAGCAATATCAGAAGTAACTTCTCCTTCTTTAAAAGATTGATAACCATGAAACGCTAATATCCCATTTGCTTTTCCATATTCTTCTTTTGTAAAAAGCATATCTTCATAAGGATTTCTTTCAGAGCAGTTCATTGAACTAACATAACATACTTTTTCGTTTTTATAATTGTTTTCTGTATTCTCAATTTCAAGATAACTATATGAGCTTGTACCATAATCTTTATTGATGGTTTTTTCAGGATTAATGATATAATTTATTGACTGTTTTAAATTATTTTTAATACTCCAAATAGAAGTAGTCGCCATAATTAAGGTTTAGCCTTTCTATATAGTGGATTTTTGGGGTGGGAGTAAAAATCCGTTGCTTGCTTATAGAAAGAATCAATCATAGATTAACTCTTTTAAAATAATTTCTTCAGTCATATTTCTATAATTATTCATCAATTTAACCCATTCAATTTGATTATTATCTTTACTTTTTTCAGATAGTTTATCGTCATTTTCAATATAGTTACTCATTAAAATATTGTATCTTTTATAGCATTCAATACTGACCGAAAGAAGATGATTTGTTAATTCATTTTTCATCAGTAATGACACATATAATCCTTTTTTATGATTTTTAATATAATCTAATCTTAAATATCCATACTTATTAATTTGTTTATAATTCTGTTTTTTAATTGTTAAATTTGGCAATAAATAGTCACCAATTTTTGTATATTCAATATTCATAATTTTATTATCTCCTTTCTAATTTTCTAATAATTTATTAGTTTTATAACTTACAATTCCGTATTTATCTTTAATATCTTCTCTTGATATTGGAAAATTATTTGAATTGTTAAGTGCTACAAATCTAATAATTTTTTCATCAATTTTAGGTTGATATTCTAATATTATTTCATTAGTTTCATCATCAATTTTTTCGTATATTTCATAAAAAGAAGTTTCAAAATATTCATTCATTTTATTTAAATATTTGTTTAATTCATCTTTTGACATTCGACTGCCTTTAATTATTTCTTCATTACTATTAATCATAACTGGAACAGCTACATCAAATATTCCAGCATCATAAAATCTTATTAATTCTTTAATAAATCCATTTCTAAAATTAATTTTTTCAAGAATTAAATTTCCTTTATCATCCTTTTTAATTTCAATAGTATCAATAAATTTAGAAATAAATTCTTGTTTTTCTGTCTTATCCATATCGTTCCATTTTGATTTTAATAATGAATTTAAAGTATCAAGCCTTATCATTTTTTCTCTTTCTAAATCTCTTTCAGCAAGTAATTCGTGAGGTGAGTAATTAAAAGTTTCTAAATTAATTAAATCTAGTTTTTTACCTTCTAAGTTGGCAAGTTTATCTTCAATTAGTTTATAATCTTCTTTAAAATCATCCATTTCTACAATACCTTTAATATATGCTTGTTTAATTCTGTCTCGTTGTTTTTCCAAGCTTCTAATTTCTTTATCAATAGAATTTGTATCAATTTTACTATTCTTATCTTCTAGAATAGGTAAGAAAAATTTTTTGACAGCCATATCATATTCTAATAAATCGTAAATAAAATTCTTCAAAAGTTCTTCTACATAACTCTCATTAAAGTTAATATGACAATGTTCACAAGTGTAGTACATATATTTTCTTTTAGTACCACCAGAGCCTTTGCATTTCATTATTCTTCCACAATCAGGACATTTAAGTCTTTGAAAAAAGGTATAAATTCTATCTCTAGTATAAGTCCTTTGATTTCTTTCTTTTTGTCTTTGACATTCTTCCCATTTGCCTCGAGATATTATAGGTTCTACAACATTCATATAAACTATTGGTTCTAAATTTTCTTGCTTGCCAATTCTTTTATATTGTTCATAATCTCCCATATAGATTTTATTATCAATTATCTTTTGAATAGTAGTATCTTTCCATTTCTTTTTAGGATAGATATTATTTTCTTTAAAGTGATTAGCAATTTGTTGAAAACTTTTACCTTCTAAATACATATCAAATATCTTTTCTACATAGGGACGAGTGGCATTATCAATAATCATTGTTTTATCATCAGCACTTTTGTAGCCAAATGGTCTTTGACCTGGAATATGTCCTGATTTAATAGCACCATTTAAACCAAACTTTGTTCTTTCTGATACAATTTCAATTTCTAATTGAGATAAAACAGTAAGCATTCTTACAAAGAATCTTCCATTAGCAGTAGAGGTATTAACATCATCTCTATCACATAGTAGAAAACAATTATATTGTTCTAAAACTGATATTAGTTCTTCTAAATCACGGACTGAACGAGTGATTCTATCAAGCTTGTAAGCAACAATATAATTAATTTTTCCTTCTTTCATGTCTTTTAGCATTTCTTGAAATTGTGGTCTATGTTCCATATCTTTAGCAGATATGCCAGCATCTTTATAGACCTTGTAAACCTCTAACTCTTTAAACTTACATAATTGAAGCAATTTTTCTTCTTGTTCTCCTAAACTAAATCCTTCTCTTGCTTGATCTTCAGTTGATACACGAATATAAATTCCTGCTGTTTTCCTTTCATTATCCATAATTATCATTCTCCTTTCTTTTTAGGGTAGTGAAAGGCACCAAAAAAGGTGTCACATAACAAGGACACCTTTAGATTATACTGATTATTTGTACGACAAAAACAACCAATATTATGGGAGTATCTAAACTCTCAAATCAATTTAATGCCTTGCTATGTATTCTGATAATTCAGATAATGGAACTTTATTTTGTAAGTTTCCTAAATAAAAATATTTCTGTTCATTAAAGAACAAGTATAGCTGGTTATTTATAATAACCTTATGTGGTTCAACATACGCTAGATTAGTATGTTCAACAATTCGTAAGCACCCTTCGTAAATTTTATATTTTTGCCTACTAAATTTGCAAGACCAATCGATTTTGGTTTTGAGTTCATCACTCATATTGATTTTCTTCTTAATTATTTTAATCATATCACATCACACCTTTCTTTGCAATAACGCACAAAAAAATCAACTATTTCTAGTTGATTTAATCATTAACGTCACATTGGTGCGACGATTTTATCTTATGGAGCGGGTAGCGGGAATCGAACCCGCGCGATCAGGTCGGAAGCATGACATTCTACCACTAAATTATACCCGCAAGTTTTATATATTTATTATAAGTCAAATTGCTCATAATTGCAATATTTTTTAAAAGTCTATTTAGTAAATTTAGGAACAAAATATTTTTATATACTTTGTCAACAGTCCAAAAAAGACAATACTAAAGTATTGTCTTTTTATTTTTATTCTACAAATGATTCTGGTTTCTTATCTAAGGTTTGAATATAATCGTCTGGTTGATATTCTTTTTGATTTGTTATTACATCTTTTATAGGTATTATTGTATTATCTTGTATAATAACATATTCGTAAGTAAAGGTTAATACCTCATCATAATATTTACTTAATAAGTCTATCTTCATAGTTGTTGTTTGAATATTTCCGTTTTCGTCATAATAATTTAGTATTTCATAAAACCCTTTATCCGTTTTTAATATTCTCTCATTATATATTTTTATTATTTCTTCGCCTTCATAATTTCCACTTACTTTGAGTATTTCTGTTTTCGTTCCTGCATTTTGACTTTTTTGTTCAAGTTTATAAAGTATGTTATCTTTCACATACCAATAAGCAGTAATAAAATTATAATCTATTTTTTTTGCATATAGGTCCTCTGTATATGATTTCTTTGTATAATTTTTTAATTCATATACTGCCTTTTCATAACTTTCATAATTGTTTTCATTATTATCTATGTTATTGTCATGTAGCCTATATATGTTATCCATATCATCTATAAAAGGTATATCTGTACTATTAGATGGCAATAAACTTAATACCTTCATATCATATGGTATCTCATACACTTTCTTATAACTCATCTCATCTTGCGTTAGTTTCTCAGGATTAAAAATATATACTGTATTATCATTTACAAAAGTGTATTTAGTAAATAATGTATTTGTACTTAGTACTTCTCCTCCTATAAACTTTTTATAATCCATTGTAGTTTTGTTATTCTTTTTCATTACTGCCTCAATAAGATTCTTCGGCTCTGTTTCATCAGGAATGTCACCCTTATCTATATTTTTATTTTTTAATAAAATTCCACTTACAATTGCTATTCCAATTACTAATAGTACAATTATTAAATATATAATTTTCTTATTTTTCATTTGTTTGCCTCCTAATATAATTTTTTATTATTATATCATATAAAATTATGCTTATACTATATTTTATATTGAATTTTTTCAAATGATTATATATAATATTTATGAGGTGTTTTATATGAATTTAGAAGATTTAAATCAATTCCTTATAAATAAACATGTATGGATTATTTTGTTAACTATTATTATCTCTATAATTCTTTTAAGAGCAAAGGATAGAGTTCTAAATAGAGCAATTAGAAGAATTGAACAACGTGATAATTCAAGAGAATTCAAGAGAGAAATCACATACATAAAACTTGCTAAACATATTATAAACTATGTTATTATAATTATTGCATTTTTATTTATTTTACAATTGCTAGGATTTAATGTTAGCTCTCTAATAGCTGGACTTGGAGTTGTTTCTGTTATAGCTGGTCTTGCTCTTCAAGATGCTTTAAAAGACATTATTATGGGATTTAATATTATAGTTGATAACTACTTTTCTGTGGGAGATATTATAAAAATTGCTGATGTTGAAGGTAAAGTAATTGAGCTTGGAGTTAAGTCAACTAAATTAAAAGATGTAAATAACGATAATATCTTTGTTATTGCTAATAGAAATATATCGCAATCCTTACGATTATCTGACCAATTAGTAGTTGATGTGCCAGTCTCATATGATGAACCTACAGAAAAAATTGAAAAACTTATAGATATAATGGTTGAACAGATATCTCAATGTCCTAATATTAAAGGTGCAAAATATTTAGGCATAAGTGAATTTAAAGATTCTTCTGTAGCTTATAGGATAATGATATATTGTTCACCTGAATACAAACTAGCTTCAAGAAGATATGCTTTAAGAATTATAAAATTAACATTAGATGCAAACAACATAATAATACCATATAATCAACTTGATATTCATCAAAAATAAAAGTGGGCTTCAATAAAGTCCACTTTTACTCTTCTACATATCCTATATATGGTAAGTTTCTATATTTTTCATCATAGTCTAAACCATATCCAAGTACAAATTTATTTTCTATTTCAAATCCAACATAGTCTAAATTTATTTCTTTTTGTCTTCTTTCCTTTTTATCCAAAAGCACACATATTTTTAAGCTCTTTGGATTTTTAGTTTTTAAATAATCACGCAAATAGTTTAATGTTATTCCTGAATCTATTATATCTTCAATAATTATTACATTTTTGTTTTCTATGTCTTCACTTATATCTAATTTAAAATCTAATTTTCCTGTTGTATATCTATTATTTACACCATAACTACTAACTCTCACAAAATCTAATATTACATCACTTCCAGTAATTTTTTTAGATAAATCTATTGTAAAATATACAGCTCCTTTTAATGTACATACTAGAACAATGTCCTCTCCATTATAGTCTTTTGAAATTTGGTTTGCTAATTCTTCTATTCTTTTATTTAAAGTATCTTCATCTATTAATATCTTATGTTCTAACATTTTTATTACTCCTTTTATCCTAGTTTATCTCCATTTTCTACCTTTTCAGTTGGTTGTATTAACACTACTCCTTGTTTACTATATGTTCCTAATACTAATACCTGTGAAAGAAAATTTGCTATTTGTTTTTCTGGGAAGTTTACAACTGCAAGTATTTGCTTGCCTTCTAGTTCTTCAGGTTTATATACCTCTGTTATTTGTGCAGAAGATTTTTTTATTCCAATCTCATCTCCAAAATCAATTTCTAGTTTGTATGCAGGTCTCTTAGCTTCTTTAAATATCTCTGCTTTTACAATTGTTCCAACCCTAATATCTAATTTCATAAAATCATTAAATGTCGCCACGTAAAACCATCTCCCTAAATTAAATTTTTATAATGTTATCACAAAATTCGAAAATATACAATAAAAATTTATTTTATTTTTGTAATAAAAACTTCTAACAAGAGCATACCGAATTTGGTATGCTCTTGTTTTTATTTTTATTTATATTCTTCTACTTCTTTTTTAATTTTTGATATAAAGTCTTCTAGTCCCATTGCTCCAATATCACCATCTGATCTAGAACGAACTCCTACTGCGTTTGCCTCTACTTCTTTATCTCCTATAATTAACATATATGGAATTTTTTGAAGTTGTGCTTCTCTAATTTTGTAACCAATTTTTTCTTGTCTTTCATCAAGTTCTGCACGAATTCCATTGTTGTCTAGTTCTTCTAGAACCTTTTCAGCATATTCTTTATGTGCATCAGCTATTGGTAATATTTTTACTTGTACTGGTGATAACCATGTTGGGAATGCACCTGCATAATGTTCTGTTAAAATACCAATAAATCTTTCAAATGAACCAAATAATGCTCTGTGTAGCATAATTGGTGTTTTCTTTTCTCCGTCAGAATCAATATATGATAAATTAAATCTTAATGGTAATTGGAAATCAACTTGTACTGTTCCCATTTGCCATTCTCTTCCTAAACAGTCCTTCATTTTAATATCAATTTTTGGACCATAGAAAGCTCCATCACCTTCATTTACACGATAGTTGTCTTTACCACATATTTCATCTAATACATCTTTTAAGTCCGCTTCTGCTTTATTCCATAAATTGATGTCTCCCATATAATCTTCTGGTCTAGTAGATAATGTTAATATAAAGTCTAATCCAAATATATTATATAGTTTTTTAGCAATTTCAAGAATGTTTTTAATCTCTTCTTTAATTTGTGATTCCATAACATAGTTGTGTGAATCATCTTGTCTAAACATTCTTACACGGAACAAACCATTTAATTGTCCAGATTTTTCGTTACGATGTATAACATCTATATCACTAAATCTTAAAGGTAAGTCTTTGTAACTTCTTAATTTGCTTTGATAAATTTTAATAGAGTTTGGACAGTTCATTGGTTTTAGAGCTTGTTCTTTTCCATCACTATCTATTAAAACAAACATATCTTCTTTGTAATGATCCCAATGTCCTGATGTTTTCCATAAACTACTACTGTTTAATTGTGGACCAGAGAATTCTTGATATCCTCTCTTTTTATGCTCTTTTCTCCAAAGGTCTATAAGTATATTCATCATTGTAAAGCCTTTAGGCATCCAATATGCCATACCTGGTGCAGTCTCATCAAAGAAGAATAAATCTAATTCTTTTCCTAATTTACGGTGATCTCTTTTTTTAGCTTCTTCTAACATATGTAAATATTCTTCTAGCATACTTGCTTTAGGGAATGCAATACCATAAATTCTTTGAAGAGTTTGTTTTGTTTCGTCTCCTCTCCAATATGAAGCTGATGAATGTAATAATTTAAATGCTTTTACTGAACCTGTGCTCATAATATGTGGTCCTGCACATAATTCTTTAAATTCACCTTGATCATAAAAACTAATTTCTTCGTCTTCTGGTAATTCTTCAATTAGTTCTACTTTGTATGGTTCTTTTCTATCTTTCATTAACTTAATAGCTTCTTCTCTTGGAAGAGTATATCTTGTAATTGGTAAATCCTCTTTTACAATCTTTTTCATTTCTTCTTCGATTTTAGCTAAATCTTCCTCTGTAAATGGTTTTTCTACATCAAAATCATAATAGAATCCATTGTCAATAGATGGGCCAATTGTTAATTTTGCGCTATCTCCATATAGTCTTTTTATAGCTTGTGCCATAATGTGAGATGTTGTGTGCCAATATGCCTTTTTACCATCTAAATCATCAAAAGTTAAAATTTCTAATTTACAGTCTTTTTCAATTATAGTACGTAAATCTTTTACCTCTCCATCAATTTTGGCAGCCATAGCATTTCTTGCTAAGCCTTCACTCAATTTTTTTGCTACTTCTAAAATAGAAGAACCTTCATTAACCTCTATTTTAGAACCATCTTTTAATTCTACTTTTACCATAGTTTCTCCTCCTTTTAATAAAAAAAATTTTAGTGCTTATATTTCTATTTTTTGAGCAATACAAAAGCACTTCTAAAGTATTGCTACCTTAGGAGTGCTTATATACACGGTTCCATCCTATTTTTAACTTAATTACTCTTTAACGCAGATATACGCCTAGCTTTTAACTAGGAACTAATGAGGTAGTTTTTCAAATCTGTTTATTTAAGCTGGCTTTCAGCCGGTGACCAACTCTCTCTTTCAACAACCTTGATTTTACTTTGTCTCATTCTTGTCTTTATTTTTCAAACTATATATTATTATACTCGCTGTTTTTAAAGGTGTCAAGTAAATGTATTCATTTTTTTCTAATTCATTAAACCAGTGGCCAGTGCTATTTCACATAAAGTAGGGGACGTAAACCATAAAGGCTGTAGCTAGTACGCGCGAATTTGTAGTCGCGGTGAGACGTGTCAAAGCTGGCTTTGCCACCAGCTCCGTTGCAAGATCCTCCACGAATAACGCAAGGGTAGGAGTCGTCAAGACTAGAGATGGCAGAGTATTCTGTTGTCCATTCATATGCATTTCCTGACATGTCCCATATATTACAGTATTTATCAGGATTTATACCTGTTTTTGCAAATGATGTACTTTTATTTTCACTTGCATAGCTACTTGCATCTGTTTCTGCTGAATATGTTTGTATAAATATTATTGTTGTATCCCATGCATAACTATTTACTAAATCACTTGCATATACTAATTTATTATTTTCTTTTACCTCTCCATACATTTCTCTTGCTAATTTTGCCGCATTTGGTTGTGTTATATTCGTTAATACTGTCTGATTATATTTTGAAGTTATCTTTGACGTTGTTTCACTTGCTTCAAATCGAGCTATATAATATCCGCCATTTTTTTGACTTGTTTCTATAAATGTTTTTAGGTCTCTCGCTGTTGCATTCTCAGAGCCATCACTTTTACTTCCATCTCTAAACGTACTAATTTCTTTATAGTCATAAGTTGTTGGAGATGGTTGTACTGGTGCAGTCTTTATAACTTCTACATTCTCCAATATTCCTTCTAATTGGATTGCCTTATTTACTCTTACCTTATTTTCTTTTTCACTTTCTAATCCTAATTTTGCAATTGTATAGTTTTGATTTTGTGTACTTCCAGTTATTATCGTTTCTTGTTTATAATTTTCTGCAGTTTGAGCAGGCACATAATTTCCGTTTTGTTTTGTAAAATTGCTATATCTTCCTAGAGTTATTGTATTTGTTGTATTATCTTTGTTTTTTATTGTTCCTACTGGTACCCATACAAATTGATTTCCATCTGTTCCATTTTCTATTACTATTCCATCTTGTACTGCCGGAATATGCTCTCCTGTTTCTTTTGAGTTTGTATAATTATATGTTACTGCTCCTGTACTTGAAGTAGGATTATGTTTTAATATTTTAAATCCTTTTGGTATTGTTATTTTGTTTCCATATGCATCTTCTGCCTTTGTATTTTTATCTACTACTGTTTCTACTAATGTTGAGATTTTGGGTAATGTAGTTTGATTATCGTCACTACCTGTTGTTCCATTTACTTGATTATCTAGCCAATTAGTTAATTCACCTATTTGTTTTTGATCATTTTCTGTTGCTTTATTCATTTTATTTTGTGCTTCTTTTGCCTTTTCTATTATTCCACTATTTCCAAATAATGCATTCACACTCACTCCCGCTAATATTAGCAATACTACTATTGTTACTACTAAAGCTATTAGAGTAATACCATTTTCCTTTAAATAATTTCTTTTGTTTTCTACTCTCATTTTTCTTTTTACCTTTTATACGATATTTTCTATCATATCCCTTTCTTTTACATTCTTATATATAAATATTAAACCTGTTTTACATCACTCTCCTTTAATTTTTAGATGAAAAATTCAAACACAAAAAAGACAGGTCATTTAAGTATTTTCATACTTATAACCTGTCTTATATATGCTTAATAAAGCTAATCTCTTAGCTTGGTTGTTATTTGTTAATGTTGTGGCTCTCTCTCTCTCTCTCTCTCTCTCTCTCTACTCCTGCAAAGGTTTTAGCTTTTTTCATTTTTTTGTGCCTCTTTCATACTTTTCTTTTGGATTTTTTCTGTAATTATAATAATATAACTTTTCAAATTTTGCAATATATTATAAATTTTTATATAAGTTTTAGTATATCTTCTTTTGGTTGTACTCCTATTGTTCTTCCTACTTCTGCTCCATTTTTTATAACTATAAATGCTGGGATTGTCATTATTTCATATTTTTCTGCTAGTTCATGATTTTCATCTACATTTACTTTGCATACTTTTAATTTGTCTCCCATTTCTTCTGAAATTTTGTCTATTACTGGCGACATCATTCTGCATGGTCCACACCAGCTTGCCCAGAAGTCTATTAAAACCGGTACATTTGCCTCCATTACTTCTTTTTCAAAATTATCTTTGTTTAATTCTGTTACACTCATCTTTATAACTCCTTTCTAAAAAATCTAATTGTTTTTTAATACAGCTAAACCTGCTTTAGCACCTTCATATACAGCTTTTGATATTTGTAGTAATCCTCCTGTGCAGTCTCCACACGCAAACAAACCTGGTACTGTAGTTTCCATATTTTCATTTACAACAATATTATTGTTTTCAATTCTTGCCCCAATTTTTCTAGCTAGGTCACTGCTCGAAGCTGTTCCCATTGCAATAAATACTCCGTTTAGATTTTGTATTGTATTGTCTTCAAATTCAACTTTTTCAAGCTTTGTGTCTCCTCTAAATTCTCGTATTTTTTTGCTATTTACTTCAATACTGCTATCTCTGTTTTCTACCATAGTATTTCCATTTGTAAGTATAGTTACTGAACTTGCAATTGGCTTTAATGTTTCAAACTCGTGTATAGCATAGTTTCCGTCTCCTAATACTGCAACATCTTTGCCTTTATAAAAGAAAGAATCACATACCGCACAATAGCTTACACCTTTTCCTTCAAATTCTTTTATTCCTTTTATGTTTGGAACATTTCTACTTACTCCTGTAGCTAGGATTACTGCTTTTGCTTCATACTTTGAATTAACAGTTTCTATAGTAAATTGATTTATATATTCAATATTTATTACTTCGTCTTCTATAAAATCTATACCTAAATTCTTGGCTTGTTTTATTCCGTTTACATATAACTCTTTGCCAGATATTCCATTTTCAAATCCATAGTAATTATCTATTTTTTCTGCTTTTTGTAATGTGCCATTTCCCTTTGATATTACTAATATTGATAAGTTTCTTCTTTTAGCATAAATTGCTGCTGTAATTCCAGCTGGTCCACTGCCAATTACTATTACATCATACATTTTGCTTCCTCCTGTTAGTTATTATACACTAAATTATACTTTTTTAAAATATAAATTAGAAATAATTTTTTGATTTTAAAATTTTTAAATTTTTTTCAAAATTTGCTTGACAAACCGAACAACTTTTTGTATACTATATACGAACATTGATTTGGAGAATATTTATTTTGTTAGGAGGCTTTAATTATGAGTATTTTTAAAAATAGAAGTAATGTAATTTCATATACAGTAAACAAGGAAATCGGTTCAAACTGCTATGTTTCAGTAGATGGTGGTGAGGTTGTAGTTAATGCCCCTTGGTATTTTTCTAGAAAACAAATTCAAACAGTTATTGAAGAAAAAAAGCAATGGATTTTAAATAAAATAGAAGAATATCAACAACAAAATATGGTATATTCTGATAAAGGAAATATTATAGTTTTAGGTGCAAGCCATCAAGTACGTTTATATTACAAAAGTGTAGATGCTCCTAGTATCAATTTAGTGAATCGTACTATTGAGGTTGTTCTTCCTAATAAATACAAAAAAATAGAAACTGCTCAAGTTTTAAAAATATTAGTTGATAAACTTTATGAAAAGGTTGCTGAACAAGAAGTTGAAAGAGCTATGGAAAAAACAAGATTATTGTTAGGTTATGCACCAGAAGATTATGAAGTTAAAAAGATGGCTAACAATATTATGGCACATTTCTCTAGTGAAGAACAAAAAATATCTATAAATTACAATATTGCTAAATATGATAGAAATGTTATTGATTATATTGTATTACATGAATTCTGCCATATGAAATACAAAATTCATACAAAGAATTTTTGGAAAATAATTGCTAAATATATGCCAAGTTATGAAAGATATGAAAATATTTTAAAAGGCTTGTCATATTAAAATAACCTTAATTAGTTTTTAACAACAAAAATTGCTAACCGTTATAGGTTAGCATTTTTGTTACTAGTTATTATTTTCTAATATAATCTATATATTCATAATCAAATGGATTTGCCTCATTTTTTAAGCCTTTTTCTACTTTAATAGCTTTCCATTCTTCATCTTTAATTTCTGGAAAATATACATCTCCTTCAAAATCTTGATTTATTTTTGTTATATACATTTTATCTGCATATGGCATAAGCAATTTATATATAGTTGCTCCACCTATTATAAAGTTCTCTTCTTCTGAATCCTTGTATTTATCTAATAGGCTTATATCTGATAATATCTCCACGTTTTCATCATCAATATCCATTTGTGCATCATTACATAATATAACATGTTTTCTGTTTGGTAGTACCCTACCTAAAGATTCAAATGTTTTTCTTCCCATAATTATGGTATGACCTGTTGTAAGTGCTTTAAATCTTTTTAAATCTTCTGGTAAATGCCATATTAGTTTATTGTCTTTTCCTATTACATTATTATTTGCTATTGCTACTATAATACTTAACATATCCTTCTCCTTTTTATACAGATACTGGCATTTCTATTTTTCCTAAATGTTCATATCCTTCTAGTTTGATATCATCTATTGTAAATTTATAAAAGTCCTTAATCTCTGGGTTTATCCATAATTTTGGTGCTGGTAATGCTTTGTCTCTTCTTGATAAATGTTCTTTCATTCCTTCTATTTGATTTTCATAAATATGTGCATTACTAATGCAAACTGTTAATAATCCTGGTTTATATCCTGTCACTTGTGCTAATAGATGTACTAATACTGCATATTGCACAACATTAAATGGATTTCCTAAAGGTAAGTCATTTGAACGAATTGTCAACATACAATTTAATTTTCCATCTGTTACATCCCAACAACTATTAAATACACATGGATATAATGCACCTGTGTCTAGATATGGAATTTGCCATAAGTTTATAATCATCCTTCTATTTTGTGGGTTTGTTTTTAGTTGTTCTATTAGCGTATCTATTTGATGGAATTCTTTTACTATCCAACCATATGCTGTACCAATTGTTCCATCTTCCATTTCCCATTCGTCCCAAATGTGCACATTTTCTGCTTTTAACTCTTCTACACTATTAGATTGTTTTTGAAATATCCATAATAGTTCTTTTACTGCTGTTTTAAATGCTACAAACTTTGTAGTTAGTATTGGAAATTCCTCTTCTAAGTTGAATTGCATAATTTGGTGTGGTAATTTATATGTTGCTACACCTGTTCTATTTTGGTCATAATAGCCATCTTTTAGAATTTTATCTACTATGTCTAAATAAATATCATCAAATTTACTCATTATATTTCCTCCTAATATATACTTATATTTTTATATCATAATTAAACATAAAAGTAAATTATGGAAAAGTGGTTGTAATACAAACTTAATTTTTTTGTAATGTTTTTGTAATATTACATATGCATATTAAAGTCAGGCACATATTCTTCTTCATGTTCTCCAAGTTCTTGTATATATCCATTTTCTAATTCTAAGGTATATAAGTAATTTTCTATTTCTTTATACTCTTTTTTGCTTAACTTTCTATTTAATAACCTATCTTCTTTCGCTTTATATGTTGGAAAATATTGTGCCATAACACTTACATATGTGCCTTCAGGCATATTTTCTTTTATCCATTTTAAAATATGTTTTGAATTTTGAATATGGTTTGGTAATACCAAATGTCTAATAATTACACCTTTTTGAATTATCCCATTTTCATTAAATACTGGTATTCCAACTTGTTTTTGCATTTCTTGTATTGCTGTGGTTGCTATTTTAAAGTAATTATCTGCTTTAGAATATTTAGTGCTTAGTTCATTTGAGTAATATTTTAAATCTGGTAAATACACATCTATGTATCCAGCTAACATTTTTATAGTTTCTACATTCTCATATCCATTAGTATTGTATATAACTGGTATATGCAAGCCATTTGCTTTTGCTATTTTCAATGCTTCTATAATTTGGTAAGCATACATTGTTGGCGTAACTAAATTTATATTATTTACTCCTTTTGCTTGTTGTCTCAAGATTATTTTTGCAAGTTCTTCTACTGTTACATCTTTTCCTTTTCCAAGCTGACTTATTTCATAGTTTTGGCAATATATACAATTTAAATTACAGTTGCTAAAAAATATTGTTCCAGAGCCATTTTTACCGCTTATACTTGGTTCTTCGTAGTTATGCGTAGAAACCAATGCAATCTTTATTTTGTCATTGCATCTGCAATATCCTGTTTTTCCATTTGTTCTATTTACTCCGACAATTTCTTGGACAAATATTACATTTTTCTAAATTCATTTTTTCTCCCTATATAATTGTTATTTTTTAATATTTGTATTATAATATCTTATAACTATTTTGTAAAGTTTGGGAGGAAAAAATGAGTTTTATTGAAAGAGAATATAAAGTTGATATTAGGCATATTGGAACTAGTAATTTGATTACTAATTATGGTATTTTGTGTTTGCTTGAAGATATTGCTACTGTTCATTCTGATATTGCGGGTTATGGTATAGCTCAAATACCTTTTACTCATGTTTCTTGGATTTTACTTAATTGGAAAGTATCTGTTCTTAAAAGAGTTGCTTTTGGAGATACTGTAAAGGTTAGAACTTGGTCTGTACCATATAATGAACTGTTTACTTTTAGAAATTTCGAAATTTATGATAATGAAGATAATTTAATTTGTATTGCAAGTTCTAAGTGGACTTTAGTTAATTCTGATACAAAAACTCTTACCAAGATTACCAAAGAAATAGAACTTAGTTATGAACCTGAAGACAAATTGGTATTTGATAAACTTGAAATTGCAAAATTAAAAGAACCAAGCAATTCTGAGCATACTTTTAGTTTTAATGTTTTAAGAAGAGATATTGATTTTAATAATCATATGCATAATTTGTACTATCTCCTATATGCTTATGAGGCATTACCTAGTGAAGTTTATGAAAAAGGCGAATTAAATAATTTTGAAATTATGTATAAGTCTGGTAGTATGTTAGGTGATAAAGTTGACTGCTATTATTCTTACGAGAATGATGCACATTACGTTGTAATGAAAACTGATAATAAATTACATGCTATTATTAAATTAAATTAATATTCCTAGCGGTTGCATTTTGCATCCGCTTTTTTCTTTTATCACATTTTTTGTTTTTATGTCATAAAATGTAATATGAATTTAATTTAAGGAGGAATAATAAACATGTTTAATCGTTATAACAGATGTTGTTGTCAAAACAAATATAATCCTGAGATTATCGAATCATTATGTAATGATGTTGGCACAACAGCAGATTATGCCCAAGACCCTGTAAATAGTTGTGGTTGTGGCTGTAATAATATGATGAACAGCAATTCATGTGGTTGTGGTTTTGATGAAGAGCCTATTTCTAATATGTTTCCATCTAACCCAATGTTAGGTCAAAGCTATGTTCCACTTCAAGAAATGGATAAAACCTTTACCACTTGTTGCGGTTTAAAAATGGGAACCATATTTCCTGAATTAGTAAGTCCATATATGCCTGGTCAAAGTATGGCTGAAAATGACTATTTAAGAAGAACTAATGAAATTGGAGAGGGGTGTAATGGTTAATGGAAGATGAAAATAGAGATTACAGTAGAGCTGATATGCTAAATAGTATTAAAAGTTTAAATTTTGCTGTTATTGAGTTAGGTTTATATTTAAACACTCATCCAGATGATGAAAGAGCTCTTTGTTTACACAGAGAATATTGTAGACAATTGAAAGATATAAAAGACAAATATCAAAAAGTTTATGGACCTTTAAGCATTTACTACCCATGTAATAAGTGGAGATGGCTTGAAGAACCATGGCCATGGGAAGGAGGAAATATTTAATATGTGGACTTATAATAAAGTATTAGAATATCCAGTTAATATAAAACGCCCAAATGCTAAACTTGCTAAATTTATCATTTCTCAATATGGTGGTCCTGATGGTGAGCTTGCCGCTTCCCTTCGTTATTTATCTCAAAAATTTGGTATGCCTGACCAAATTGCAAAGGCAACTTTAAATGATATAGGTACTGAAGAACTAGCACATTTAGAAATGGTTGGTACTATTGTTCATCAATTAACTGAAGGCTTAAGTATTGAAGAAATTAAAGCTGCTGGTCTAGGCGCTTACTATACTGATCACGGTGTAGATATATATCCTCAATCTGCTGCTGGTGTGCCTTTCTCTGCAAATTGTCTTGCTTGTAAAGGTGACCCAATTGCTAACTTACAAGAAGACTTGGCTGCCGAACAAAAAGCTAGGGCAACTTATGAAAAATTGATTGATTTATGTGCAGATGACCCAGACGTTGTTGACCCTCTTCGTTTCTTAAGAGAAAGAGAAGTTGTTCACTTTCAAAGGTTTGGGGAGGCATTAAGAAATGTTCAAGATAGACTTGCTCAAAGAAAATTTTTTACAAGTGGAATGAATAATACAAATAGTATTAATAATAACACAAACAATAATGATTGTGGTTGTGGAATGTAAATATATTAAAAGTGGCACCTATAAGATGCCACTTTATTTTTTTATTCTTTATTTGTTCTATTAAATGCCGGTATTTCTTCCATTGCTGTGTTTTTAGCAGTCTTTATTAAAGTTTGGAAGAACTCCATAATCATTTTCTTACTTTCATCATCTAAGCTTTGGTATTTTTTAAGCATTAGTCTTACATCTGTAAATAATCTTTCTTTTATTTCTTTGAAGCTATTTGCGTCTGTTGTATTTATTATTTCAAATATTGCATCAATTACTATTTCTCTTTGTTTTGGTTCTATTTCTTTTAACCATTCTTTTAATGTTTTGTCTACAAATTGGCTTCCATTTGTAACCTCTGCTAAGCTTACAAGTTTTTTACCTTCAAGTTGCCAACTGTACAAATCATGTTGCATAAGACCTTTTTGAACACTTTGAACAATAGTGTATTTTTCCTCATGGTTAAGTAGTCTTCCTATAACTGATGATTGCGGAATATATGTATGTACTTTGTTTATTGCTTCTTTATATTCATTTGTGTCTGTTATTTCTTCTATAAAGCCAGGTCCATCATTATTATATACATTTATAATTCTATTTTTTACAGTTTTATTTGCAAATGCTGCAGCATATACTGCAAGATTTCCACCTTTTGAGTGCCCACCTATTCTTATTTTTTGTTTATATCTTTTTGCAATTTCATTTACATATTGTGCTGAATCTCTTTGTGAAGCAATATGTGCCTTAAAGCTCATATTAAAATCTTCTTTCCAGCCAACTAAGGTATCGTCTGTACCTCTATATGTTACAAATATTGTATTGTCTGGCATTACAACTGTAACTGCAAAAAATTGTCTTTCCTCTTCTTTATTGAATTTATTTACCATATTAGTTACAAGCATTTTTCCAAACCTTGCTGACTTACCAAGTAATGGTATAAGGTACTTGTCATCCTCCCAAAGTATTCTTAAGGTTGTTTGATCAGCTTGTTCAAATCTTTTTGCAAATTCTTCTATAGTTATTTCTTCATTTTCTTCTGCTAGTTGTTCAAATGGAAAGTAAGATAGCCTTGATAAGATTAGTCCATCAATTTCATTGAACTCGTCATTTTTCAGTTCTAAGTCTCCTCTCCATTTAACATAGTCACAAACATTCGCCATATATTACTCCATTCCTTTTTCACATTATTTTTCAACACTAGTCTGCCTTTTCAACAGACTCACATATCCTACTCATAGTTTCAACACATTCTATTGGATATTCTCCTGTTGCAGTTTCTCCTGATAGCATTACATAATTTGCCATATCATATACAGCATTTGCTACATCATTCACTTCTGCTCTTGTTGGTCTTGGATTATGTGTCATTGACTCTAACATTTGAGTAGCTATTATAACTGGTTTCCCTGCTCTGTTACATTTTCTAATAAATTCTTTTTGTCTAATTGGAACTTCTTCCATTGGAATTTCTACGCCTAAATCTCCTCTTGCTACCATAATTCCATCAGACACTTCTAGTATTTCGTCAAAGTTATCTATTCCTTGTCTATTCTCTATTTTAGCTATTATTTTGATGCCTTCTCCACCATTTTCTTGTAATACTTTTTTTATGTTCAATATATCTTGTGCACTACGTACAAAAGATGCTGCAATACAATCAAATCCTGCTTTTATACCAAATTTTATATCTTCAATATCTTTTTCTGTTGGACTTGGAAGATTTATTTCCATTCCTGGAATATTTATACTTTTAGTATTAGTTAATTTTCCACCATCTATTACTTGGCACACAATATCAGTCCCTTTTATTTCAGTAACTTTTATTTTTATCAGTCCATCATTTATTAAAATAACTGTGCCTGCACTTACCTCATTGTATAAGTTTTTGTAGGTTATTGAAACTTGTTCTTTATTTCCAATTATGTCTTCTGTTTTTAGTGTAAATGTAGCTCCAGGATTTAGCCAAATTTCTCCATTTTCGAATTTTCCAATTCTAATTTCTGGTCCTTTTGTATCTAACATTAAAGAAACTTTCTTTCCAACTTTTGCTCTTACTTTTTTAAAATTTTCTATTCTTTCCTCTTGGTCTTGATAATTTCCATGTGAGAAGTTAATTCTACCTACATTCATTCCTGCTAGAATGAGTCTTTCTAATACTTCTGGACTATCAACTGCTGGTCCCAAAGTACATATAATTTTTGTCTTTCTCATTTTAAGCTCCTTCCTATACATAAAGGGCGTTTATGTTACGCCCTTTATTCTTTTGTAATCCATTTTATTAAATTTAAGTTAGCTGAATCTAATATCATTTCATGTTTTGGCATTACTCTAAAAGTATAACCATAATTTCCACCATTTACTAGATTTACTTTTGCTTTGTAAGTATATGTTCTGTTTTCTTCATCACTGTCTTCTAGTTCCATTGGAATTATAGTAATATCATCTACTGTTCCATTTTCACTTATTCTTCCATAATATACTTGTGCTTCGATATTTTCTTTGTTAATGTTTGATAACTTAACTTTACATTTTACTTCAATGTTGTTTCCTGCGTCTAAAGTAATATTATCTAAATTATTTTCTTGAGTTATTTCAATATCATCCCATGCATTTTTTATGCTTTCTTTCCAGTTGTCAAACTCCCCTACTTTTCCTAAATCAGTATAGTAATTGTTATATAAGTTGCATAATGGAATATATAGTTTTTGAACATAGTCTGTTAACATTCTAGCAGTGCTATACTTTCCACCATTTGACATTATAGATTCCTTCATGGTCTGCATCCATTTTTCTGAAATTCCATTTTCATCTTTTTCATAGTACATTGGAATTATCTTATTTTCTAATGTGTCATATATGCTTTGGCTATCTGCTCTATCTTGTGTTTCATAGTCAGAATATTCTAATGATTCTCCTACTTTCCAACCATTTTTAGAATTATATCCTTCTGCCCACCAACCATCTAAAACACTAAAGTTAATTGCACCATTAACAGCTGCTTTTTGTCCACTAGTACCTGATGCTTCCATTGGTCTTCTAGGTGTATTTAACCAAATATCTACTCCACTAACTAAGTATTTAGACATTTCTAAGTTATAGTTTTCTAATAAAAATACTTTTCCTTTAAACTGTGGTTTCATTGAAATTTCATGTATATATTTTATTAAATCTTGGCCTTCTTTATCTGCTGGATGTGCTTTTCCTGCAAATATAATTTGTACCTTTTGATTTTTATTATTTAATATTTGTGTTATTCTCTCTAAGTCTTTAAATATCAATGTAGCTCTTTTATATGTTGCAAATCTTCTAGCAAATCCTATTGTTAAAGCATTAGGGTCTAGGCCATCTACTATTTTCATTATTTCATCATAATTATATCCACATCTTCTTAGTCTATTTATTGTATTCTCTTTAACAACTGCTAACATTTTTACTTTGCGCTCTTGGTGTGCTTTCCAAAGCTCCTCATTTGGAATATCAGCTATTTTTTTCCACACCTCATTATCATAGATTTTGTCTTGCCAATATGGAATTAAATATTTATTATATAATTCTTTTAAATATGGTGAAAGCCATGAGCAAGTGTGAATTCCATTTGTTACATATGTGATAGGAGATTCATTTGCAGCAATTTCTGGCCACACTTCTCCAAATAGTTCTCTTGAAACTGCACCATGTAGTTCACTTACTCCATTTTTCTTTCCTGCAACTTTTAATGCTAATATTCCCATATTAAAGCCTGTTGTATCTATTTTGGCATTTGGCTTCATTCCCATTTGGAAAAATTCTTGTTTTGTAATTCCTAGCTTATCCCAATATCCTTCAAAGTATTTTTCTACTAAGCTTAATTCAAATATATCATTTCCTGCTGGAACTGGTGTATGTGTTGTAAATACTGTTTTTGCAGATATGATATCTCTTGCTATTGGGAAAGATATTTGTTTTTCTTTCATTAAGTTATATATTAGTTCTAATATTAAGAAAGAAGAATGACCTTCATTCATGTGATATATGGTTGGCTTATATCCTAATGCTTTTAGCATTGCTACACCAGCTTGACCAAGTATAATTTCTTGTTGAATTCTCATTTCTCGGTCTCCACCATATAAAGTTTTGGTAATTTCTCTATATTCTGGAATATTTGCATCAATGTCAGAATCAAGTAAATATAGTTCAATTCTTCCAACATTTACTTTCCAAGCTTTTAAATATATCTTTTTCTTTGGAAAGTGAAGAGCAACCAATATATCTTTGCCCTCTGAATCCTTTACACTTTCTAAAGGTAAATTTTCTATATCTAAATCTTTGTATTCAGTTTCTTGAGCTCCACTTCCGTTTATTTTTTGATTAAAATATCCATTTTTATATAATAGACCTATTGCAACCAATGGTATGCCTAAATCACTGGCTGATTTTAGATGATCTCCCGAAAGTACTCCAAGTCCACCTGAGTAAATTGGTAATGTTTGATCTAGTCCATATTCTGCTGAAAAATATGCAATTAAGTCATTTTTATTATCTGGATATTTTTTATCAAACCAATTGCTCTTGCTCTTCATATAATCTTCAAAGTTTTCTACAACTTTGTCATATTTTTTTAGAAATTCTGGATTTTGTGCAGCTTTCTCTAATTTTTCTTGAGTTACTAATTTCAAGAATTTTATAGGATTTTTATTTACACTCTCCCATAAATCTATATCCATTTCTTTAAATAATTTTAAAAACTCTGTATTCCATGACCACCAAAGATTGTAACCAATCTCTGATAATTTTTCTATCCTTTTTGGTAATTGTGGATTTACTGTAATTCTATTAAATATATACATATCTTCCTCCTTGGTATCTTTCACCTGTTATTATCTATTAACTTTTAATTTTTGTCAATAAATTTTAGTGCACATCTAAAAATTCTATTTCTTTTTTAGAATATTCTTCTGGTCTCAGTCCAACTTTATTTCTCATTCTATCTAATAACAAAACTATAACTATTGTAAGTATACATCCTATTACTAACATTGCATTAGAAGCTGTGGTTATTTTTAATAGCCATGATGCTATTAGTGCAACTCCTGCTCTTGCTATACTCTCTACTAAATTGTATGCTGATATAATTTTATTTCTCATAGCTGAATTAGTAAAGTTATTTAAATATCTTTTTATTAGAGTGTAAAAAGCTCCTTTAGCTATAAATTGTATTAAGAATAGTGCTATAAGTATTACTAGTGTTGCTTTTAAATTGAAGTTACCTAACACACAAAATCCTACTAAAATACATGAAATTGTTGTCGGTATAGATATTACTGCCAATGTTTTATTTGTAAATCTGTTATGAATTCTATGTTGATTTTTTGCTGTAATTCCTGACATTATTCCAAGTGCGGCAAACACAACTCCAAAGTATTGTTCTGGCACTCCTATTTGCTCAAAAGTTCCACTTCTTAAGCTTATTAATACTCCTAATAAAGCAGCAAAGGTTGCACCAAACGCAAATAGATACTTTAATCTGCTTGACTGTAACATATATTTCAAAGAACGTTTTAGTTCTTTTAGATATTGTTTTATATTCACTAATTCTTGTTCTGATTTTCTTACATCATTAAATTTAAATGCTAACATTGTTGAAATCAGACAACAAACCAAGCATAATATTAGTGGTAAATATCCATTTATTACATATAAAAATCCTGAAGCAATAGATGTTATCGCATCTGCATAATAATACCATGCTAATCCTTTTCCATCTATCTTTGAAAATCTTTGTCCTCTTTTTCCGTCGTTTGGTAAGCTGTCATATAAAAGATTAGTTTCTACAATGCCTTTTATATTAAATGCCACTGCTGAAAAAAATTGGCCTATAAATACAAATGCTAAATTACTTGCAATAATATAGCTTAAAACTGATAGTACATTTATACTATTAGCCAAAATCAAACTGTTCCTTTTTCCTATTTTTTCTACTAATACTGTTAGGGGTAATTGTGTTGCCACTTTGAATATGGGGTAAAAAGCTTCTGAAAGTAAAACAGCAGAAGCGCTAAACCCTTTTATTTGAGTTAGAAATATAAAGTTTATTGAATAATAAAATAACAAATCCCATGATAACATTTTATAAATGGGATATACTTTCATGTTTTGTTCTTCTTTTGTTCCTTCCAAATTAATCACCATTAAAATTATATCGATAATTATACTAAATTGTCAATAAATCTTCATATAAATTTAAGAAAATTTTAATAGCTTTTTACTGATATTAGGTTTATAATATAATTGTAATTTAAATATAGGAGTTTTTATTTATGATTAAATTTATTAAAAGGACTTTGCTTTTTATACTAATTGTTGCACTTATTGCTGGTAGTTTTATTGTTTATCAAGGTCACCAAGTTTATAAAAATGCTTTAAACACAATTAGCTTAACTGATAAAATTGAAAAGATAAAAAAAGACGATAGTTATGTTGAATTAAATAGTCTTCCAGCTGATTACAAAAATGCAGTTATTTCTGTTGAGGACCATCGTTATTACAAACATGGACCTATTGATATAATTGCTATTATAAGAGCTACTGTTTCAAATATACGTAGTAAAGATTTTATGGAAGGTGGTAGTACAATTACTCAACAGGTTGCTAAAAATCTATATTTCATTGGTACAGATACTAATTCAATGTACAGAAAAATTGCAGAAATATTTATGGCTTACGATTTAGAAAAAAACTATCAAAAAGATGAAATTTTAGAGTTTTACGTTAATACTATTTATTTTGGTGATGGATATTATGGCATTGAAGAAGCTTGTCAGGGTTACCTAAAAAAACCTTCTAAAGACATGACTTTATATGAAGCAACTATGATGGCTGGAATTCCAAATGCTCCAAGTGTTTATGCGCCTACTGCTAATATGAATTTAACTTTAAGTAGACAAAAGAAAGTTATCTCTACAATGGTTGAAAATGAATATTTAACTCAAGAACAGGCAGATGAACTGATTAAGATGCAAGAAAAAGAGGACATTTAATTTTCCTGAATAGGTGCCATATTTTTATGGCACCTATTATTTAAATATTATAATTAATATGTTACTGTTGATTTATATAAATTATAAAAACTTACAGAATAGTTATCTTTTTTACTATACTTAAGTTTAAATTTGCCATTTGAATATGATAGTTGTGTATAATCATCAATTTTATATGTAGATGGTATTTGTTTTACATTTTTCATTTCTATTGTTCTTGTACACCATTTTGCAGTACAGTATTTTTGTAGACTTGAAAAATCATCAAATGCATAAAAATAAATATCTCCTGTTATTGTAAAAGTCCCATCATTGTTTAGTTCTAAGCTTGTCTCAACATATTCACTCGATGGCTTGTCAATGTACCAACTGTCATATCTTCCGTCATATTTCCAGACATTTCTTGTTTCAACATAAGTTTTGGTTGCTCGCTTTTTTCCCATAGCTTTAACTATACTCTTAGCCTTATCTAATTGCTTTTTTCTATCAGATGCTTTTATTCCATTATATTCTGTGTTATCTTCTACATTTTTATAAATCTTTATTGTCTGTTCCAAGTTACTTAAACTTACATCATCTTTATATAGTCCCTTTTCTGCTTTTGCCATGTATGCTTTGTTAAGGTACTTTTTTGTATCTTTATATTCTTTTACTTTTTTCAGTTGTTCAACTGCTTCATTATATTCTTTCGAGTCAAGCAGATATTTTCCATATTCATAATTTATTTTCTTTTCAATTTCATCTAAATTCTCATAGTTCTTATCTTCTATCTTAGCTATTTCTTGTAAGGCTTCTTCATAAGATTTACTTTCTAAATACTTCACTGCTATATTATAATAACTTTTATCTTTTAGTTCTTTTAAATCTTCTTTATCTATTACTTGTATTAAGTATTTAATTGCTTCTTCATAGTTATCTTCATCTATGTATTTTTTTTCCAAGTTCATAATTACATTCATTTATTTTTTCTTTTATTGCATTATCTTTTTTCTCTATTTCTTCCAAGCGACATAAAGCTTCATAAAAATTATTATTTTGAATTAGTAATGTTGCTTCTGATAATTTCACTTTATACTGTACATCTATATATTTTTCATCATCATTTTTTAAATACTGCTCTATTATTCCTAATTTTCCACTATAGTAAACTACTTTATCATAATTCTCTAAACTATAATTCTTATTTATATTAGAAATACATATATTAGGATATATTATAAATGCTCCTATTAAAATTATTGCCACTAAGATTATAACACTAATTGCCATTATTACAATTTTTTTGTTTTTACCATAGTTCTCCTTCCTCATTTAAGTTCCTCCTATTTATATATTTGGTAATGCTTTTATTGCTTCTTCAAATTTGCCTGAAATAAGTATTATGCTTATTTCAGTAGATGCCATATCTGTAATAGCATCAATAGCTTCTGACTTTGCATCTTCTAGCAAATCAGAATCTGAATTATCTAATGCTTTTAAAATCTTCCTATATGCATTACTTATTTTTTTATTATTCTGAATTATATCTTTAATATATGTACTATCTGCATTGTATTTTTCAAAAGAATAATTATCTATTTCTTTAATAGCTCTATTAATTTCTGTTCTGTCATCTCCATTTATTTCGTATGCCTTGCTAATTTCTTCACTTTCGTTGTTTTTATACCAGCGAATTGCATCAAAATATTCTCCATAATTTTGTTTAATATTTGTTATTGCTATTAAATAACTTTCATTTTTAACTTTAATTTTATTAAGATTAACAAAATTATATAGATTTTCAATATTTTGCCAGTCATCTGAGGACAAATTTAATAATTCTTCTGCTGTTGTGATTTTATTTGTAGCTATTTCTTCGTCTATTAGTTCTATAATCCTCTTATTATCTATCAACTTCTTCTCTTGAATTATTTTGTTAGCTTCTATATAATTTTTTTGTTTTAATTCTTTTTCTAATTTTAATGTATTAGCATTGTTAATTAAAATAATTGCAATAGCCAGTAGTATTAAAATAAGAAATATAACTACTACTATTATTATATTTTTTTTACTTAACAGCTTATTTTCATTTTCTACTTCTTTTTTCATAAGATTAATTCCCCTACTCTACTTCTTCTTTTTTATCATTTCTTAGTAATAAACTAGTAGCAATTGAGATTGCACTACAAATACACAAAGAACTTCCTAATACAATATATCCAGTAAAATAATTTGCATTTATTATATAGTTGTATGCGTCTCCACCAACATAAACATGTTTATTTAATAAAGATAAATCTGAACTTGATTTGTAATAATTTTCTTTTACATCAAATCCCTCTTTTATAAAGTTTACTCCGTTTACTATCAAAATAATGGCAATTATTAATAGAATAATTTTTAACACAAAACTCACATATTTGTTCATGTATATTTACCTCCTTATTTATTTTTCATATTTTCTAATGACTGTATAATTATACCTACAGTATACTTAAAACAACATTCTTCATATTGTTTTGCTTTTTTCGTTTCCAACACCTCCTATCTATTTTATTAATTAATGTTTTTGTATCTCCAGTAAAACAATTTTATCACACTCTTTTATTTCTGTCTACTGTGTGAGACATAGTTTTTTTATATTATTGTAAAATAAATTTATATTTTATATGGAAGTGGAGATAATTAGAGTATGAACAACATTACAAAGTACAATGGAAAATTAAATATCATTGGAGATGTTCTTAAAGCTTACAGAATTAAATTAGGTTGGTCCTTGGCTCAGACTTCCAACCAGTTAATGCTAATTGGTATTGATATCCCTAGGTCATCTATCCAAAGAATTGAAACTGGTGACAGAGTTATAAAAGATTATGAATTAGTTGGATTCTCAAAAGTTTTTAAAGTCTCTCCCAATACTTTGCTATCTGATTTTCTGAAAGAACTGGAATAAAAAAAGAATTAGTATATTACTATTGCAGTAAAACTAATTCTTTTTTATTTTATACTTTATATAATTATCACATAAATTTATTGTTGATTTATTCTTTATCTCACTTTTAGGAATCAAGTACATTGACATATCACTTGCAACAATAAACACTAGGTCCACATTTGTGTCAATTATAGTTTTATATGTTTTTCCTTTAGTTCCTCCACAACTTTTTAATGCTACTTGATAATTTCCATACTTTGTTTTGCAACCTGTTGATTTAACTTGTACGCTATAAAATTTGCTTTCTTTCTCAACAACCAAATCATAATCTTGGGTATCATTAAGTGGAATCGAAACTGTATATCCATTAGTTGAAAAATATGCAATTGCTATACCTAAACTAGAATTTCCTTTTTCTTTATTGGTTTTGAACTTCATTTTTTCTCCTTTTGGTAGAATATCTGTTTGTATTATTGTGTATTTAAAAACAAGTCTTTCAACTTGTTTTTGGTGGGCAGAGATGGATTCGAACCATCGTACTCGTACGAGAACAGATTTCTTACTACTATAGTTTTCACTACCATTTTCATGTTTGTAGTCTGGACTTTCTCTTTATCTTATATATTAAGATACCAGGTATAAAGTCTCTACACTCGAAATTTCTTTCTAGCTCGGGATTATCATCAGCTTATACTGTTAAGACTTCCCCGAATTAGCCCGGTTTTCATCATACAATTACTTGTATGAGCTGCAATTTCTGATTTTTTGATTTTAATCAAAGCCTACAGTCTGCCGCCTTTAGCCACTCGGCCATCTGCCCATATATTATTTAATTGTTATATTATACTTTGACATTCTAATATTGTCAATAGTTTTTTGGTGCGCCATCTAGGATTCGAACCTAGGACCCACCGGTTATGAGCCGGTTGCTCTGACCAACTGAGCTAATGGCGCATTTGTAATGCAGTTTTAAGTATATGACATTTTGCTAAAATTGTCAAGTACTTAAGTAATTATTTTTTAAAAAATTTTAAAAGTGGTTAGATTTTACTCCAACCACTTTTATATCATACCTTCTTTAATTTTTTTGTTCTCCTCTTCCTTCTGGAAGTGCTGGAACTTGAAGTACAACTTTAATCTTCATAGCATAGCTAATTGCTCTAACAATTTTGCTATTTTTAATTCTTTGCCATAAAGATGGTTTTACTTCTACTCTAGTTTGTTCAAAGTATGTTTTATCCTCTGGAGTTACCTCTTCTATTTGTTCTAACACAGCTTCTACTTCATTATCTTCTTGTGGTGCTGGTATCAATTTTAATGCATCTGCTATTTCAATTCCAATATAGCTTAATGCTTTTGATCTGTCTTCAATTCTTTCCATATCTATTTCGATATGTAAGTTTGATTCTAAATTAACTATTCTTGCATTTATTAATTTAACAGCATCTTGATAATTTTGTGATTTCGCTGATTTTGTTCTTCCTATTAAATTTAATGTATCAATTATATCCTCTGAGAAATCGTTAGAAATATTTCTTACTGTTTCTTTCCAATCATCTTCTTTATTTTCAACTGCATCTAGCGCTTCTTTTAATTCAGCTGCTAAAGCAATATTTTTTTCTCTTTGACGAATTAGTTCTTCTATTTTTTTAGTATTTTCTTCAAATTGATTTGTTGCATATTCAACTAATTCATAAGCTGCTTTATATACACTTTTAGGAAAGTTTTTCTTTTTAGGATATTCGATTAAATATGTTTTTATAGATTCTATTAAATCCTTGAAAAATGCATCCTCTTCTAATTGAATAATTTGCTTTTTGCTGTTAGGATTTATTAATTTTTGTACTTTATCCATGTTTGATAAAATTTTTTCTTCCGTGATAACCATTCTCACGTTTACTATGCCAGATCTAGACATCGTAAACTTCCCTCCTTTATCCTACGTTATTTTTCCTATGCGTTAATATTATATACTGAATCATAAAAAACTACAATAGGATTTCATCTTTTTATTTTTACATTTCTGTTACGATTTTATTACAATATTTTTACAAAGTCAAGGTTATTTTGTAATAATTTGTATTTTTTTGTAATAAAATTTTATTTGCTTTTTTTGATTTCTGCATAACGTTTAATCTTCATTGTTGTGGTTTTTTCAAATTCATCATGCTTAATCTCTAAGTTCTTGATTGCCTTATATGAAGTCAGTTTTTTATTAACTTCTTTGATTTTAGGCCAGATAATTTCTCTTATTTCTTCATCTGTCAAATTTTCTCCAATTTTATCTAAATTTGGTATAACTTTTACAGAAATAATTAATTCTTTGTTACTTGGATCTTTTTCATCTTGTTTTCCGTATACCATACATTCTTTAATTTCTGGTACTTGCGCTAATAATAGTTCAATTTCTTCTGGATAGATGTTTTTACCATTTTGAGTAACTATTACATTTTTGCTTCTTCCTGTTATATATAAAAATCCATCTTTATCTAGGTATCCTATATCTCCTGAATGGAACCATCTTTCTCCATCTATCACTTCTATTACTTCGTTTGTTGCCTTTTCATCCTCATAATATCCAATCATTAAAGTAGGAGTTTTTATCAAAACCTCTCCCTCTCCATCTTCATTAGGATCTTCTATTCTAATTTCTCCTTTTGGTATTGCTTTTCCTGCTGAACCAACCTTAGGTTGATATTCTGGTGTTAGTGCTGCAATCGGAGCAGTTTCAGTTAGTCCATATCCTTGTAAAAATGTAATTCCTATATCTTCTACCCATTTTCCAATTTTTGCGTCTATCGGAGCTGCTGCTGATACTATAAATCTTAAGTTTCCACCTAGGTTTTCATAAATATCTGAAAATACTTTACGTTTAACATCAACTCCTACCATTTTTAGTGCATTTGTAATATGTAGCATTGAGCCAACTAGACCATCTTTGCCAGCTTTTTTTATACTTGCATTTATTTTCTTATATAAATTTTCTATCAAAAGAGGTACTGAAATTAGTACACTTGGTTTGCTTTCTAGCATATTTGGCACAATATGTTTTAGTCCTTGGCAAACTGCAATTGAGCTTCCCCACGCCATTGGAAGTAAAAATCCTATTGTTGATTCATATGTATGATGTAATGGTAATACAGAGAAAAATCTGTCTTCTGGATATACTTTTGCGTAGGCTGTCGCAGCATTTATATTTTCTGCTAAATTACGGCTTGTAAGCATAACTCCTTTTGCATTTGAAGTAGTTCCTGATGTAAATAGTAATACTTTAAATTCGTCTGGGTCAGTTTCTACTTTAGCAAAATAATCATCTCCTGAATTAACAAATTTTGTTCCTTCATTTATTAGATATTGCATTCCGACTGTTTTGTTTTGTAATCCATCTTCAGAATACATTTTTATAAAATACTTAACTTGTGGAAATTTCTCCATTATTTTTTTTACTGAATCTGCTTTTTTCTCTGAATATATAATTGCATCTGCTTTAGACCTTTTTACTACATTTTCAAGTTCATTTTCCGGTAGTTCTTTATCTGTTGGTATTGCAATTGCATCTCCACAAAGTAATGTAACATATGATACATACCAGTCATATGTTGTTTCACTTAATATCATAATTCTTGGTCTATTTTCTAACTTTAATACTCTATTTAGTGCTGTTCCAAAACCTATTACATCTTTTCCAAATTGTTCATATGATATTTCTTCATATTTACCTTTTGGATCAAATTTCTCTAGTATAAATTCTTTGTTTGCATATGTCTTTATTGAATGTTCAAATATTTCTTTTATGCTGTTGTAGTTAGTTGCAACAAACTCCTTTTTATCTTTCTTTTTATCTTTGTTTTTTTCTATTTCATCATAATTTATATTCATTTCTTCTATTTCAGAAATGTCTTTCATTTTGAATTTTGGAAATTTAAAATCTGGTACTTTAAAGTCTCTTAAACCTCTCATTTTTATTTTCATTCCTTCCTCAAGGTTTTACCTTGACTAAAATCTAATACTTATTATACAATTTTATCTAAATTTTTGCAAGTTTTAGCATTAAAAAACGAATTATAAAAATTAATAGAGAGTGATTTCACTCTCTACTTTATTATTTATTTTCTTTTTCTATCCAATGCATCTAAGTTATCTAAGGCTTTTCCGGTTCCTAGTGCTACGCATGATACTGCATCTTGTGCTATCATTACATTTAGTCCTAGTTGTTCTTGTAAAAGTTTGTCTAATCCATCTATTAGACATCCTCCACCTGTCATATATACTCCTCTATCACTTATGTCTGCTGCAAGTTCTGGTGGTGTTTTTTCTAACACACTATGAACTGCATCTACTACTTGCATTGCAGGTTCTATTAATGCTTCTAGCATTTCACTTGAACGAACTGTTATTGTTTTTGGAAGTCCTGTTGCTAAGTCTCTTCCTCTAATATCCATTTCCATATCTTGAATTTTAGGATATACACAGCCTATGTTTATTTTTAAATCCTCAGCTGTTCTTTCTCCTATAATTGTATTATATTTCTTTTTAATATATCTTACTATTGCTTCGTCAAACTTATCTCCTGCCACTTTTATTGAAGTGCTAACTACTGAACCGCCTAAAGATATAACTGCTATATCTGTTGTTCCTCCACCAATATCAACTACCATGTTTCCACATGGTTTAGATATATCTATTCCTGCTCCAATAGCTGCTGCTATTGGTTCTTCAATTAAATATACTTTTCTTGCACCTGCTTGTGATGCTGCATCTATAACTGCCTTTTTCTCTACTTCTGTTACTTGTGAAGGTATACAAATCATAATTCTTGGTGCAAATATAAAATTACCACAAACACGGTTTATGAAATATTTAAGCATTTTTTCTGTTACAGTATAATTTGAAATTACGCCATCTCTTAGAGGTCTTGTTGCTACTATATTTCCTGGTGTTCTTCCTAGCATTCTTCTGGCTTCTTTTCCTACTGCTAATACTTCTCCTGTATTATTATCAACTGCAACTACAGAAGGCTCTCTTAGCACTATTCCTTTACCTTTAGCATAGGCAATTACGGTTGCTGTACCTAAATCTATTCCTATATCTTGTCCATACTTAAACATTTGAATCTTTCCTTTCGACAAAGTATATTTCATTTTTGTTACGTTTTCGTTACAATTATATTACAAAGTAATCAAAATAGCAATCTATTTTTCAATATTTTAGTAAAAAAATAGAATATGTTTTTACATACTCTATTTTTTCCATATTTTACTTAGTTTATACAAATAAGCGTCCTAAAAGTAACAATTGTAATATTCCTGCTGGTCCAAATGCTGGAGTAAGTTCTAGTTCTTCTGGTGTTGCTTTTAGTAAATCGTCCTCTCCTGCCATTGAAACTTTTACATTACTTACATTATCATATTTAAAACCTAATTCAAATTGTTTTTCTTCATTTACTTCTAATCCATCTATTTTCAAGTATTTAGTTCCTACATTAACTTCTCTTGGTGTATAAAAGTCAAATCTTATGTATTTATCTGTAATTTTTTCTTGTGTAGTATTTTTAATAGTACCTTTTACATTTCCATTTACATTTGATGCTTCTGCTACACTTATTGTTACTTGTGGTGCTTCTATATTTACTTCATATTTTTCCATTGGTTGATATAATGACTTAGTGTATAAGTATATCATTATATCTGAAAATACGAAGACTGTTATAAATAAAAGTACATAGCAAAATAATACTTTCATTCTAGGTCTACTATTAAATATCCATATTGATAAATAATCGCTCATATATACTCCTCTTTCTTTATTTTATAGTTTTCTAAATACCCCTGCTACTTTTCCTAAGATTTCGCATGTTGGTACAATTATTGGATCCATTGTACTATTTTGTGGTTGTAATCTAATATGGTCTTTTTCTTTATAAAATGTTTTTACTGTTGCTTCATCTCCAATTAGTGCTACAACTATTTCTCCATTTATTGCTGTGTTTTGTTTTTTAACTAAAATATAGTCTCCATTTAAAATTCCTGCTTCAATCATACTTTCGCCACGAACTGTAAGCATAAAGCTTTCACTATTTCCAACAAAATCAATTGGGATAGGGAATGTATCTGTAATATTTTCTACAGCTAAAATTGGTTCTCCTGCTGTTATTTTACCAATAACAGGTACTTCAACCATTTCTCTACCTGTATAATAGTTTTTGTCTTCATGTTTTTTAACTGGTTCTCCGTCTCCACCTTTTAATAGACGTAAAGTTCTACCTTTTTGGTCTTCTTTTTTAATATAACCTTTTTCAGATAATTTTGCTAAGTATCCATGTACTGTTGCTGTTGATTTTAGTCCTACTGCTTTTCCTATTTCTCTTACAGATGGTGCATATCCGTTTTCTTCAACTTGTTTTTGAATAAATTTTAATATTGCTTTTTCTCTTTTATTTATTGCCATTGGATCTTTTTTTCTAGCCAAAATAACATCACTCCTTATTTATTTGTTTAAATGGTTAATATAACCATTTTTCATATCCTTTTATATAATAACACACAAACAAAAAAATGTCAAACAAATATTTGACATTTTTTAAGTTTTGTTTTTGTCTATTAAATCATCGGCCAGTGCTACTTTACATAGAGTAGAGAACGTAAGCCCAAAGAACTACCACTGGTAGTAGTAATGTTACTGCTGCGGTAAGATGTGCAATCACCGGATCCACCATTGGCTATGAAGTAAGGGCCTCCACGAGAAACACAAGGCATATAGTTAGAGTATTCTGTTGTCCACTCATATGCATTTCCTGACATGTCCCATATGTTACAATATTTGTCAGTATTTCTGCCTGTTGTTGTAAGTGATGTACTTTTGCTTTGACTCGCATAATTACTTGCGTCTGTTACTGTTGAATATGTTTGTATAAATATTATCGCTGTATCCCATGCATAACTATTTACTAAATCACTTGCATAATCTGTTGTATCTCCATACATTGCTCTTGCTGCTGTTGCTGCAGCTTGTTGCGTTATATTTGTTAAAACTGTTTGATTATACTTTGAAGTTACCTTTGACGCTGTTCCACTCGCTTCAAATCGTGCTATATAATAACCTCCATTTGCTAAAGTTGTTGATATGAATTCTGCTAAATTTCTTGCAGTTGCATTTATAGATTGACTAAATGAAATTAGCTCTTTATATTCTGGATCTCCTGAAGGTTCTGGAGCAGTTTTTATCACTTTTACATCATCAAATATTCCGTCTAATTGAATTGCTTTATTTATTTTTATTGTGTTTTCTTCTTCATTTTCTAATCCTAATTTTGCAATTGTATAGTTTTGATTTTGTATGCTTCCAATTGCTATTACTGTTTCTTGTGTATAATTTTCTGCACTTTGAGCAGGCACATAGGCTCCGTTTTGTTTTGTAAAATTGCTATATCTTCCAAGTGTTATTGTTTTCGTTGTATTATCTTTGTTTTTTATTGTTCCTACTGGTACCCATACAAATTGGTTTTTATCTGTTCCATTTTCTATTACTATTCCATCTTGTACTGCTGGAATATTATCTCCACTATATGTATATGTTGCTGAGCCTGCTACCGTTCCATGTGCTACTACTTTAAATCCTTTTGGTATTGTTATTTTATTTCCATATGCATCTTCTGCTTTTGTATTTTTATCTACTACTTTTCCTACTAATGTTGAGATTTTTGGTGTTGTTGAAGTATCATCTCCACCTGTTGTACCTCCTGTCGTTCCATTAACTTGATTGTCTAACCAATTAGTTAGTTCATTTATTCCTTTTTCATCATTTTCTTTCGCCTTATTCATTGCATTTTGTGCTTCTTTTGCTTTTTCTATTATTCCACTATTTCCAAACAATGCATTTACGCTCACTCCTGCTAAAATTAAAAGTACTACAATAGTTACTACTAACGCAATTAAAGTAATACCATTTTCTCTTGTGTAATTTCTTTTGTTTTTTGTTTTCATTTTTTCTTTGTACCTTTATATGATATTTTCCTATCATATACCTTTCCTTTTATTTTTTGAACTTTGTACTTTATACATTTAGTTCTTTACTTTGCATTTTTTTGCATATATATTTTTTTAATATTAAAATCTGTTTTACATCAGCCTCCTTTAAGTTTTTATCCTAAAAAGTACACTTTGAGATATTTAAAAGCACAAAAAAGACAAGCACTCTAAGCATTTCCATGCTTAGTGCTTGCCCTTAATATGCTTAATAAAGCTAATCTCTTAGCTTGGTTGTTATTTATTAATGTTGTGGCACGCGCACTCTCTACACCTGCAAAGGTTTTAGTTTTTTTCATGTTTCATGTCTCTTTCTATATTTTTTCTTTAGATTTTTACTATAGTAATACTAATACAACTTCCTAAAATTTGCAATAGGTTGGTTAAAATTTAACCAACCTATTTTAATTAATTATGCTGTTTCTGTTTTTTTAGTTGTTGCCTGTCTTTTGGCTTTTACTGGTTTTACTTCTGGTACCTCTCTATTATTGTTTATAATAATCTTTGGAGGTTCTCCATTTTCTACAGTTGCTTTAGTTATTATACATTTTTCTATCTTAGGATTAGAAGGAATTTCGAACATTATGTCTCTCATAATTTCTTCTATAATAGAACGTAAACCTCTAGCCCCTGTTTTTCTTTCTATTGCTTTGTCTACTATTGACTCTAGAGCTTCTTTTTCAAATTCAAGTTCAACATTGTCTAGCTTGAATAGTTTTTGATATTGTTTTACTAATGCATTTTTAGGTTTTGTTACAATATCAATTAAAGCTTCTCTGTCTAATTCTTGCAACGTGGCTATAATTGGTAATCTACCTACAAATTCTGGTATTAAACCAAATTTTAATAAATCTTGTGGTAGTAATTGTTCAAATACTTTGTATTTGTCTATGTCTTTGTTGCTTTCTATTTTTGCTCCAAAGCCTATTGATTTTTGACCAATTCTATCTTTTACTATTTTCTCAAGTCCTTCAAATGCTCCACCACAAATAAATAGTATATTTGATGTATCTATTTGTATAAATTCTTGGTGTGGATGTTTTCTGCCACCTTGTGGTGGTACAGATGCAACAGTTCCTTCTACAATTTTTAGTAAGGCTTGTTGTACTCCCTCTCCACTAACATCTCTTGTAATTGATGGATTTTCTGATTTTCTTGAAATTTTGTCTATTTCGTCAATATATATAATACCTTTTTCTGCTCTTTCAATGTCATAGTCAGCTGCTTGGATAAGTTTTAATAAAATGTTTTCTACATCTTCTCCAACATATCCTGCTTCTGTTAATGTTGTTGCATCAGCAATTGCAAAAGGTACTTGCAAGATTTTTGCCAATGTTTGTGCTAATAAAGTTTTACCACAGCCTGTTGGTCCTAGTAATAAAACATTACTTTTTTGTAACTCTACATCATCTGGTTCGTCTTGATGATTTATTCTTTTGTAATGGTTGTATACTGCAACAGATAGTGTCTTTTTAGCTTCATCTTGGCCAATTACATATGAATCTAAAACCTCTTTTATTTCAGTTGGTTTAGGTAATTCGTCTCCCACTTTGGTTGTATACGTAATTTCGGCATCTTCATATATTTCTTCTTCTAAAATATTATTACATACCTTTATACATTCATCACAAATATATACTCCAGGTCCTGCAATAATTCTGCCTACTGCTTCTTGTGATTTACCACAAAAAGAGCATTTTACACCTTTAGTTTTATTTGCCATTTTTAGCTAATTTCCTTTCCATTTTATATAATTAAACTCTTTTTTCCATAATACCATCAATAAGTCCATATTTTAGTGCTTCTTCTGCTGTCATATAATTATCTCTTTCAGTATCTTTGTTAATTACTTCTAATGGTTGACCAGTTCTTTCACTTAAGAATTTATTTAATTTTTCTCTTGTTTTAACCATATGGTCTGCATGGATTTTAATTTCTGTTGTTTGGCCAGATAAGCCGCCACCACCAATTAGTGGTTGATGGATTAAAATTTCTGCATTTGGTGTTGCAAATCTTTTGCCTTTTTCACCTGCTGCTAAAAGTACAGCTCCCATACTTGCAGCCATTCCAATACATATAGTTGAAACTGGACATTTTATATAATTCATTGTATCTACAATTCCCATTCCATCTGTAATAGATCCGCCTGGGCTATTGATATATAAATGAATTTCTTTATCTGGGTCTTCTGACTCTAAGAATAATAATTGTGCAATTACTAAACTTGCTGAGGTTTGGTTAACATCTTCTCCTAAAAATATAATTCTATCTTTTAATAGTCTTGAGAAAATATCATATGATCTTTCTCCTTTTGCTGTTTGTTCAATAACATAAGGAACCAAACTGTTTTGTTCTTTCATATTTGTACCAACCTTTCTCTTTGGATTTCATAGTAAGGCAAAATACATTAAATGCATTTTGCCAAAACTAGATAATAATTATTTTTTAAATTTTGCATTATCAACTATGAACTTAATAGCTTTTTCAAATTTCATATTGTTTTCGATATATTCTTTTACATATTCATTTTTAAGCATTTCTTCTTCAGTTTTGCCATAGTTTTTAGCCATTTCTTTAAGTTTTTCTTCAACTTCTTTTTCTTCTGGCTTAATGTCTTCTTCTTTGATAATAGCTTCTATTACTAATCTTGATTTAACAGCTTTTTCAGCTTGTTCTTTCATTTCATCTTTTACTTGTGCTTCTGTTTTTCCAGATAGCATAAAGTATTGTTGTAATGTCAAACCTTGATATTGTAATCTTTGTTCAACGTCTTTCATCATGTTTTCTACTTCGCTGTCAATCATTCCTGATGGAATTTCCACTTCAACATTGTCGCAAACTGCATTTATAGCAGCTTCTTCTGTTTCATATTCTGCTCTTTGCTCATTTGTTTTTTGCATTTTTTCTTTAATGCTATTTTTTAATTCTTCTAATGTATCAAATTCGCTAACGTCTTTTGCAAATTCGTCATCCATTTTTGGAAGTTCTTTTTTCTTTATTTCATGAAGTTTTACTTTGAATACAGCTGGTTTTCCTGCTAATTCTTTAGAGAAATAGTCTTCTGGGAAAGTAACTGTAATATCTTTTTCTTCATCTAATTTCATTCCAATTATTTGATCTTCAAAACCTGGAATAAATGTGTTGCTTCCGATTTCTAGTTCATGCTTTTCTGCTTTTCCACCTTCAAATGGAACACCATCTATAGAACCTTCAAAGTCGATAACTGTTATATCTCCTTTTTCTACTGGTCTATCTTCAACACTTACTAATCTTGCATTATGTTCAGCCATATGTCCTAGTTCATGTTCTATGTCATGATCAGATACATTATACTCAATTTTTTCTAATTCTATACCTTTATATTTTCCTAATTTAATTTCTGGTTTTACTTGTACTACTGCTGTGAATATAAGGTCTTTTCCTTTACCAATTTGAGTAATGTCAATATCTGGTTGGCTTACAGCTTGGATATTGTTTTCTTTAATTGCTGCATCAAAAATATCTGGTACTAATTCGTTAAATGTGTCTTCATGGAATATTTCTGTTCCATATTGTTTTTCTACCATTTGCATTGGTGCTTTACCTTTTCTAAAGCCTGGAATTGTAAAGTATTTAGCTGTTTTTGCATATACTTTTTTCATTGCTTCATCAAATTTTTCTGCTTCTATTACGAAACTTAATTTTACTTCATTTTTGTTTTCTGTGTTTTCTACTTTTACACTCATTTTATAATCTTCCTTTCAAAAAAATAATTTAGCTTTTATATTATACCACATTTTTCAAGTATTTCAAGTGTTTATGTAACTTTAATTACATCAAAGTTTAAATAATCTGCACTTATTAGTTTAAATTCTATTCCGTCAACAATTCCTTCTACTGCATCTTGATGTGATTTTCCATGCAAATGGCCATAATAGCATCTTTTTATATCGTATTGTTTTAGTATTTTTAAAAAATCCGATTTTTTATTTGTATTTGATATTGGTGGGTAATGCATAAATACTATTATTTCCTTATCATCTCCATATTTTTTTATTCCATCTTCAATAGCTAACTGTAAACGAATACTTTCTCTTTTTATCATTTTGCTACTATTTTCTGTGTCTAGTAAATTCCAACCTCTAGTTCCTGTTAATATTTTATTCTCTACTGAGTAACTATTGTTATATATAAAGTCAATATTTTTAAATTTATTTTCTTCCAAGAAATTTCTCATATTTGTTACTGTTGTCCACCAATAGTCATGGTTTCCTTTTAATAACAATTTTTTTCCTGGTAATGAATTCAGGTATTCAAAGTCTTTGTAGGTATCTTGTAAATACATAGCCCATGAAAAATCGCCCGGCAATACAACTGTATCCTCTGGTTTAACTTTAGATATCCAATTATTTTTAATCTTTTCGCTGTGTCCCTCCCAGTTTTCTCCAAATATGCTCATAGGCTTATCTTGTGAAAATGAAAGGTGCAAATCAGCAATTACGTATATTGCCATTTGATTTTCCTTTCTTTAATTTATGCCTAAGTTTGGTACTGCATTTAGGCTTAAGTCTGATGTATTTCCTGTCATATATGTGTAATATCCTGCTGATGCTATCATTGCTGCATTATCTGTACATAATATTGGTTCTGGATAATATATATCATATCCTTTATCCTTTAGTTTTAAGAATTCACTTCTTATATATGAATTTGCAGATACTCCTCCTGCTAGTGCTATTTTATTTATATTTAACTCTTTTGCTGCTCTTATTGTATGATCTATTAACACCTCTGTAATAGTTTTTTCAAAGCTATTACACAAATCAGCTTTGTTTATATCTGGATTTTTGTGGTGTAGGTTTATAATTGCAGTTTTTATACCACTAAAACTAAAATCTAAATTTTCTATATGTGTCTTTGGAAGTTCTATGTTTGGATTTCCTTCTTTTGCAAGTTTGTCCACTTTTGGTCCACCTGGATAACCTAAGCCAATTACTCTTGCGACTTTATCAAAAGCCTCTCCTACTGCATCATCTCTAGTTCTTCCTAGTACTTCAAATTCCGAATAACTTTTTATATGTACTAAGTGTGTATGTCCACCTGAAATTACCAAACATAATAATGGTGGTTCAAGTTCTGGGTGTGTAATATAGTTTGCTGCTATATGACCATGTATATGGTTTGTTCCTACTAGTGGCTTATTTAGTGCATAACTTAGTGCTTTTGCATATGATACGCCTACTAACAAGGCTCCTACTAATCCAGGTCCATAGGTACAAGCAATTATATCTATGTCATCCATAGTAATATCAGCTTGGTTTATAGCTTCTTTTACTACATTTGAAATAGCCTCTATATGATTTCTAGAGGCTATTTCTGGCACTACTCCACCAAATTGTTCATGTATTTTTATTTGTGAATTTATTACATTAGAAAGAACTTCCCTTCCATTTTTTACAATAGAAGCAGAAGTTTCATCACAACTTGATTCAATTCCTAAAGTTATTATATCTTTCATTTTAAATTTCCTTTTACATAAATAAACTAAAGAGTCCACTAACTAAACTATCTATTCCAGATGTTATTGCATCAATTGCTGGAGAAATAATTAGGCTTGCTATTGGTGTAATCCAAATCACAAGGAATATTATATAAAATACTTTTTCGTGCTCTTCAAACCATCTTTTTGCATTATATGGTAAAAATCCCATCAATACTTTTGAGCCATCAAGTGGTGGCAATGGTATTAAATTGAATACTCCTAAGCCCACATTTACAATTACAGCATATTGTAGCATTGTCATTATAATCATACCTGTTTGTGTTCCAATTGCAAAACCTGTAGCAAATACTTGTAATGCATAAAATATAATTGCAATTACAAATGCTAGTAAGATATTCATTATTGGTCCTGCTGCAGCAACTATTGCTTCTCCTGCCCTAGCAGATATTTTTCTATCAAAATTATTAGGATTTATTTCTACTGGTTTTCCCCATCCTATATGAGTAAACACTAATAATACTACAGCTATTGGGTCTAGGTGTGTTAGTGGATTTAGGTTAAGCCTTCCCTGTACTTTTGGAGTATCATCTCCTAGTTTATATGCTGCTAATGCATGAGCATATTCGTGGAAAGTTATTGCTACAAGTACTCCTGGTAATGTAAGGAGCACACCTAGTATGTCAAAACTTCCACTGAATAAGTTCATTATAACAATAAGTCCTAAGATTATATATAAATATCTAGTATCAAAATTCATTAAAAATTACCTTTCTTTTCGTTTCCCCTTTTATTTTAATTATTTGAGTATTTTTCTAATAATTTAAATACATATTTTTCTGAATAATCACCATTATATACTGTCCTTGGTATTGCTGGATCTAGAATGCTATAATAATAGCCATAACATTTAACGACTCTGTCTGTATTTATCCAACCGTTTCCGGAATCCGGAAAAGTTTCTTCACTGTGATCTTTTTTGTCTTTATTTATTAATTTTTTTAATTCTTTTATTTCATCTTTACTTAGATTAATTTTAGCCTTTTCTTTCATGCCATCTTTAATAATCATTAAACCATTTTCATAAATTGTGGCATCTCCGTATTTACTCCCGCAGGTATAAAATATTTCTCTATTACCAACTTGTGCATAATCTTGAATGCCCATAACTTTAAGATAAAGCTTATAAGACAGGTATACTATACCAATAATTAAAAATATTGCTAATATAATTTCTATTACTAATAATAATTTTTTTAATTTCATATTATTTGCCCCATTTTTTATTTATTTCGCACAAAAAATTTATCTTAATTTCTCAGCCACTTGTTTTATTGTAGTTTCCATCTAAAAATTAGTCTAAAGGTTTCATTGTTGGGAAGAATAATACATCTCTTATAGATGCTGAGTCTGTAAGTAACATTATTAACCTGTCTAGTCCTATGCCCATTCCTCCTGTTGGTGGTAAACCAATTTCTAATGCGGTAACAAAATCCTCGTCCATTCCACCAGCTTCTTCGTCACCTTTTTCTTTTGCTTCCGCTTGTTTTGCTAATCTTTCATATTGATCTATTGGGTCATTTAATTCTGAATATGCATTTCCATATTCTCTACCACCAATAAATAATTCAAATCTTTCTACTAATCTTGGATCATCTTTTCTTCTTTTTGTAAGTGGTGATATTTCTACTGGATAGTCTATTATAAATGTTGGTTGTATTAATGTATCTTCAACAAAAGTATCAAAAAATTCATTTATAATATGTCCTCTTGTATTTTTTAATTCTTCATATTCTACACCTTTTTCGTCTGCTATTTTTCTAGCTTCCTCATCTGTTTGAATATTATTGAAATCAATGCCTGTAACTTCTTTTATTGAGTCAATCATTGTTACTCTTCTCCAGCTTGGAGTTAAGTCAATCGGTGTTCCTTGATATGTTATTTTTGTTGTTCCTAGTACGTTTTTAGCAACAGTAGAAATTAATTCTTCTGACATATTCATCATATCATTATAATCTTCATATGCTGAATACCATTCCATATTAGTAAATTCTGGATTGTGTTTTATATCCATTCCTTCATTTCTAAAGTTTTTACCAATTTCAAATACTTTGTCAATTCCACCAACTGTTAATCTTTTTAGGTTTAACTCTGGTGCAATTCTTAAGTACATATCTAAGTCTAAAGTATTATGGTGTGTAATAAATGGTCTTGCTGCATCACCTGTTGCTACTGTTGTAAGTGTTGGTGTTTCAACTTCCATATATCCTTTTTCATCCATAAACTTTCTTACTTCTTTTATTATTTTGCTTCTTAGTTCAAAAGTCCTTCTAACTTCTGGGTTTACTATTAAGTCTATATATCTCTGTCTATAACGAATTTCTGTATCTTTTAATCCATGGAATTTTTCTGGTAATGGTCTTAAAGATTTTGAAAGTAATATAACTTCTTTTGCATGTACAGATATTTCTTCTGTTTTTGTTTTAAATACAAAACCTTTTATTCCTATGATATCTCCTATATCATAAGTTTTGAATAGTTTGTAACTTTCTTCACCTAGATCATTTATACTAACATAACTTTGAATTCTACCTGTTGAATCTTGAATTGTACAGAATGATGCTTTTCCCATTATACGTTTGGCCATAATTCTACCAGCTATTGATACATCTTTTCCTTCAAAAGCTTCATAGTTTTCTTTTATTTGACTAGCTACTTCTGTTCTATCATATTTAGTAATTTCAAATGGGTTTTTACCACTTTTTTGTAGTTCCTCCAACTTTTCTCTTCTTACTTTCATAAGTTGATTTAAGTCTAACTCTTGTTCTTGGTTGTTTACGTTGTTTTCTTCCATACACAATTCCCCTTTTTCGTTAAATTTTATAATATTTCATATTATATATCAAAATTGTCAATATGTAAACATTTGGAAGAAAATTTATGAAAACTTTTATTATGAAGCTTTTCTTAATTCTTGTGCATGTGCTTTAGCAATTTCCGTAACTTCTCCTGATGAAATTCTTGCAATTTCTTCAATTGTTTCTTCTTCACTTAGTTTTTTAATTTGCGTATATGTTTTGTTTTCCTTAGTTTGTTTACTTATATAATAGTTATGGTCTCCTTTTGCCGCAATTGATGGTAAATGTGTAATGCAAATTACTTGATGTGATTTTGCTATTGATTTCATTTTTTCTGCTACTGCTTTTGAAGCTTTGCCACTAATTCCTGTGTCAATTTCGTCAAACACTAATGTACTTACTTCATCAACATCTGCTAACACATTTTTTATTGCAAGCATAATTCTTGCCATTTCTCCTCCTGAAGCTATTTTTACAAGTGGTTTTAATTCTTCTCCAATATTGGTGCAAATCATAAATTCCACCTCATCTATTCCTGTTTCGTAGAATTTGTCTGCTGTATCTACTTGTATTTCAAATCTAGCATTTGGCATTTCTAAGTCTTTTAATTCTTTGTTTATTTTAGTAGATAATTCCTTTGCATATTTTTTTCTAGTATTTGTCATATTGTTTGCAATTTCAAGTAATTCTTGTTTTAATACATTTATTTTTGCTTTTATTTTTTTGTGATATTCATCTAAATTCTCAATTTTATGTATTTCTTCTTCTACTTTGCTTGAATATTTTAGTATTTCTGAAATTGTATTTCCATATTTTCTTTTTAATGAATAAATTAAATCTAGTCTATTTTCTATTTGATTTCTTTCTTCTTCGTCAAAGTTAACGTCCTCTCTCATATAACTTAGATCCCTTGCTAGTTCTTGTATATCATAGTAACTGCTTTTTAGTATACTTAATTTCTCAGTATATTTGCTACCACAGTCTTGTATTTTCTCTAAACTGCGAATCGCATTACTTATTGCAACTACTGCATTTTCATTTAATTCATTATCAACTTCACATAAGTTATCTTTTAATTTTTCTGCATTTTGCATCATTTTGTGTTTTTCTTCAAGTTCTTCCTCTTCATTTTCTTTTAAGTTTGCTTGTTCAATTTCGTTATATTGATAACGTAGTAAGTCAAGTCTTCTTTCTTTTTCCTGATCTTCTCCATATGTGTTTTTTAGCTCTTGTTTTAAAGTGTTATATTCTGCAAGTTTTACTTTATATTTATTTAGGTTATCTTCTAATTCTTTGCCGATAAACTTATCTAAATATATAATATGTTGCATAGGGTTCAAAATTAATTGACTATCATGTTGTCCATGAATATCAAGTATTTTGCTCATAAATTCTTTTAACTCATTTACAGTAACTAATCTTCCATTTATTTTACATAAATTTCTACCATTTAGGTGTATTTCTCTTGATACTATAATATTATTGTCTATTGCTAATTCATTATCTGGACAATAAAAATTTGCTTCTACAAATGAAAATTCTTCTCCATTTCTGATCATCTCTTTTGAGAATCTACCACCTGCTAAAATTGCAAGTGAACCAATTATTAAGGTTTTTCCTGCACCGGTTTCTCCTGTTAATACATTAAAGCCTTCATTCAAATCAAGGCTCAAATCATCTATAATTCCAACGTTTTTTATATGTAATGTAGTAACCATTTTTATCTCCTTTATACGAATTATTGTTTGTATATTTGTATTATATACCAAATTTTTGTTTTGTCAACTACTTTTATTTACTTTTCACAAAAAATATGATACAATTTCGTTATTCACTTAATGTGACTATATTGAGAAAGGAGCATATTATGGCTAAGGACAACTTGAAGTTGACCCCTGGTAGTGTCAATAAAGAAATTATTGACAAAATCAAACTTGATGCTTCTCGGCAAGTGCCTGACTTTTTAGTGCCGGAGGTAACCTCCAAAAAAGTGAAAGAAAGCACAGAAAAAAAAGTAGTTACCAAAGCCCGTCAGGTAAAGGCTCCTAAGTAACCCAAAAACAGAAGGAAATGCAAATTGCATTTCCTTCTATTTTGCATGTCTACTGCATACTTTTTTACAAAGTAAAAGACTTAGAAATAACTATTTTTTAGCTTTCTAAGTCTTTATATTTGGTGACCCCTACGGGAATCGAACCCATGATTCAGCCTTGAGAGGGCTGCGTCTTAACCGCTTGACCAAGGGGCCATTTTAGCTTACTTAAATAATATAACATATTTGTAAGCTTTAGTCAATACAAGTATCTACAAAATTTTAACTCTCCATTTTCATCATTTCAAATAATCTGTCATCTTGTTTTGTTAGATATAAGTATCCTATTAGTGCTTCAAATGCTGTAGCATACATATAATCTTGCATACTTGCATTTTTAGCAATATGATGTGTTTGTGTATTTCTCCCTCTTCTTACTATTTCTTTTTCTTCCTCTGTTAGTATTGTTTCTAGTTTTTTTAAGGTCTCTGCTTGTGCTTGTGCTTTTACATATTTTACGGATTTTATATGTAATTCATGTGGTTTTAATTTTGTGGTGTCTACTAATTTTGTACGAATATATAGTTCATATACACAGTCACCCACATATGCCCAAGTTAATGGAGACATTTGATTTACTTCTTCTATTCCTTTATTTCTATTAAATATTTCCAATATTTACTCTCCTTTTACTGTTTCAAGTGTAATTCTTCCTAATCTTCCGCTTCTAAAATCATCAATTATTATGTTTGCAACTTTTTCTATGTCTATTTCTCCTCCTGAAATAATCGCACCTCTTTTTCTGCCAATTAAGTTCATAACCTCTAATACTTTTTCGTTTGGTTCTAGTTCTTGGTTCTGCATTATTTCGTTTACTTGTTCTTCAGTTAGTTTATATCTTTCCATTAGATTTGGAGTATAATTTGTAATCAATGTTCTTAATAGCTCAAATCCAATTTCAACAGTTTGTAGAACATCATCTTTAATCGTTCCTGTATATGCTAAATTTGTAGCTACTTCTCTTTGGTCTAATTTTGGCCATAAAACCCCAGGTGTATCTAATAGTTCTATTCTGCTTGATACTTTTATCCATTGCTTTTGTCTTGTTACTCCTGGTTTGTTTCCTGTTTGTGCTACATTCTTTTTAGCTATTCTATTTATAAATGAAGATTTGCCTACATTTGGTATTCCTAATATCATTATTCTTATTGATTTGCCTATTCTACCTTTGTTTTCAAATTTTTCATTATCATAAATCTGCTCTATTTTTTTAATTGACTCTTGTATTCCTTTGCCTGATACTGAATCTACAAGAACTGCTGGAATATTATTTTTTTCAAAATATTCTACCCATTTTTTATTTTCTTTTTCACAGGCTAGATCACATTTATTTAAAATTACTAATCTTTTCTTGTCTTTTATAATTTCTTTTATATCTGGATTTTGACTAGCAATAGGTATACGTGCATCTAGTATTTCTGCAACTATATCAATTAGCTTTAGGTCTTCTATTATTTGCTTTCTCGTTTTTGCCATATGTCCGTGGGTACCAGTTAATATTCATTTTATTTTCTTCCATTTTTTCTCCTCATTTTTCAAATTCTATAAAGCTTTTCATATTTTGAGTAGCCATTTTACTGTTTGAAATTATCTGGCTCATTTCTTTATCAAACCATTTTGGAAGTTCTATTTGAGCTGCTTGTTCTTTACTTTTAAATTCTATTTCTGCAAATACTACTCCTTCATACACTTCCTTAAATACATCAACTTCGATTTTTAGATCATCTACATATGGAATTACATATCTGTCTTTAGATAAGGTAATATATTCCGCATTTATTTTTAATGCATCATATTCTTCCTTTGTTATCTCTTTTTCAAATTCATTAACAGATATTCCAACTTTCATTGTTTTTACTGTATATACATATTTAGTATTGCCACTTTTTTCAATTTTTCTTTTTCTTACTGCTGTATAATCATCTACATACAAGTAATCTTGTGTGATGGTTTTTTTAGGATATTTACTAATTATTTCATTTATTGCATTAATATCTTTTACTAAAAATTTTCTTTCTATTTCCATTCTTAACTTCATCCCTTTGGTAAATGTAAATTTGGTTGGAAAAATTTATATTCCCAACCTTATAATGTCCTATATTGATTTTTATCTGCTCTTTCATCTAATTTTCTATCATAATCTTTGTTTTTATAAAACCAGTCTGTTTGCTTGTGCACCGGGTTCGCCTTCCTGTTTTTATCCAACAATACATCAAAGAATGCTGCAACTGGAATTATAACTCCTATTAACGCAACAAATATATTCATATATAACTCTAGTGACGCTGTATTATTTATAATAGCAACTATGTTCTGATATATATATACTCCATAATAAAATAAATGTGCAATTAAATATATTGTAACTGCTAATAACTTTCTTTTTGGTATAAAACATATACATATAAATGTTATAAATAATAGTGTAATTTCCATAGTCATATCCATAGGTGTTAAAACAAGCTCTGTTCCCATAGCATATAAAACTGTTGCTACAACTCTATATCCCCAAAATAAAAATGCAAATATGGCTATTAGCCAACTAGATAAATTTTTCATATATTCTTTCTCCTTTTAAAGATATGGAGACATGCCCTTTGGGTAAAGGAAATGTCTCCAAGTATTTTTAATCTACAAAATTGAATTCATCTTCAAATTTCTCTTTGAATTTCTCGAATACTTTATTAAGTACTTCTTCATCTTCCACACTAACATAAGATTCTTCATCTTCTGATTCTGTGTCTTCTAATTTAAGAATTACAACCTCACCAGGTTCTTCTGTTTCTTCTTCTTCAACTGGTAAAAGTACTACATATTCTTCTCCTTCATATTCTATTAAATCTAAGAATTCAAATTCAACTTCGTTTCCATCTTCATCATTTAATATGATTATATTGTCTAGTTCTTCTCCTTCATTTACGTTTTCTACTTCTTTGTTTAAATCTTCACTCATTTTAAACTTTCTCCTCTCGTTTTTTATATATTATAAATTGTATTTCTACAATGTTAATATCTATTTTTTAGTATTTCTATTTTTTCAACATTTATGCATTGTTCTTCTGCTTATTCATGTATGTTTCAAGAATATATACAGCAGAAATAGTATCTACTATTTGCCTTTTTTTATTTTTATCTATATTAAGATAGTTCATAGTCTTATGTGCTGCTACAGTTGTTAGCCTTTCATCTATTGTTTCTACTGGAATTTTTGGAAATTTGCATCTTAATTTATGTATAAACTTTTTCGTCACTTCAACTCTTTCAGTTTTACTACCATCCATGTTTATTGGCATGCCAATAACAAAAGTATCAACTGAATATTGATTTAAAATTTCATCTAATCTTTTTAATACCAGTTTATCATTACCGTTGTGATGTACTGTTTCTAACCCTTGGACAGTTATATTTAGTTCATCAGTTATGGCTAGTCCAACTCTACTATCTCCATAATCAATTCCTAATTTTCGCATCTTGCTATTCTTCCAATCCAATATAGTTTTTTACCATTTTTTCAAGTAGTTCATCTCTCTCAATTTGTCTAATTAGATTCCTTGCATCATTATGACTCGTAATGTATGTTGGGTCTCCTGATAAAATATATCCAACTATTTGATTTATTGGATTATATCCTTTTTCTTCTAGAGCATGGTATACTTCTTTTAAAATTTCCTTTGCTTTAATATTTTTGTCTTTTTCAACTTTAAAGCTGACAGTTTCATCAGATATCATATAACCTTCCCCCTTATAAATAATTGATTGTATTTTCTTCTTTATCTGCTTCATCTAAATATTCTTCCAATTTCTTAGTAAGTCCTTCCAATGCTGTTCCTTTGTAATATGTAGATAAAACAATATTTATTTTTGGATTAGCTCCTTCAATTTCTATTTCTTCTATCTTTTCTTTTAATTGCCCCATAAAGCTAACTATTGCATTTAATTCAATTCCTGAAAATACTATAGCAAATTTTGGTCCCATATATCTAACCAGAATATATTCTTCTGCTAAATTTGAACTTACTTCTTCACTTACAGCTGTTACTATTTGATTTCCTGTTTCTCTACTAAAATTTTCGTTTATATCTTCTAGATTAGTAATTTTAAATAAACATACTGTTGAAGTTGTATATTTATCAATGACTTTCTTACCTTCACCAAATAGATACTCTGCAGATTTTAAACTAGTAAATTTGTCTTCTCTTACTATGTTCTCAATCACTTGCTGATTTTCAACTGTTTTTAATACAGATACAATATTATTTTTTATAACTTCTAATATAGTTGTATCAACATTATCAAATTCATGTGGTTTGCTTCCTTCTATAATCCAATATCCAATATATACATTTTCTACATAAAGTGGGAAAAACATTGCCGATTTAGCTCTTCCAAACTCCATTTTTTGATATGGAAGTCTTTCTCCCTCTCGTTCGATAGTAATATATTTAGGTGTTGCTGTTTGTATACTGTCTTTAAATATTTCTTCATTTTGTAAATTTCTCAATGTATCCCAATGTTTTTGTTCAACATTTGATGCTCTCACCACATATTCTGTACCGTTATATATAACTATTGTTGAATACTTAATATTATACCTTTCAATTAAAATGTTATTTATCTTTTCAATCTTTTCATTAACAGAGGTAACTTCACTAATAGTATTCATAAAGTCCTGTAATATATTTAAATTTGTTATTTTTTGGTTTATATTATTAAAATTTTCTATTTTTTTACTTATTGATAAGTTATAGAAAAATAAACATATAACTATTATTATCAATACAATTATGATTGCTAGTATCAAAAAATCACCTCTTTTACAATGTTTAATGTTTTATAATGTTTAATAATTATTTTTCATTCTATTTAATGTATTATTCATGCTTGGTGAAAAAGAATTGTTTGGATTATAACTACTGTATGAGTTATTTCTTGCATTATTGTTTATCAAAGGATATACCATATCGCCTAATACATTAAGTGATGCAATAAAATTCTTAGAATATCCATTTAGAGTTATTTTACAGTTAATGATTCCATCTAAATATTTAGCATAAGTTTGTTCTTCAAATGGAATTGTACAGTAATTAACTGTATCTTTATTAAATAATTCTGTCATAAATGACATTGCTGGATCATTGTAATATGCAATTCCTCCAATAATGGTTTTCTCATTAACACTTTTTAAGTTTACCATTTTATTTAATACAATTCTTATTTTTTCTGGATTTAACATGTTTTTAGCTTTTAAATTTCTTAAAAATGCAGTAAGTGGTTGTATCGTTAATATATCCAAGCTTTGTACTAAATATATTTCTTGCACTTGTGCAAAATAGTTATAATCAGTTTCAAAATCACAATCTAAAATAACTAGCGAATAATTTTTAGTTAAAGTTGCTAATATATTTGTATAGTCGCTTTCAGCTTGTGTATCACCTGGAAGTGTAGTATACACAGTTAAGTTTTTATGAACTTGAATTCCTTGTGCATTTCCAATCTTTAAATTTTCTATACAAGAATATGCTACATTTCTTAGATTTTCTTCATTCTCTGTGTATATATAATATGCATTTTTATTTCTTGTCAAATCTAAAATTGCTACATTTATTCCTTTTTGTGAAAGTAGCTCTGCCGTATTGTTAACTAAGAATGATGTACCGTTTTTTGAAGTTCCAACAAATGCAACCACTTTTTTATCTTTCGTTAACATACTAGCCGTATTCATGCTATTGTAACTGTTATTAGTTGTTGGAGCTATTGGAGTTACTGGAGTTGTTGGTTCTTCAAATGACTCTATTCTTTCAACTTTTTGTGGTGTTTCATTCATTGCAGTATTTTTTCCAATTGGACTTTCAGCTTCTTGTTCGAATAAAAAATCTGAATCTAAACCTGGTAAAATCATATCATCATCAGAACTTGTTGTTGCTTTTGGAGTTTCGTCTTCTTCTCCTAATTCAAATAGATTTAGTGGTGATGTTTCTTCTTCCGGCATAGGTAATTCTGGTGGTTCAATTTCTTCGCTTTGAGCAACTTCTTGTACAGGTTCTTCTACTTGTTTCTTAGGTCTGCCTCTTCCTCTTTTTACTACATTAGTTACTGGCTCTTCAGTTTGTATTTTTCTAGGTCTGCCTCTCCTTTTTGGTTGTACTGATTCAGCTTCTAGTTCAACTGTTGGTTCAACAGTAACTTTTCTAATTGGTTCAACCTCTGACTTTGCTGTTGGTACAATATCTTCAAATGCACTGTCTAAATTTGCAATATTTGGTGCTTCCTCTTTTTCAATTTTTTCTGCTTTAGGTAGTTCAACTGGTTTTACTTTTTTAATTTTATCAGTGCTTATTGAAGATGGTATAATAACTGGTTCTGTTATTCTATTTTTACTTAAATTTTTTTGGATTATTTCCAGATTTGATTCTTCTTTTTTCGGTTCTCTTTTTGGTTGATTATTTTTAGCATAATCATTGTATTTTGGTCTGCTTGTTGTCGCTGTTCCAAAAGATACTACCTCTTGGTACTTTGGACTATTAGCTTCTAATACTGCTTTGACATTTAAAGGTAAAAATTTTGCAATTAGTCTTAATTGAGGATCTGTATATTGACTAGCTATATGTTCAAAGCTTTCAACATACTTTTCCTCATTTCTTCCTAGTTTCTTATAGTGATTTAATATATTTTGAATTTCGACTTCACTAACGTCTCCTTCATTTTCTGCTTTATAATCTACATCCTCTGAATCCACATGATAATACATTTTCGCTTCTTTTTTACTGCGAGGATGATTTATTAATTTACACACTTCAGTAATACTCCTATCTTTTCCAATAAGAGCATTATATACACCTATTCCAAATAATTTTACTAATAATGCATCAGATTTTTCTCTTCTATCTGCACAAATTAAAATTATTGGAATGTCATTTCCATTTTGTTGTGTTGCCTCATCACTAATACTATCCAATTTTTCAAATATAAATTTGTCTATCTGTTCATAATTATTATTTGAAAATGGTTGTAAATCTTCACTTATAACTATTCTATCATAAGTTTTATCTCTTTGTAATTCTTTAACTATTGCATTAAAATAATATACGTTTTTTGCAGAGATAATTTCTTTGTATTCTTGTTGATATTTTTTTGTGATCGACTCAGAAATATTTTCATTATTAACTGCAAATAATACCTTCATTTGTTTTAACCCCTCCAACCTCTAACAACTATCGCAAAAATCAATGGTAATACTTGGCAAATCACCATTACTGTTATAATGGCAACTAATACACCAAATCCTTTGTCTTGAACATCTAATTTTCTAATACCTATAACATAACGATAAATTGCTGCGAATACTATTCCTACAAATCCAAAAGGAATACTATATATTCTAACAATATTTAAGATGTATGCAACTAATCCATACGTGTTATTACCATATGCTACTTGATAATCTTCTAGTGCCTTTAAGGCTTTATCTTTCATTTCAACTAAATTTGTAGTTGCTGTTTCTGATGTTAATACATTTTGGTTTGTGTTACTTGCATATACTGTAACTGTTCCAAATATAAATAATAAAATAAATAATATTGCGACTATTTTTTTCATAAATGTTGCCCCTTTTCAATTTTTATTTTTTCATATACTATATGATACAATAAAGTAAAGAAAATAGCAAGAAAAAACTAGAGATTTTTGAAAAAATCTCCAGTTTTTTTCTTATAAGTTATTATATAAATATTTCATCCAATAATATACTCCATTTGCCCATTTTTTGTCTGTTGCATATTTTACATTAACTCCTGTAAGTGTTGGTCCATTGTAGTAACTTCCGTCTGCTGTATTTCCATCATATATTTTAGTTCCTTTTGGATTTAAATAATATTTTGCAAACACTCTTGCTAGTAAATCTATTCCTTCTGAATAGTCTTCAAAATCATATGCACTATTGTAGGAGTCTCTATCATAAGCACCATATCCAAACAAATTCTTTTTGTTTGTCGCTATGCTCGAACCTCCCCAACCACTTTCGTGTATTGCCACGGCTGCAATAAATATGCCGTTTACATTATATTGTTTTTCTGCATAATAGAAATATTGTGCATTGTTTTTAAATATGTTTGATTTGTCTTTTTTCTCATTAGCAAAAACTTCTTTAAATTGTTCTAAAGACAATCCACTAGGTTTATTCAATTTCATATTAAAACTTAGTGTATTTAACAATTGTTGTTTTGTATATTTACTATTTGGTGCAGTTATTTGTTCTTGTTTTGATTCATTTGGATTTAAATATGTAAAACATTCTGCTTTCGCCCAGCCAATATATGTTTGATACTTAACTTTATACCAATTTCCTTGCTTTGCCATCAATTCCACTTTTGTATTTTTATATAAAGTTATAAGTTTTTCACTCTCCTCTTTTGGTTCAATTCTAATAGCTAAGAAACTAGTGGTAATATAGAGCTTGTCCCCTATTTTCACTTTATAATTTGACTTATAAGGTCCTGTACCAATTTCAACAATTTTGTTTGTTGACGCTTTTGTGATAGTACTTCCAACTTGTTCTTCTGTAATAAGTTTATCACCTTCATAAGTTTTCTTGGTTATTATTTCTTGTTTTCCATCTATTCCTTCTTGAACTACTTGTATAATTCCTGTTGGCAAATCCGGATTATTAGTATATTTCGTAGTATATTCCAAATCTATTTCTTTTTTTATTATTTCTTCTTTTTTGGTATTTTGAGTATTTTTTTCTATTATTTTATTTATATCTATTTCATTATTTTCTACAACTTCATAAGTTTCTTCATTTGGCGTAGAAGCATATGTTGTTTTGTTTTGTGAAAGTACTAAATATGCAATATAAATAACCACTGTAATTATTGTAATTAATAAAACAGCAGTTATTAATTTCAATGTAGTTTTTAGTACTTGATTTTTCATTTGTTTCACCTAATTTTATTGTAATATTAAGTTATATATTTTGTCAAGAAGTAAAAAGTGGAAGTACTTATATTGTTACTATTTGAGCATTTTCTTCTCCGACTAGCTCTTGAAATTGTTTTAAAATTTCTGGTGTCATATAAATTCCACCTGCTTTATCAAGTTTTTCTCCGTTTTTTATTTGCATTTGCATATTACTTCTTTCTCCATTAAAGAAGTGAATTGCTCCTTTAAGTTTTTCTTTAGTTTCTTCGTTAAGATTTGTAACATTTAATTCAAATGCCTTTTTCTTGATTTCTGCAAATTCTTTTATTGTTCTAGCTACAATTTTAGGTTCTTCATCTTCTCTAATACTTAGCCTACCTTCTACTTCAACAATATTATCATTTACTAATATATCAGAACATTGTCTATAGCAACTATCAAAAACTATAAATTCAGTTGCACCATATAAATCTTCAATTGTAACAAATGCCATAATTGTATTGTTTTTAGTATATTTCTTTTTAACGCTTGTTACTATTCCTGCATATATTACATTCTGTCCGTCTTGATATTCTGTAACTTTCTCATCTTCTTCTATTTCACTTGGTTCTGATAATTCTCTTAATTTCAAGCTATTTATAGTAGTTTTTGCTTCAATTTGTGTTCTCAATTTTTCTAGTGGATGTCCTGAAATATATATTCCTAGCATTTCTTTTTCCATTGAAAGTTTTTCTTTTTCGTCATATTCAGATTCTATTATATAATTGTATTTTATTTCTTCATTTTGAGTTTCTCCCCCTAAGTCAAACATTGAAACCTGACCATCAAATCCTTTTTTATCGTTGCTTATTGTATCAATAATATTTTCATAAGATAACATCAAAGTCTTTCTTGTTTGTCCTAGTTCATCAAAAGCTCCTGCTTTTATTAAACTTTCAATACATTTTTTATTAACTGTTGTTTCTTTTATTCTTTCACAGAAATCGCTAAAATCTTTAAATTCTCCATGTTTTGTTCTTTCTTCTACTATTTCGTCAACAGCAGCTGTTCCAACATTTTTAATGCTTCCAAGGCCAAAACGAATTTGATTTTTATCAACTGTAAATCTTGTATAGCTTTTATTTATATCTGGTTTTAATATTTGAATTGCTAGTCTTTTACATTCTTCAATATAGCCTGGTACTTTATCCAAGTTTCCTAAAAAGCTGTTAAGCATTGCTGCCATAAATTCTGTTGGATAATATGCTTTTAAATATGCTGTTCTATATGATACAACAGCATAAGCTGCAGCATGTGACTTGTTAAACGCATATTTAGCAAATTCAGCCATTTCATCAAATATTTTATTTGCAGATTGTTCATCTATACCATTTCTAATACAACCTGGAACAACAATATTTCCATTTTCATCTGTTTGTCCATGTATAAATATTTCTCTTTCCTTTGCCATTACATCTAGCTTTTTCTTACCCATGGCTCTTCTTACTAAGTCAGCTCTACCTAATGAATAACCTGCTAAGTCTCTAACTATTTGCATAACTTGTTCTTGGTAAACCATACAGCCATAAGTAACTTCAAGAATTGGTTTTAGTGCTGGATGTGTATATACTGCATGTTCTGGATCTTTTTTATTTGCAATATATCTTGGTATTTGATCCATTGGACCCGGTCTGTATAAAGAAACTCCGGCAATTATATCTTCCAAGCAGTCTGGTTTTAATTCCTTCATGAAGTTTGTCATTCCTTGACTTTCAAATTGAAATATACCAACTGATTCTCCATTTTGCCATAGTTTGTATACCTTAGGATCATTCATCTTTTCGTCAAACTTAACATCTATTCCTTGATTTTGTTTTACCAAGTCTATTGTATCTTGAATAACAGTTAATGTTCTTAGTCCTAAAAAATCCATTTTTAAAAGTCCAAGTTCTTCTAGTGTTGTCATTATATATTGTGTTGATATAGCTCCATCTCTTACGTAAAGTGGTACATAGCTTACTACTGGTTCTTTTGTAATAACTATACCACAAGCATGTGTTGAAGCTTGTCTTGGCATTCCTTCTAAAGCCATGGCAATATTTAACATTTTTTTAATTTCTTCGTCTGTATCGTAAAGTTCTTTTAATTCTTTGTTTTGCTCCATAGCTTTTTTTATTGTAATATGTATTTCATTTGGTATCATTTTAGCTAGTTTGTCTGCTTCTGCATAAGGCATATCTAGCACTCTTGCAACATCACGAATAACCATTCTAGCAGACATTGTTCCAAATGTAATAATCTGTGAAACATGGTCTTTACCATATTTTTGCTCAACATATTCTATAACCTTATCTCTTTTTTCATAACAGAAGTCAACGTCAAAATCAGGCATACTAATTCTTTCAGGATTTAAAAAACGCTCAAAAATTAGGTTATATTGAATAGGGTCAATATCTGTAATTTCAATACTATATGCAACTATCGAACCTGCTCCAGAACCTCTACCTGGTCCAACTGGTATATTATGTGTTTTGGCATAATGAATATAGTCCCATACAATTAAGAAATAGTCTACATATCCCATTTTTTTAATGACACTTAATTCATATTCTGTTCTTTCTAATATTTCTTTACTTGGATTTTCTCCATATCTATTTTTTAGTCCATCATAAGTAAGTTTTTCCAAATAATCATAGTGAGTTGCAAATTCTTGTGGTACATCATAATTTGGCAAAATTGTATGTCCAAATTCAAATTCTACATTGCATTTTTCTGCTATTTTCACCGTATTTTCAATCGCATCTGGTACATTTTTAAAGTAGTCACTCATCTCTTCTGGTGATTTAACATATAACTCATCTGTGTCAAATTTCATTCTATCTTCATCTGTCATACGTTTTCCGGTTTGTATGCAAAGTAAAACTTCATGGTTATATGCATCTTCTCTTTTTAAATAGTGAGCGTCATTTGTTGCTACAAGTGGAATATCTAGTTCTCTTGATAATTGTATTAGTTTTTGGTTTGCTAAAACTTGTTCTTTTATTCCATTGTTTTGAATTTCTAAGTAATAGTCCTCTCCAAATATAGACTTGTACCATAATGCAACCTCTTTTGCTTTTTCCATATCATTTGCAAGTATTGCTTGGTTTACTTCACCAGCTAAACATGCACTTAAGCATATTATTCCTTCATGATATTTTTCTATTATTTCATGGTCTATTCTAGGTTTATAATAAAAACCTTCTGTATAACCTAAAGAAACTAAAGTTGCAAGGTTCTTATATCCTTGATTATCTTTAGCTAATAATATTAAATGGCTATATCTAGCATCTAAATTAGGATCTTTATCTTTTCTATTTCTTGGTGCAACATAAACTTCACAACCTATTATTGGTTTAATGTCATTTGCTTTACATGCTTTATAAAAGTCAATTGCACCAAACATAGCACCATGGTCTGTAATTGCCATAGCATTCATTCCTAATTCTTTTGCCCTTACGGGTAAGTCTTTTATTCTATTTGCTCCATCTAGTAAACTAAATTCACTGTGTATATGTAAGTGTACAAAGCCATTCATATTATTTTATTTCTCCTTTTTTAATATTTCTTACTATATTATTTCTATCATTAGTAATATACAACTACAATATTTCCAAATAATACTCGTCTTTTACTAGGCATATGGCTGTTTTGTTGACTTTTCTGCCTAGTGCTTGTTCTAGTGCTGTTTTGTATATTTCTAATTGTACTTTGTATTTTTCAAGTATTTTTTCTTTTGCATTTGGCTCATTTGAAATATAATCTGTTTTAAAATCAATTAACACTAAATTATCGTTTTTATCAATATAATATAAGTCTATAATACCTTGTACCAAAATGTTTTTCTTTGAGTTTTCCGCTTCACTTACAACATCTTTTGCAGGTATGTTTATATAAAATGGTTGCTCTTTGTGTACTTCTTTTGCTTGTCTTAATTCTTCAAATAATTGTGATTTTGTATATTGATAAATTAAATTTACATCAATTGCATCTGCTTCATTTTTTGTAATTATTTCTTTTTCAACTAAGTTAAGTATCATATTTTGAATATCTTTTAACTCATAATCTTTTCTTTCATCTAATCTTTGAATACATAAATGTACTAAAGTGCCTTTTTCTGCATTTGATATTTTTTTATCTTCTTGCATGAATTTTGGTGTATATGATTTTTTGTATTCTACTTCTTCACTTTCTATTCCTTTTAGTATTTCTTCTAATTTGATTTTTTCTTGCTTAATTTTTGTAACAGATGATTTAGTAGGAAGTGTTGTGTCTACAATATAGTCATATTTCCATTCCAGTAATTCTTTTAATGCTTGTTCTGATTTTTTATTTTCTTCATCTGATTTATTCTTTAATATTTGTCCTATCTTTTCTTTTAAATCAATTTGCTCAACTACTTCTTCTTTTGCTAAAGTTTTTAATAAGTCTTTTTTATTACTAACATTTAAAGTTATAATATCACTTAATTTGTATTGTTCTCCTTTTAGTGTAATTGTTCTTCCTTGATTAAACAAATACACACACATAATCCAATCTAAGTATGAATTGGCTTTTTTCATAAGTTTAGCATCTAGTTTTATATTTTCACTTTCATACATTTCAAGTACTTTATTTTTATCTTGCACATATTTAGTAAAATCTTTACTTCTTCCTGTAATATATAGCTTTTCTTTTGCTCTTGTTAATGCAACATACAAAATTCTTTGTTCTTCTGAAAGTGTTTCCTGCTTCATTTTTAATTTAATTGCATCTTTGGCTATGCTAGAATACTTAATTTTTTTAGTTGTATCCATAATTGTTGGACCAAAGCCAATATCTTGATGTAGTAAAATATTGTCATTTAAATCTTGCATATTAAACTTTTTATGAGAGTTACACAAAAACACAACTGGAAATTCTAGTCCTTTACTTTTGTGAATACTCATGATTCTAATTACATCTTCATTTTCTCCAATAAGTTTTGCTGAAGCTAAATCTCCATTTTGTTTTTTTAGTTTATCTATAAATTGTATAAAATTGAATAACCCTTTAAAACTTGCTTTTTCATATTGTTTAGCTTTTTCAAATAATGTTTTAAGGTTTGCTTGTCTCATTGCTCCATTTGGAAGTAACCCTACATATTGGTAATATCCTGTATCTAAATATATTTGCCATATAAATTCATCCAAAGGCATATATTGTGATATGCTTTTCCATTTTTCAAGCTTTTCTAAAAAGCTTTCTATTTTGTCTTTTAAATCGCCATCAAATATTATCCTTGTTTTTATTAAAGCCTCATAAAAATTACAATTTCTATCTGTTAATCTTATTGTAATTAAATCATTATCTGTAAAATTGCAAATTGATGACCTTAATACTACTACAAGTGGAATATCTTGTAATGGGTTATCAATAATTTTTAGTACTGATAATATTGTTTGTATTTCTACTGTATCTAAATAAGTTCCTGATGTATCACTAAATACTGGTAATTCCAAATCAGATAGTTCTTTTTCATATATTGGAGATAAATTCGATGTTGCTCTTAGTAAAATTACAATATCTTTTGGTCTAATTTTTCTATAGCCTTGTTTCTTGTCAAATACCATATAATCACTATCTAATAATTCTTGTATTTTGTTTGCTACAAACTTAGCCTCTAATACATCATCTTCAACTCTTTCTTGTTCCTCTTCGTCTTCTTCACCTTCAAAAGCTGTAATTGATTCATCTTCTTTTAAATCTATAATATCTAACTCAGCAATACCTGCATAATTTTTTATTTCTTCTGGTTCTGGGTAATTTGCTCCATAGTTTAAGTATTCGTTTTCGTTATAATGTATATCTCCTAATTCTTTGCTCATTATTGATTCAAATACTAGGTTAGTAATATTTAATATGTTTTGCCTACTTCTAAAATTACGGAATAGCTGTATTTTTAAATTATCTTCTTGCGTCTTTTCTTCTTTATTTTTGTATTCATCATATTTTTGTAAAAATAGTTCTGGTCTTGCTTGTCTAAATTTATATATACTTTGTTTAACATCTCCTACCATAAAAATATTGTTGCCTTTGGAAATGCTTGTTAATATAGCTTCTTGTACTAAGTTACTATCTTGATACTCATCAATTGCAATTTCTTCAAATTTTTCTTTATATTTTTTTGCGACTTCCGTTGGGTTATTGTTTTCGTCTAATAATATTTTTAATGCAAAGTGTTCAATATCATTAAAATCAATGCAATTTTTTTCTTTCTTTTTCTCTGCAAAGTTTTTTGTAAACTCTGTTACCAAATTCGCAAGTTTTTCTAATATTGGCGTAATAATTTTCAAGTCTTTTACTGCTTGCTCTTGTGGGCAACTTAATAGCTTTGCAGTTTTTTCTTTAATGTGTTTTTTTACTTTGTCCCTTATTTCTTTCGAATCTTCTTTTAAATCATTTGTTACTTTTTTGTCAACTGGCCATTTACTAAAGTTGAAATTTAATAATTTTATATATAGCTCATCCCATGAGTTATAATTTTGCAAGTCTTTAATAATTATTAAGTCCTCACATATTTTTTGATAAAATTTTGTCATTTCAGGATATAACGCCATTTTAGATTTAACTGTTTCAAGTTGCATAATACTCTCTTGTATATCATCTTCTACTGCTTGGATTATAAGTTTTCCCCATATTGTTTGAGATATGTCTTTATCTTCTATTTTTAATAATTCTAATTTTTCTTGTAACCATTTTAATGGAAATGGACTACTTTGTATAAATTTATATATTTTTAATACTAATTCTTGTAAAGCTTCATCTCCACGATAATTTGTATAATTTTCTAAAAGTTCTATAAAATCTTTATCATTTTCAGTATATTTTTGCTCAAATAAATCATCTAATACTTCTTGTTTAAGAAGATCTATTTCAGCTGTATCTGCAATTTTAAAATTGCTTGGTAAATCAATTTCATAAAAATGATTATGAATAACGTCTAAACAAAAAGAGTGTATTGTGCATATACTTGCTTTATTTAAAAGTATTATTTGTCTTTGTAAATGAACATTTTCAGGATTTTCTTCTAACTTTTTGTATATTGCCTCTAGTATTCTTTCACGCATTTCACTAGCTGCAGCATTTGTAAATGTTACAACTAATATTTTGTCAATATCCATTTGTTCATCAATTATTTTGTGAATAATACGCTCTACAAGCACAGCAGTTTTACCACTACCTGCTGCAGCGGCTACTAATATGTTTGAATCTTTTTCTTGTATTGCTTGTAATTGTTCATTAGTCCATTTAACTTCTGCCACCTTTTTTACTCCTTTTTTCAATGTTTTTTACATGTTTATTATATATTAAATATTGATATTTTTCAATCTTCCAGATTAATTTATATTTTCCTTATATTGTTTGAATTTCTCTTCTAACATTATGAAATCACAGCATCTTTCTAGTATTTTTTTATCTAAATGTCCTTTTCTGTACATATTTTGAAAAAATTGATCTTCTTTAGAAGTTCTGCTTTATGGTTGTTTAGAAAGGTTAATTGTTGTAGCTTTTTTATTGTATGCAACATTATAAAGGCGCCCCGCTAGTGGGCGCCTTTATTGTGCGCTAAAGTACGTGTTAAGCACATTAGCGCTAACATCGTATTTATTCATTTTTTCTGGTTCATTGAACCAGTGGTCAGTGCTACTTTACATAAAGTAGGGGCCTAAAGGAAATGCCGAGGTAACTGTAAGCCGCATTGCTGAAGACACGAGTACTCGTGTAGCTGTTGGAATTGTCGCAGTAGCCTCCTCTAAGTGTACAACGGTAAGCACTACTGCTACTCGTGTAAGTGATGTACTCTGTGGTCCATTCAGATGTGTTTCCTGCCATATCAAATATTTTGCATTTTTCATTTCCTGTTGAACCTGTGTTTTTTAATGTTCCATTAACATCTGCTTGATTTGCATAGTTACTGTTTCCCATTGCTTGTATATATACTATTGCTGTATCC